>ERZ1669247.465-NODE-465-length-13583-cov-3.765376_pt1 | contig 13583 bp, 19 predicted proteins | sample MGYA00579297_ERZ1669247 | MGnify/ENA primary metagenome ERZ1669247 (study PRJEB41166, sample SAMN08046056) | hot springs metagenome | biome: hot spring; feature: acid hot spring; material: thermophilic sediment; isolation source: thermophilic sediment from acid...
GTAGGAAAAGTAACACCTACAGAAACGGACTGTGAACTTTCCTGTGGTGCGTACAATTCAAGAGCATAAAATCTCATGGGTTTATCTCAAAGTTTCCAGTGTCTGTTCTGTATAATATAGTGGAGTTCTGGAATACACTTGGGGCCAAATAAATATTAGAATTTAACGGGGACCCTAACAAAGGCCCATACCACACAGGCGATTGGTTCTGCTGTGCCAATGATATGTACCACCTCTGTGCGGCAAAGTTCCATACAGCTTTCAATTGATACGCTTTGCCATCCAGCACCACATTTGCTGTAAACGGCGGCGTAGCATTATTGGATGGAACAAATGGGACATATGTGGTCATATGAAACTCGACGCAAAATTTTGCACCTGAGAAATCGCGCTACCTATGCCGCTTTCCACACCCCCTATGAAAGAAGATGCTGCCCCTTCTAGTTGCCCGGACCAAGATGGGGAAGTGACTACCCCGCCTCCGCTCAATAGCTTCATTAGCCCATTCAAAGAATTTGCGGCAGAGGATTGTGATATCAATGGCTGATAGAAATTCCATTGCCATATTATCATTTTCTGTCTGCTGCCGTCCGGGGTAGCATCGGTAACAGACAAGAGCAAGCAATCCGTGAAAGTCATGGACGGGGTAGCAACAGTATACGTGCCGCCACTGTTGTTGTGGCTTTCCAGAGCTTTTTGCATACTGCTGAACAAAGCTTGTTTCGTGGCCATGCCCAATAACTGGTTGACAGGCCATATCATCCGAAGGGCCACGGACTTTGGCTGTTCTATCGTGGCATTGGCCGCTATTCTACGGTTTGCAAATGGGTATGTGGCGGCTATTTGGTTTATGGCCGTGGTCCCCGGAACAGGCACAAATCTCCACGGAAAATCATCTATGGTAAGACCGCCGAACCCTTGTTGAACCAACCCCGATATCACTCCCTGTGCCAATCCACCGAGACCCGCGATAGTGGCAACGATGGGGAGCATGCCTCCGGGTATATTACCGGCTATGCCTCCGGTCATTGTGATGGGAGACACTTGGTAATACAGGTCGTATACTGAACGACCTAAATCGGAGATCCCACCCATCAATACCTCGCTGCATGAGCCATCAAATTCACACTACCGGCAGTTCCACCGGACTTTTGCCTACTGGAATCCACCAGTGCTCTATATATTACATCATAGAGATCCTGCTTTGTCCACCCTGCTTTGTTTATTGGTTCTTCATTCACAGTGACTCCAGCTAGAACCTCAGCCATTGTTTTCTTATTGTTTAGGTTCAACTTCTGATTGCCGCGCAACCCGGACACACGCTCAGCCAAACGAAGGTGAGCTTCGTTGTACCCCCTACCTTCCCACGTGTGGAGAATGCCCGCTAAAGTGTCCTCGTGATACCCACGTATCGTGGAAGCACCCTTACGGAAAGCCTGCCCCCATGAACTGAATCTGGCGTACGGTTCCCATTTCTTGGCACTAGGAACATAAGCCAGATACGAAGCATCGCCGGGGTATGGGCGGTAACCAAATGGGTTATGGCCCTGCACCCAAGACATTTTTGGTCCGGCACCATTCACTTGATGGTATCTTTTCAAGGCTTCTTCGTAATAAGCCTTGGCTGCCGGGTACCGGCTGGTACCTTCGGCACGCTCCATCATACCCTTTGCAGCCTTGAGGTCGAGCTTGGCCTTGCCCTTGGCAGTAGTGGGTCCAGCCAACCAATTCAAAGCATCTGCCACTTTGATTATGACATCGGCCACAATAATGGAAGCTTTAGCTATCCGGGAGATCCCAGATATAAAATCATCCATGTGCTCATTGAATTTCGTGCCATTCGGACCCTCAAACCACTTGGCAAATTTCTTTATACCTTCGTCCAGATTATTGGCGAATTTCTTTATGGCATCATTCGTTTTCGGGTTATTCAACCAACGTTCGATAGTGCTGATTATCGAACGGATGGTCGGGGCCAATTTCACCAAATCTTTTATCAACACCGTCTCTATTTCGACACCAGCCTCTTTCAATTGGGCATTGAGACGAGCCCATTGCATGGCAGTCTGGGTGCTGAAATTCAGCCGGTGACGGGCTTTCTCGAATATTTTTATGAAACCCATGAGCTGATGATGGGTCATATTTTTCATGGAACGCAAATCGCCCACAGAAATGCCTAGGCCCGTATACCCAAGGGCACTGGCATATGGCGCAAGCAGCCCTCTGGGGGTAGTTTTTGCAAGTTCCTGAGCGCGCTCCAGCAAATGGACGAACGCTGTACCCTTGCTCTCGGTGCGCCACTGTGTGCCCAAGGCACGGTACAACATGGAACGGCCTGCAGGGCTGGTGTACGCCTGTGAAAAAGTTTCCGCCGTAGATGCGGGGCTATTCAACACACCGCCAAAAGCTGTTTTTATGGCGCTGAGTGTCCCAACCCTCATTCCCAAAGATCTTGCTTTGAGACTCCTATTCGAAGCGGAATCAGCCAACCCGAACATTGCCGCCGCGCCAAAAGTCCCAAACATCAATGGGATCCCGACCAATTTGAGAGCGAAAGACAATATGCCCTTTATGATCTTGCCCACATCCTTGAGTGTGTGGCCAAATCTTTTGAACGCTTTGTTCGCATGATCTACGGAATGGGGGATCTTTTTTAATTTCTTATCCATTTCGTCGAAGGGCTTGGACGGGTTGTTTTTGCCCTTCATGCTGGTTATAAGCTTGCTTACACTGTTTTCCAGCTTGCGGATTCGAGACTCCATATCTTTGAACGGGGCAGGGATATCCTTGAGCCCGTCCCGAAATTTCTCGAATTTGTCTATAAAAGCTTGAAATTCGGAATCATTGACATCTATGTCTACAACGGGTTTAAATGCCATTGAAAACCCCGCGAATGACGTTTGTTATGTGGCGGTATCTATAGTCGTCAGGACCCATATACATCTGGGCATCCTCAACGCCACATTCACTCACTACATAAGACAAGATATCAGGGTTCCTGTATGCTTGCCTCAGGTGGGCACCGATGATTCCTCCGGTTTGCTCGCAGTCTCTTCGGCATTCGATGTCGTCAAGGAAGCCACGAAATCCGCGCAGTTCTGCGAGGTGCAGGAGAAATTCATCATATTCACCAAACCCTCCAGAAACTCCTTTCGGTTTTTCCTCGATTCCGCGTACCAAACGCATGTAAAAAAAGCCAGAGTACCTTCGGCCTCTTTCCAATCTTCCTGACTGATAGCGCCGGACTTTATGGCCGCATCAATGGGAACCATATCGAAACCAGAATCCGTGGGCACGATAGCAGTAGAAATGCGCTTGATTTCCGCCAACAAAGCCGAAGAGCTATCCACCCCACCGTCTTCTTCAATAGCTTTGCCAGCGTCCCGAATGGCAATGGCCGCAATACGGGGACCGGAAATGATAGCGGACCGCAATCCGTGAGAAAACACGATATCCTGTGCCGCCGCTATAATACGATACGAAGACTCGAAAACGGCCTCCGGAAGAGGAGACGAAAACACCTGCACATCACCAACAGGAATGACAATATTGCAGGAAGAATCAATTTTCACTGGTTACCCCCAAATGTAGCTGTTCGGGTAGAATACGCCACGCATCAAAAGGTCCACAGTGGGATCAGTGCCATCGTAGGGTCCGGGTTCCAACTTCAGAATGGAGCAATTGTGGATGTGCAACTGTGGGAAAGTGGAAGAGTCCGAATGCACAATGACTCGCCCGATCTGAGTGTCGGATTGGACTTGCTGCAACCAAGAATCGGCCAGTGGTTGAGTACGTATCAACCCGACATTGACTGACGCCATGACATAAGGCTTCGGGCTGTTTACAATACCAGTCGCAGTTTCGGGCTGGTCTGCAAAGTCATCATCGAACGTGACGGTGACGAATTTCTTCGACATGTAGGTGCTGGCGATATTAAGACTCGTGAAATTGGGAATAATTACACTCGCCTTAACTCGGTTCAGTAAACCTTGTGGAACATAAGGGTTTCCCATTTTTCACATCCTCACGCAGCCAACTGCGACACATTGATGTAGAAATTCAAATTCAGGAACCCATTCTGACCAACTGCCTGACAACTCAGACCATTGTAGATTCCGCTGTTGTAGTCGTCCGGGTTCTGCTGATTGTAAGTAGCGAATGGAATCGCGGATACCGTGGCGGATTCCACACAACCAAAAGTCACGGCATTGTCCGCCACCTGTTGTGCTACCGCCTCTAGGGTGTTGATTCCATTCTGGTTGTACAGTAGTGGCGGATTGCTGTTGCTGCCATTCAAAACAGCAGCTGCAATGGCCTGATGCTCCTGAATTTGCAACCAGTCCACGCCATACCACCAACTGATCTGCTCCAAGCTGGATGTGGTACCTTTGAAAATGCAGTAGCTGCTGATGCCGCCTTCCGCACCGCTCCCCACCCAGTTCGCCCCATAGTTGGCCAATGTCTGCAAACCAGATAACGGTACTGGAACGGAGCCAGACGGTTGTTAGCGCCCGGATTATTGACCACTAACTGATACAGCCAAGCAGCAGCCGTGAACTCACCGGATTGAACATTCGGTGACGGGGCCACAGCAATGACGGACTTGTAACCGCTCCAAACATTGCTGGAACTCATGGTGCCGTAAGATTGGCAATTGGTCACGCTGGTGTTGACACAGAAATACGTCTTGCTGGTGTTGCCGCTGTAGTCGTTGGCCAAATCCGCAAGCGTCGTGCTGGTTCCGGTTGTGGTGCTGATCGGAGCGGCCTGTGTGTAATTGGTGCCAATGGCCGTGCCGCTGCTGCCGTTTTGCAGATACAAATCGCTGCTGGACGTGCCCATATACACAAGATATGCCGTCGCGCCGGTCAGTGACGAAGGGCTAGTGACCACCAAGCTGTCCGCATTGGAGCTACTAACCGAAATGGACACCATCGGGGAAAGTTGGCCAATCGTACCATCCGAGTTCAAGTAGGCAATCTGGGTGTAGTAGGTTCCAGAAGGCAGGGTGCTGGACGTGTCAGCGGTAGCGGTGACCGTGGGTTCTGCTGGTGCTGGCAACGTGTCCCAATCAGCAGGCACACAGTACGCATAGAAAATGCCGGGATTGTCGGTGATCCATTGCTGCAGGGCTGCAATGCCATCCTGTGGAGTGGACTGTGGGCCGAGTTCCAATACATACACACCTACAGCATTCCCCTGAGCGAAGAATGTGGAAGCCATGTCGCCCAACTCTTCGTAATTCCCAGAACTACTCTGGATGTTTTGGACTGCCGTCAAAGAGTTACAAAACTGATAGTCACCAGTCGATAACGTAGACCCACCGACCGAGACCAGTGCACCGGACTGCTGCAACTGCGACGGCTGTGGGGCCTGCGTGACAGTGACAACTTCATTTACGATTTTCAAGAGCTGGGATGTTGCCATGGCCTAATCCTCAATGATAGGCGATCTGGATGCTGCCCGCCGTGGTTCCAGCAGTCTGTACATACAACCCATTCGGGAAACCGATGTTGGGCAACGAAGTGATGCCCACAGATGGCGTAATGGCAGGACCTACGGCCACACCACCATTAGAAGGGTCTCCGTTGAACAACTGAAAAGTCCAAGAAGAACCGGCATCAGTGCAAACGTACCCCGTAACTTGAGCACCCCCACCAGTATTGATGGCGGTATTGGTGTTAGTGGTGATGGCTGCGGACAGCCGAGAAGGAGCTTGAATATTCAATGGGTATTGCATGACCTGCTCTCCTAGTCGTAAGAAACCGATACCACGCCACCAGTGCCGGGTTCAATGTATATTCCATTAAAACACGGCGCAATTACCTCTACAATTCCGCCAGTGGTCGGAATGACGGCCAACTGGTTAGAGGTACTGGCTGTCCCACCGGAACTCATGTCAAACACACCACCAGCAGCAGATGGGGCGGTAATGACAAAAATCCGGTAGACGTATCCTTGCGAATTTTTCACTTGGGTATTGGCGGAAATGCCCAACGCAGTATTGGCACCACCGGGACCCGGACGCTTTGCTGGCACTCCTTCCATATTACCCTCCTACAACAGTGTAATTCACCAATGCGGATTCTATGAGTTGCCGCCCAATGGCATCAGCTGTGCTCATATAATAATCTATATTAAACCGCAAAGTTTTCTTTAACGCAATGGCAGAAATTTCGGGTTGTGTTCTCTTTTGATCTTGGAATACAGGAGAGGACATGAACCCAAAATCCGAATAATATTCGGAGTATGCCATCAATCCGGCCATGAATTGCAAAGCCTGTTGGTTATTCAACCCGTACAAAATCAATTCAACTTCATCTTTGGCCAATTGATAAAATGGCACATCCTGACTTGCCCCACCACCAGCAGTCCACACAAATTCCGGCCAAGCCTGCAAGAAAGTAGTCATATCCGGGTCGATGTTGACCACTATATATGGCGGCACAATATTTTCCGGCACTAAGAACGAAGGGTACACCGGAATACTGGTATCGGCCTTTACACCCGGAATGGCGGACATCTTGTTCATGATGTTGAGCCATATCGGAAGACTGTTCGATACAATCGGGCCTTGGGGGATGTCGGACACACTACTTACAATCAAATCCGAGAACGGCGGGAAGATTGCAAATCCTGCGTAGTGGTATATACCGGCATTTTCAAAGAACGGGCCACGGCGCTGAAATGCCGCCATAACAGTTCCACCATCGGGAATCGGGATGGTTCCTATCCACATGGTAGTAGGACTTACCTTGTTGAATTCGTTTATGATGTCCTGACTGTCGAGAATTACGGAATTGTAAGCTATAGTGCCATCCACTTCCTGTTCACGGTCGGTGCTCACATGGAGATCACCGCGAACAGTGATAGTCGTACTGGGATCCGCAACCCAAAACACATATCCATCTTGGGACAATACAACCTTGTTGTACTGGGTAAAAGTAAAAGTCCCTGATAGGCTGTCGTTGGTAAGGTTATGCAACCCCTCAACGAGAGCGCTATGCTGCATTGTCCAATTCGGGTCTGCAGAGCTTACAGTAGTCATTTCTTGTACAAAAACGCCCTAAAAGAACGACGATAAAGACCCGTATCTATGAACGCTGGACGCGGGCCGACATATGTTTTCTTGCCCTTTCTGTGAGAAATGCCCATCACAGCGACCATGATGGTACGGCCAGTTATTTGCTGCCATTCGTCACGACTTAGATAGTCGCGAAAATCATCAGTGACCTTTTCCATAGGAAACCGACGCTTGTGGCCCCAAGCGCTCCCGGTCTCTATGTAATTATGAATTAGCATTTTATACACAGATGCAAGATTCTCTTCAATGGACTTCTGATAAGCACCCACAAACGTGCCCATCACGTCATAATTGTTCTCCAAGATTACCGCCACTTCGTGGGTAGTCATGGCCTGCGGATTTTCCGAATCCGTATATGCCACATTGTTTACACCCAACGAAATCTTGCTCATGAGTAGTCCCAGATAGTCTGGCCGTACATCTGCTCGTATTCAACCCACTGTCTGCCCCAAGGAGTCTTGGTAGCCTCCAAAGCCTCCAGTGTGATGTTCTGGAAGAATGCGGGAACAATCAAGGTCTGGGACGTTGCTTGGTCACCGGATGCCATGACAATTCCGGGCCGGAACTGGGTCAATGCAAACTGCTTTCTTGCATTGGTAAAGAATGTGGAATTGGCAGGGTCGGGCGTGAACTCCAACAGCAAATGAAATGCAAGATTGTAACACGCCATTACATATGAACTTAATTCCCCGTATATCCTAGCACCATTGCCATGGTCCCTGATGGTGCGGTCCATGGACATATTCAGAACTGTAGCAGGCCAAGGGGATCCCAAAGTGACAGTGCCTGTTGCTTGGGTGCCACCGGCGGGTGGTTCGCCAAAGGTAACGGTAGGAGCAGATGAATAATTGGTTCCGGGGTTGGTGATATTCACTCCCGTCACCACACCATCAGATACGATAGCGGTCCCTGCCATGGTAATACCAATGCCGGGAGAGGAAAAAGTCACACTGGGTGGGGTAGTGTACCCAGAGCCACCGGAAGTGATGGTAACTGACGGGAGCGGGAGTGAGGAAGTGGGGGTACCGTTAAGATACGCGAATGTGAAAAAATCTATCAGATTCGGTTTTAACGGGTTTACCCATGCCATTTATCAAGCGGGGACTCGATCAGCCCCGCCCTCCACGATCTCGACGCCCATCAAATGGACTTCCTGACCACGGCCATCATCTTTCTTGGCAATTTCAACACCTACAGACTTGGCCGTACGTTTGCCACGAGGGCTGTTGTTCTCGCGTACACCCAAATCCACGGACTTGGCCGTACGCACAGCCTGAATGACCGAACGGTCCTGAGCCGCATCGAGATTGTCCTCATTGGCATGGTGAATCTCTTCCTCGTTGAGAGGTTTATCCAAAGAGTACACAATCCCACTGGTGAAATTGCTCAACTTGCCATGCACCTCCGACCGGGGTACTGCGCCGATTCGGTGCAGCTGGTGCAGCACCACATCCTTCTGGGCGGCGGTCAACTCCACAGGAAACTGACGCTGTTGCCCAGAAGGAATATCCAAGCGAATAAGCTTTCCCTCCGGAACACGGATGTTCAGGACATGATTCGCTCTGGTGCAATTGGCCAAATAAAGCCGGTTCATTGAAAACCCCCTATCAGTAGTTCATCCCGACCACGGTTACACCCTGCGGACGCCAGCACCACCCGGAAGTGGAACGAAGCTCGTAAAGCTCAGTCACCGCCCCGTCCGGAGTGGGAGTGGCAATCTTGATGGGAGCAGCCACATCGTTGTACATCACATTGACGGCGGTGGTCGTGGGCTCCATTTCGGCACCAAACACGTTGGTATTGATGCCGGGGATTACAGGACGTTCGATCTCCGGAATGGTGATGATGATGGCATCCGTTCCACCGGGGCCCTGACCAATCAGGGTGTCATCATAGTACCACTCGATGACATCACCGGCTTCCTGCGCCACAGTCTTGACCACTTCCGCCGTGGTAGCGGTACCGCCACCGGGCCGCTGGTAGCTGGTGACCTGAACGATGTCACCATACTGGAACTGCAGGAACTCACGCTGCGGCGAAAGAATCACGATGCGATTGCTGATGTAAGCACCAGACTGGTACATACGGGTCTTGAGGTCAACGATCTGCTGCAGAATGAACAGGGCCATCTGGCCGTTGTCATACGTCTGCACCGTGTCATTGCCGTAGGTATCTGCCGGGAGGTTGGTGATGGTGATTCCCTGAGCGTTGAGGAGACCCTCATTGTTCGCAGGATTCAGACGCTACAGCAGCATCGAGCGGCTCTGGTTGAAAATGCCCTGACGCATTGCCAGTTCCTGCGCCATCGGCAGACCAACCGCATACCGTGCAGCAGCCGCGATATCATGCCGGTCATAGATGGCACGAACACGAAGCAGGTAAGTGGCGGTCTGCAGGTATTCGGCCTGCAAAGTGGCACTGGGCAGGAACTCTGCAGCGAACTGGCTGGCGATGCTCTGGGAGCGGATGTTCAGCTGGTTCACATATACCCACAGGTCTTCTGCACCCATGCGTACTCGCGGTTTGCCCTGAAACAGTGTGGCAAACGCACCAGATGCCTGGAAGTATTGAACGATCAGTTCCGGTTCCGAGAAACTCGGATGGATTTTCGCTTGGGCTGGGAAAATATTAGCCATGTCCGACTCCTATCAGATCTGCACCAGAACCGCGTATCCGTAAGTCCAAGACACCGCATTGGTGCTGGAGTCCCAAGATACAATCTTACTATTGCCATGGACGTTCAACACCTTGACCGGCAACGGGTCGTTGGTTCCGCTGACGTAGGTGGTGAGTTCCTGCGTGTCAAAGTCCCAAGATACCTGCTGCGCGATGCTGCCGCCTTCAAGGGCCGAAACCAGCGAACTGGAAGCTGGCAGAGGAATGCGCAGATTGGACCCCAGACGGGCATAGGCGATGTTCATACCGATAGCGGCGACAGGAACCGGATTGCCGGGGGTGATGATCATGTTGTGGGCGCGATTGAACAGCGTGAACCCCGTCACATCACCAGCATTCGCCGGAATCACCAATTCACCAGCAAGGGTGCCGTTGGTATGGCCGGCCATCGTCGGGACATTTTCCTGAATCGGGAGACCGCCCCAAAATGGCTGCGTATTGGAACTCGCCACAATGCCGGGGAGCACCCACATACGGGAAACAGGGTCGTCCATGAACGCGCCCTGAATATATCCCTGCGAGTCAAGCTGGAAAGAATTGTTGGACCCCGTAAGGGTCAACATCGGATTGAAATTCACATTGGCGCTCATATCCAATTACTCCTTAGTGGACCTTGCCAGCTTGCTTGTTGATGCGGGACACATGACCGGGTGCCATGAACGGGGCCATCCACGCCAAATTGTCACCAAAATACTCGGTGACGAGATGGCCAGTGGAATCCTGATACTGGTGCGCCCGCAACTGCATCGGTGGTACCACATCGGGACGCTTGGTAGCTTCGATGGCATCCTGATAAATGCGCTCCTCGGTGAGACCGAAAACGTCTTCGGGAAGCGAATCCATCACCACCGTCTTAAGAGACGGGGACAAATCCTTGAGACCATCGGCCAGACGCCGACGATATGCACTGGGGGATTCGCCGGGGAGAACTTCAGGCATGTCACGATTCAGGGCCGTATAGATGCCATCGGCACGACGACGAGCGGCTGCAATCATGTTGCGCTCGTCGATGGTGGGCTGCTTGGACAGCCGATTGATGCGGGACCGAAGTTCGGCAATCTCCGCCGCCTGCTTCGCCATGAGAGCATCAGCCTGACGGGACATTTCACCGTTGCCATAGTCGTGCCCGCGCAGGTCGTGGCGGGGCTGTCCAGAAGTGGTCATGTTGATAACCCCATTTTCGAGACTCGGTTCTTTCTCACTGGGCGTGGGGCCAGCACCACGGCTACGCTCCAGGTGCTCCTGCTCCGACTGGCTTGCAGTAGCGGGCGATTCTCCCATACCGGCAAAACTCGCTTCACCACGCTCCTCGGCACGTTCGGCGGACTCGAATTTGCCACCTGCCGGTTCACCATTGTCGGCAGATGCAGCCGGTTGGCCGGTAGCATCCTTGGCCTCGGTAGTGCGGCAATCCTCGGCAGGCACTCCGCCCTTGGTCTTCATCTCGATGGCATCGAGCCGAGCGGCCATGTCCTTCATGGTCTGCTGAAAAGAAGCAGCCCACGCCGGGACCTCTTCAAAATTAGGGGCTTCCTGAGAGTCACCCTTAGTGATAACCTTTCCCATAATAGCGTCCTTCTTTTCAGAAACCTGCTGAATCTGGTCGGCAATATCCTGCGCAATGCCGTCATTTTTTATTATAGCACGCTCAGGGGTACCATGAATAGGGGGGTGTTGCTCCTGTTGAGTTTCGCTCATCTTTCCTTGCCTCCACAAACGAAATGCCTTTTGGCCCATCCAGTTTATCCCACACTCCTTCGGGGACTATCGCCAAATGGTCAGCATATATGGGCGGACCCTCCACGAAGACATGCTCGCCATTTGACAACTCTTTAATCTCACCGTCCTCCACATCAAGACTGATACTAGGACTAGTGGAACGAAACTTCTCGATAATGAGTTTAGCATCTTCGTCCATGTAAATCTTGGCAACGCCCCACACTTCATCATCCTGTATCCACGGAGCGACCAACACACCCATGATTCGGTCAGAAAACTCTTTACCATGGAGCGGGCCTTCCTCAGTATGCATGAAAAGAATCGGTAACCCTTTTATACGCTCCAGAAACTCTTTTGTCAAGTAGTATTCCGGTGGACGATATACCCATTCCTTGTTCCGGGGCCGATAAGCAATTCCTGTTCCGGTGACTCGAACGGCGAATAACCACATACCGCCGTAGCGGGTCGGGGATGGTAATTCACCATTGCGGACAGCCATTACTGCATCCCATTCGGTAGGGGTTTTGGGCTTTGCCGAATCGTGTGCCACAAACTCCTTGCCCACGGATTGCGGCACGCCCCCGCACCCGCCCGGAGTATGTGCAGCGCATTCCATTAAGCGATGTTGAGCGGGAGATTTACTTGGCATTGGTTCGCATTTCCGGGGGCAAGTCCTCTACAGAGTATATATTACTCCACCAACAGCTGCAATATGGTAACTCCGCTGGCTGGTCTGGGAGATCTTCGGCATACCCATTCGGACCGCGCTTCATGCGCCCTGCTTTCAATTCCGGATTATCCTTCACCGCATATACTTTATTGTTGCGATAAAGATGTTCCTTCCGGGATTGGTAGTCCGGGTGAGGAATAATGTGACGCCACTTCCGCGCTATAGCTCCGTATTCCTTGGCAATAGTGTCATCAATAGCGGCCATCAACTTGTGGCCCTGATCAATGGTCACACGGCGGCGAACATACGTCATCTGCCGGATGCTCTGGTTCAGGGATTTGTGGAGATCTTCGCCACGTTTGTCTTGCCCTTCCATCCCACCGGACGCCCACCCTGCGAACCTGCGCAACTGGGCCTCGATCTCTTGGTCACGATTCAATTTTATGAGTTCCACACTAGCGCGAATGCGCTCAGTGAGATAGGGCCGGAACTTGTTGCCTATTTCCTCTGGCCCAAATCCCGCCACTTCCAACTTATGACGGGATTTCACAGTTTTCACAATGTGGTTGAAACGAGCGCTGAGAAATGTACGTACGGCCTTGTCTATCAATTGGTCGTCCGGGTATTCGCGACGAAAATAGGTGCGCAAAATCCCAAGCCACCACAACAACTGGTCCATGTCGAAATCGCCAGTGAACGCTTCACGAAAGCGATTGATTATTTCTCTAGTCCGTTTCGATGCCATCAATTAAACCGCATCAAATTGCTCATTTCCGGCAGCCCTTCCTTGGAACCGATCATGTGAGTATCGATGCCCTTGGCCGGACCCTTCGTTTTCTTCGGCCCTTCTTTACCGCCCTTGTCACGAGGATTGTGGCTGGCGGGTTGGTCATCATCGGGCTGCTCTACGGCCTGCAATTCTGCATTCTGCATCTGCTGCATCAATTGCATCTGCTCTTGGACGTACGCCTCGAAGGTCTCCGGGTCAAACGCCATGTCGGTCTTGGAGAAGAACCGGGTATTGTGGAGCTGGTCCTGCACCCACTCCATCAAGGAGGTCTTGTTCGCCGGGTCCATGTCCTTGGCCAGAGTTTCATATACCCGCATCGTCACCATTACCTTCTTCTCCTCGGCCTCCATCTGTTCGGATTCCGGGGGCTGGTAAAGGGCGGGCCAAGAAGCCTCGAAAGCGTCCTGCCACATGTAAAATGCAGTCTCATAGTCGATTCCCGCGTATTCCGAATATCGACTCTGGATGGAATGTTTGTACCAATCCGGGTTCCATGCTCGACGCATCACAATCTTGTCCATGAACCCAAAGATACCGGACAGTTCCTGTCGGATACTGTCAATATAAATCGATATCTCCTTGGCGTCTTCCGAACCCTCACCAAACCCATCCGCAATACGTTCGTCAAGGAGCAGCATGGCAGG
>ERZ1669247.470-NODE-470-length-13491-cov-4.390369_pt1 | contig 13491 bp, 12 predicted proteins | sample MGYA00579297_ERZ1669247 | MGnify/ENA primary metagenome ERZ1669247 (study PRJEB41166, sample SAMN08046056) | hot springs metagenome | biome: hot spring; feature: acid hot spring; material: thermophilic sediment; isolation source: thermophilic sediment from acid...
GCGTCGCCAGACGGCGCCTTCGTGCCGGTACTCATCGCCGCCCTGCCCTTGGGCAGCCTTGCCGTGGCATCGGTACTGGTAGTCTATTCGCTGGCTACCATCGGACTGATCATCACCTTCGTCGGCCTCGCGACCCTGCTGGGCTTGCGTTGGCGCCTTGCCTGGCTGGACCGACACGGAGAGATCCTGAGCCCTATCCTGCTCATAGGCCTCGGTGTGGCCCTATGGGCCGGACTTTAGTAATCCTGGCTTTGCTTCGACGCTCGCCATGCCATAATGTCGCCCATTCATCCGAGGTCCCCCTATGTTGATGGCAGCGCAGCAGGAACTTCTGGCAACTACCGCCGACCTCGCCTTGGCCTTTGTCCTGGGTGCCCTCATCGGCGTCGAGCGGCAGTGGCGGCAGCGCACCGTGGGCCTGCGCACCAACACTCTGGTAGCCGTTGGCGCTGCCATATTCGTGAATTTGGGTTGGCGAATCGGTGGCGATCCGGAGCTTGCGCGCATCGTCGCTTATGTCATCTCAGGCATCGGCTTCCTGGGCGCGGGCACCATCATGAAGGAGGGGGTGAATGTACGCGGCCTGAATACCGCCGCCACCATCTGGGGTTCGGCGGCGGTGGGTGCCTGCGCTGGCTCGGGGCAATGGGCGCCGGCCATCATCGCCGCAGCTTTCGTCCTTGCGGCCAATACTCTTTTGCGCCCCGTCGCCAACCAGATCAATCGTCTACCCACGGGTGACAGTACCGAAACCACAGCCACGGTCTTTCTTATCGTTCGCCGGGGTCTGGAGGGCGGTATCCAGGAGCAAGCCTCGGACATCCTGGATGCCGCGGGCTACCCGGTGCGCGAATTCAGCATGCGCCCCTTCGGTTCGGTGGAGACGGAAATGCGGGCCACCCTGCTGCCCAGCCACATTTCGGAAGAGGAACTGGATCGAGCCATCCATGCCCTGGAGCAGATCCCCGGCGTGCAGCAGATTTTCTGGAATCAGAATCCTGGCGGCGGATGATTCAGTCACCTTGCGGTCCCTATCTCGCGGCGGCCTTCCCACCCTTCCATGCCCGGTGTATCCCATGTGCGGAGGAAAGGCATGCGCTGCCCGTCGACCCGGCAGGTATCTCCACCAGAATCCGGGTGGTCGCGGCTTGACAGCGCACGCTCATTCGTTAATCATTCGCATTCTCATCTGACTCATTCGAGCCCCAGCCCATGGTTCTTGCCGCCAAACACCCCACAAGCTCCCTGCCCCGTCGGCACTGGAAAACCTTTCTGGCCGTGCTCGGTCCAGGTCTTGTGGTCATGCTCGCCGATACCGACGTCGGCAGCATCATCACAGCGGCGCAGAGCGGGGCCCAGTGGGGATATCGGCTATTGCTGCTGCAGTTCATCCTCATGCCGATCTTGTTCATCGTCCAGGAACTGACGGTACGTCTGGGCATTTTCACGGGAAAGGGTCACGGAGAATTGATCCGGGAGCGTTTCGGCGGCGGCTGGGCCTATCTTTCCGTGGCTGGGCTGAGCATCGCCACCACCGGTGCACTGCTCACGGAGTTCTCGGGTATGGCCGGCGTCAGCGAGCTCTACGGTTTACCGCGAGGCGTGGGCATTGCCCTGGCAGCAGCGGCGCTGCTGCTCATCGTGTGGACCGGCTCCTACCGACGGGTGGAGCGCATCGCGCTCATCCTGGGTCTCTTTGAACTGGTCTTCTTCGCTATTGCCATCGTCAGCCATCCCAATCTCGGCCAGATGGGGCGGGATTTCCTGGAGATCCCGGTAGGCAATCGCCATTATATGATGTTGGTGGCAGCCAACATCGGTGCCGTGATCATGCCCTGGATGGTCTTCTACCAACAGTCGGCCGTCGCCGATAAGGGTCTGCAGCCGGAACAGTATCGAGAGGCGCGCTGGGACACCGCTTTTGGCGCCATCGTCACCCAGTCCATCATGGCCGCGGTGCTCGTGGCCGTTGCCGCCACCATCGCCCTGCGCAATCCCAACGCTCCCCTCAATACCGTGCAGCAACTATCGGAGGCCATCGTTCCTTTCCTGGGCAGCACCTGGGGCTATTTGATCTTTTCCGTAGGCATTGTGGGCGCCGGCATGGTGGCGGCCATCGTCGCCTCTCTGGCCGGTGCCTGGGGCTGGGGTGAGGTAACGGGGTTTCGCCATTCGCTGGAGTATCATCCGCGTGAGGCGCCTTGGTTCTACGGGACCTACACCTTCATCGTCCTTGCGGGTGCCCTGGCCGTTGCCCTGATCCCCAATCTGGTCGCCCTGGATATTGCCGTGGAGGTGATGAACGCGCTGCTGCTGCCTCTGGTGCTGGGTTTTCTGGTGGCTCTGGCCATCCACGCCCTGCCGCCCGAGCACCGCTTGCGGGGCTGGTACCTCTGGCTGGTAGTCGGGGTCAGCCTTCTCACCGCGGGCCTCGGCGTCTACGGCGGTATTACCAGCGTTCCCGGCTGGTGAAGGCGCTGCAGCTCAGTTCGCTCAGCCGAGGGTGAGCCATCCCTTGCGGTAAAAAACCCAGGCGGTGACGGCCTCTACCACCAGCAGGAAGCCCACATCCAGGGGGAAACCCCAGGGCGAGGTCCGAAAGGCGCCCAACGGGACGTTCATGGAGGCCGAATCGCAGACGATGATGGGGATGGACGCCAGGATGATCAAGGCCGCCATGAATTTGAAGATGTGGTTGACGTTGTTGTGGATGATGTAGGTATAGGCATCCATGATCTCGTTGAGGGTCTGCTGCTCCAGATCCACCTGCTCCCGCGCCTGACGGATCTCGATGCGGGCATCCGTGAACTCCTCCATGAAGCTCGGTGAATCCTTGGGCATACGTTCGCGCATCTCGTCGATGACGTATTCCAGCTGCAGTAGCCCCATATCCAGCTGCAACAGACGGTCGTTGATTTCCAGCGCCCGATAGATGACGTGGTGGCGCTGAGCCACCTTGAGCTCCGCCTCGATGCTCTCTGTCTCCTTGGCCACGTCCCTGGCCATGTGCACGTAGCGCAGCGCGATCTCCTTGGCGATGCGTAGAATCAGCTCCCAACGGCGGATGGGCGCTTCGGGGCGGATAATGGTGTCGAGAAAGCCCAGAGGTTCCGCGCTCAGGGTCACGAAATAGTGAGGCACCAGAAAGATATTGAGAGGGACGAGGTGAAAATCCACCTGCCCCGCCTTGGCCTGATGGGTCGGCACCAACATCTGAAAGGTCAAAAAACCGGAGTCCTCCACCACGGGGCGCACCGGTCCGCCCTGGAGACGGCGACGGAGGAAACTTTCTTCCGCCTGGATGGTGGTGGCGGCCTGGCTGAGCTCCATGGGCGAGGGTGCCGCGATTTTCATCCAGTCGCGCGCCCGATCGTTGCCCGTCAGAAAAGCATTGCGAATGATCTGCAGCATATCCCCCTCCTCAAAGGTGAAAAAAACCGCGCTTGCGTCCCCACTGGAAAAAGAACCAGCCCGAGGTACCGAAGCTGTAGAGCAGGAGCACATACCAGGCGTAGTGGAAGTGCTGCATGGGCAAGACGGTGTTCATGTGAAAGGGCATGATCAAGGCTATGGGTACCATGAGAAAGGCCAGGTAGGCGGTCATGACCTTCATGATGGTGTGGGCGTTGTTCTGGATGATGCCGGCGTAGGCGTTGGTCACGCCAAGATAACGATCCCAGATCAGGGTCAGAATCTCCTCGATGCGCCTTTGCTCGTCGTAGATCTCGTCGATACGATTGCGCAGGGGGTCATCGTCGTCCAATTCGGCGCGCAGACTGCGCAGGGTGAGGCCGAGATCGCGAATGGATACCACGAGCTCGCCAAGGCGACGGTTCAGGACCACGATGCGACGCATCTCTCGGTTATTGAGTGAGCTACGCAGGGCACTGCGCAGTTCGCGTAGTTCCGCGACGATGCGCTGGGTCGCACTCTCGTGGCTGTAGATGGCCGTCAGCAGTATGCGCTGCAGAATCTTGTCCTGGGGCGCATGGGGATCCAGTTCGAGGCTGTCGCGAACGATGCGCCGCCAGTGCTGCTGCGGGGCTACCAGAATCAGATGGTCTCGCGCCCAGATCAGGCGCGCCTGCAGCAGCTCCTCCTCGCTGCGCCGCAGTTCCGGCTCGCGCCGCGGAACGACGACATTGAGGCGCAATGCCAGCACACCATTGGCATCCAAGACCAGGCGCGGTATCTGCCGTGGCGCTTGTGCCGGCAAGGCCAGTTGCGGCAGCTGAGCGCCGAGGGCGGCGTCCAGGGCGGCGACCATGCCGGTGTCGGCAGGCTCGAGCAGATAGATGCCCGGGCCCGCGTAGTGGTCGACATCCAGCCAGCCTTGATCGTTCTTGAAGAACCACGCGCTCATGACCGTCCTCCTCAGATCCAGTCGTGCCGACGGAAGTAGACGTAGATCGCCGCCGCGATGAGGAAACCGCCGCCCACCAGGGTGGGAGTGATGTACCGCCAGTGTTGCCAGGGCAAAGGGACGTTCATGCCATAGAGACTCGTGGACATCAGCGATACCGCCAATACCACCGTCCAGGCCGTGAGTTTCTTGACGCGATTGGCGATGTTGTTCTGCAGCACACCCACATAGGCGTCCAGCAGATCCGTCAGGGTAGCGGCATAGAGCTCCGCCATTTCCCGCGCCTGCTGCAGATCCACGAGGGCGTCGGCAACGTCCTCGAGATCTTCCTTGTCGTCGAGAAAAACAGGCATTTGCAGGAGCCGCTGCAGCACACCGATGTTGCCGCGCAGGGCGGCGGCAAAATGCGTCAGGGTATTCTGCAGGGACACCATGCGGTAGAAATCGTCGTTGTTCTGCGATGCGCGCAGATCGTGTTCCACCGCGTCCATTTCCTTCTTTACCTGGCGCAGCGAGCGCAGGTATTCCTGTGCCATGGCCTGCAGCAGCTCTGCCAGCGCCTCGCGCAGGCGGATGCGCCGGGCCCGCTTGCCGAGCCGGGCCCGCAGCTGCTCGAGAAAGCCGAAGGCTTGGGTCTCGATGGTCACCAGTTGCCACTTTTGCAGGAGGATGCCCAGCGGCACCGTTACCCAGGAAGGGCCAGGCTGCTCGGCCGAAAGCAGCGGTACGCGCAGCAGGATGATGGTGGTCTCACCCTCCCGGTGCAGGCTGGGGCGTTCGTGTCGATCCAGGGCGTCGCCCAGGAAACCGGGATCTACCCCCAACTGCCGACCGAGCGAAGGAAGCTCCGCCGGTTCCATCTGCGGGATGCTGAGCCAACGCCGTTCCTTGCCTTGCGGATCGGGGCTGAGCGGAATTTCGGCGCCGGCGCCGAGGCCTTCGAGCATTGCTTCCTTCATATATCGCGCTCCAGAATGGCTTCACTCACAACCATTGACTGCGACGCAGGGCCAGATAGAGCAGCCCCGATGCCACGAATGAGCCGCCCATGAGTACCGGCCAGGCATAAGGCCAGTCGTGCAGCGGCAGGGGTGTGTTCATGGCCATGATGGAAATCACGGCGATGGGAACGGTGATGACCACGGTCCAGGCCGTGACGACGCGGATGGCGACGGTGATATTGTTCTGCAAGGTGCCGGCAAAGGCGTCCATGGCGTTGGTGGTGGTGCTGGTCATGAGTTCGGCGGTATCCCGAGCCTGACGCAGATCCTCCAAGGCATCGCGCAATTGCTCCTGTTCCTCGGCATTGCCCTGCCAGCGCGGCGAGTGCAGCAAGCGCTCGCCCGTGGCTAGATTGCCGCGCAGTGCCGCTGTCAGATAGATCAGGCTCTTCTGCAGGGAGAGCAGGCGAAAGAACTCGGCATTGCTCTGGGAGCGACGCAGTTGCTCCTTGGCGACTTCCAATTGTGCCTCCAGGCGATCGATGGCGCCCAGGAAATCATGCGCGAGCTCCGTGAAGAATCGCGCGAGAAAGGCTTCCCGCTGCAGGCTACGGGCGCCCTCCCCGCATAGCTCCCGGTGCAGACGATCCCACAGCGGCAGGGGCTTGGCGCTGATGGTGACGACCCCCGCCGGACGTAAGAGGATTCCCAGAGGAACCGTGTCCATGAAAAGCGGGGCCGTGGCCTCCTCGTGCGTCCATGGCGCCTGGAGCAGCAGCAGGATCTGCTCGCCCTCACGATCGATGTGGGGAATCTCATCGGGGTCCAGACATTGGCGCAGGAATGCTTCACTCAGGCCCATCTCGCTGGCCGTGGCGGCGAGCGCGGCATCGTCGGCCACGGTCCGGTGCTGCCAAGTGGCGCAGGGGTCGGCGCTGCCGCTGCGGCTGACGACGAGTTTGAGGGATTCCGACATACGAGTTCCTCCCGTGGTTCAGATCCAGCGGAGACGGTAGCGGAAGACGGCCGCCATGAGACCGGACAGGCTGAAGCTGCCGATCACGATGACCCAGAAAATCCAGGGCTTGTCCTGCAAGGGAATGGGCGGATTGACACCGTAGAGTGTAGCCAACAAGGCCGGGATGTAGAGGACCAACGCCAAAGTCGTCAGCACCTTCAGGCCATGGTTGATATTGTTCTGCACCATACCACCGTAAGCGTCCATGGTGCTGTTCATGGTGCGCGAGAGCACCTCGGCACGCTCGTGTACGGCCTGCAGGTCGGCCACCAGGAGATTCAGACGACGCTTTTCATCTTTTTCCCAGGCCAACTGGCGGTGGCGCGACAGCTTGAAAACGACGGCCACGTTCCCCGCCAGGGCGGCGTGCATCTGCAGGGCCGCCTTGCCCACCTCCAGCAAGCGGAACATATCGTCGTTGCTCTGGGTGCTGTCCAGCAGCTCCTCCAGCCGCACCATGCGCTGGACCAGATCGTCCAGGGCCTGCTCGTAGATTTCGGTGATGGCCTGGACGATACGCAGCAGGTTGCGCCGTTGTGCCCCTGCGGACGCTGTATCCTTGCCCGCCGTGGCAAAAAGCTCGTGGAGGAAGGTCCATTGTACGGTGCTGATGGTCACCAGAGTCTCCCCTTGCAGGACGAAACCCAGGGGGCGGAGTAGCCAGCCATCGTCGTCATCACGGCGGACCGGGACCGGCAGGATTCCCAGAAGGTGGTCATCCTCCCGCTGCAGGCGAGGATTCTCGTCAGGGTCCAGGATGTCGAAGAGAAAATCCTCATCCACGTCCAGCTCGGCCGCAAGCTTCTGGAGGCTGGCAGCATCGGGCTGGTAGAGCCAGATCCAGCCCGCCGCCATAAGACGCTGCGGACCGATGGGAAGGGCTTGTGGCGTATCCTTCAGCACGGTGCTCATAAGGCCACTCCTTGGCTTTTGGCCAATGAAACCAGGTCGATGTCCAGCCGTAGGATGCCCACCAGAGCGGTGGGCAGTTTGCCACCGGGGTGGACGATCACCTGCATGTCCGGCTGCAGGGTCACCCCTGGGCCGATCGCGAAGATACCGGTGAGTTCGTAGTTGGTTTCGGCGTGGGGCAAACCACGCAGGCTCACCCGGGAGAAACCGGCGGAGAGTACGTCTTCGGGACGGCCCGGAAACCAGTGCTTCAGACGTAGACCTCCACCCGCGTACCAGGGTACGGCATTGACCGATTTGGGCGCACCACCGCCCACCAGAAAGGCACCCCAGTTAAGACCGAGGGCGTGGAAGCGGTACTCCGTCGCGCCAAAGAAGCCGCTGGTCTGCGGTCCGAGCTGGGCCGCCAATGCCGCGGTCTGGCGGTTGCGAAAGGCACCCAGCTTGACGGTATAGTCCCCGGCCCCGAGTGTGCCGGCCTGGGTATATTGCAACAGCATCAGCGCACCGTGAGTGAGGGGCCGACGGTAGGGGTGCATGGCATCGGCACCGAACACCCCAGCCTCCAGCAGGTGGTGATCGCCGCCGATGGCCACCATGGCGCCGAGGCTTGAAAAGGGATAGGTGCTGGAGCCCGGCAGGTTGCTGCTCCAAACCGGAAAGATGCCATAGGACGGGCAGAGCAGATAGCTGGCCGTGTCGACCGTGTCGAAATAATCGTTGGCATTGAGCAGCCCCACGCGGGCGGTGAACGAACCCAGGCTCTGTCGGTAATAGAGCTTGTACAGGCGACTGATGTTGTAATCGGTGGTGAGATTGCTCACCCCCTGCGCGTCGCCCACATAGAGCTGGTCGGGCTGGCCCGTGTCCACGGCCAGATAACGGGCGACGACCTTGCCGCCGGGATAAGCGCCGGCGACCTCACTGTCCCAATCGAAACCGCCCTCGAAATAGGCCGTTCCCGTGCCGCCGCGCGCAAGCCCACCGGCAAAGTTGCCGACGAATTCGCCCTCGAAGTGCGCATGGGGGGTAAATGCCCCCCAGAAGCTCGCTGCCGCGGCTGCCGGTGACAGCGTGGCGTAGAACAGAACCCAGCTCAGTACCCAACCGTACCCGCGCATCGTGCCTCCTCACGCCCCCATCGGCATGCGCGGTCGCGAGCCGCCGATGGGGCTACATAACGTTGACCAAAGGAACCGCGGCCGCAAATGCGACCACTACCGGTTCCGGTTCCGGATCAGGATCCACCGACATTCTCTCCACACGCTGCATAGCTCACGTCCAAGTTCCGGCCAACCGAAACGGACACAAGTTCGTGCAGCGAACGATCAAACTGCGATAACAGGAAGTAAAGGCGACCACCCGAGGACCGGGTGACCGAGGCAAAGGCTGCCGAAGGACACCCAGTCAGATGATGAGCGCTGAACCAGGGCTACTGTCCAAGTTCGGTAGAACCTCCCGCCAATTTAGGTGGCCAGAACCTAACATGCGGCCGGGGCGCTGTCAAACCTCAGAGCACCTGTCCGTGCTGTCCGCACCGAGCTTGAACGGACCCGCAGAGCTGGCGTCGTCCTGGCGAGACCCCGGGGGCTTGCCTACACTGACAGTGACCCCGTGCGCCTCCGAGGAGAGGAAGATGGCTTTTGCTCATTTCGAAGAACTACTGCAACGTGTGGAGCCGTTGGGTGCCATTCCCGTAGCCGTGGTGGATGCCGGCGAAGAGTTTGTTCTGCGCGGCGCCTGTGAGGCCAAGTCCCGCAACATCATCGATCCGATCCTCATCGGCGACGGCGAGCAGATCCGCAGTCTCTTGCGCGCCCTGGGCGCGGACTCCGGGCAGTGCCCGAGCTTTCGGATCATCCACTGTGACAGCGCCGACGCCTCCGCAGAAAAAGGCGTGGATCTCGCGCTCCAGGGCGAAGCCGTAGCGCTGATGAAAGGGCATATCCACAGCGACGCCTTTCTCCACCCCATCTTGGCCAAACTGCGCGGCCCGGGTCGCCTCTCCCACATCTTTGTCTGTGAGTTGCAGTCCTATCACAAGCTTCTGCTCATCACCGACGCCGCCATCAATATCACGCCCGATCTGATGACCAAGGCCGCGATCATCGATAACGCCGCGGCCATCGCCCGTATTCTGGAGGTAGAGACGCCCAAAGTGGCGGCCCTGTCGGCTGTGGAAGTGGTGAACCCCGCCATTCCATCGACGGTGGACGCGGCTTGTCTTGCCAAAATGGCCGATCGCGGCCAGATCGCAGGTGTCCTCGTGGACGGTCCGCTGGCCTTCGACAATGCCATATCGGCGGAATCGGCGCGTATCAAGGGGATTCGCAGTTCGGTGTCCGGCGACGTCGATATCCTGCTGGTGCCTGACCTCGTCTCCGGCAATATCCTGGCCAAGGATCTGGAGTATCTGGGCGGCGCCACGCTAGGCGGTATCGTCTACGGCGCGAGGGTGCCCATCATACTCACCTCGCGCGCCGACCCGGCCCGAGCCCGTCTGGTCTCCGCTGCCTTGGCGGCCTTGGTGCATCACTCCCAGGAATCGGACCATGCCTGAGACTACCGGCACCGACGGCCACTGCCAGCCCATCGCCACCCTGACCCTCAATCCGGCGGTGGATATCGCTTATGAGGTGGATCGGCTGGTGGCCGATCAGAAAACCCACGCCCGAGTCACTCGCTACGATCCCGGCGGCAACGGTATCAATGTGGCGCGGGCGCTCAAGGAACTCATGGTCTGTGCACACAGCTGCTGTATCGTGGCGGGTAATGTGGGCGCACTGCTGCAGCGTCTGCTGCAGCATCACCTGGACGACCCACACTGTATCGATGTGGAGGGAGAAACGCGCATCAATGCCACCATCCTCCAATCCGAACCGGCGGTGCAGTACGAAGTGACGGGTATCGGGCCACGGGTATCGTCGCTGGCCCTGGCCGCCATCCGCGAGCGCTTTCTCGGCCTGTGCAAGGACGGCTTCGGGGTACTAACGGGTTCGGTGCCACCCGGAGTGGAAGAACACATCTATGCCGATCTTCTACGGCAGATTCGCGCCCAGGGCGGCTTTGGTGTGGTCGATGCCCATGGCCCGCTCCTGCACCTGGCCATAGCCGAGCGACCCTTTCTCATCAAACCCAACCGTTACGAACTGGGGCTCCTCTGCGGACGTGAGTTGCCGCGCTTGGAAGACGTGGCGCAGGAAGGCCGGAGACTGCAGCGCCAGGGCGTGGAGTATGTCTGCGTGTCCCTGGGTGGTGACGGCGCGCTTCTGGTGGGTCCTACGGGGAGCTTCTATGCCCGCGCTCCGGCCATTACCGTGCGCTCGACGGTAGGCTCCGGCGATTCCATGGTCGCGGGGCTGGTCGCCGCCTTTGCCCGCGGCCAGCGACCGGAAGAGGCCTTGCGCCTCGCCGTTGCCTGCGGTTCGGGCACCGCAACACAACCGGGCACGGCCCTATTTTCCTACAACGCGCTGAACGAACTTCTGCGCCAGACAGAGGTCACGCTTCTGGATATCTGAATCCGTCTATACTGAGAACACGCTTGGGTCACGAGGGTAGATCATGGACAGCAGCAAGACCGATATTCTCATCATCGGCGGGGGTCCCGCGGGGATGATGACGGGCATCACCGCAGCCCAGTTCTGGCCCCACAAGGAAGTCACCGTGCTGCGCCCGGAAACGGATGCGGTCATCCCCTGCGGCATCCCGTATATTTTTGGCACCCTGGGCGGCACCGAGGAAGACATGGCCGGTCGCGCGCCCCTGCTCGCGGCCGGCGGCAAGCTCGTCCACGGCTTCGTCCAGAGTGTCGATCGGGACCGGCGGCAGGCCCGGCTTCAGGATGGCCGCAGCATTACCTGGGAACGCCTGGTGCTGGCCACCGGCGGAGAAAACTTCATCCCTCCCATTCCGGGCACCGATCTCCAGGGTGTTTTCACGATCCGCAAGGACTACGACTACCTCGACCAGCTCTTCAGTCAGGTCATCCCCGACGTCCATCGTCTTGCCATCATCGGCGGCGGTTTCATCGGCGTGGAATTCGCCGACGAGATTCGCAAACGCGGAATCGAGGTGCACATCGTGGAGATGCTCCCCCACCTCATGCAGGCAGCCTTTGACCTCGATGCCTGCGAGGCCGTGGAAAAACAGCTACGCAGCCACGGTGTGCACATCCACACCGGGGCTCGGGTGGAAGCTTTGCTCGCAGGGCCGGACGGGCAGCGGGTGGGACAGGTGCAGATCTCGGGCCAGGAGCCTCTGGCGGTGGATGCCGTACTCATTGCCATCGGCGTGCGTCCGAATGTCGCCCTGGCCAAGGACATGGGGCTGACCCTGAGTCGCTCCGGCGGCGTGTGGGTCGATGCCTTCCAGCGCAGTCGGGAAGACCCGGCCATCTTTGCCGTGGGCGATTGCGCTCACAAGCAGGACTATTTCACCCGCAAGGCCAACCACGCCATGATTGCCTCGCAGGCCGCCGCCGAAGGCCGTATTGCTGGGATGAACCTCTATGGCCTGCGTGAGCTGCGCTACAACGCCGGCTCCGTCAGCATCTATGCCAGTGAGATCGACGGTCTGGCCTTTGGCGTGGCGGGGCTGACGCAGGCGCAGGCAAGTGCCGAAGGCTTTCCCATTCTGGTGGGCGAGGCACGCATGCCGGACCACCATCCGGCGGCCATGCCCGACACCACCGAGGTCTACTGTCGCCTCATATTCTCCGCCAATACCCTACAGCTACTGGGCGCGCAGGTGCTGGGTGGCGCTACCACCGGCGAGCTCCTCAACACCATGGGCCTTGCCATCCAGATGCATGCGACGGCACCGGACCTGGCCAGCATGCAGTTCGGCAGCCAACCGCGCCTGACCCCCTCTCTGCATCCCATGGTGGCGGCAACGGGCGATGCCTTGCGCCGGCACTATGCCCATCAACATCCCTGCCTTCCTGGAGATTCCCATGCATCCCAGTAAACCCTCTGCCCCCGCGGGCATTTCCGCCGACAGCGCCAAACGCTGGCAAGCCCACTACGAACGTGTCACCCAAGGGAGTGGTCGACTGTTCCTCATGGCCGGTGACCAGAAAGTGGAGCACCTCAACGACGACTTCGTCGGCGGCCATGTCGCTAGCGACGATGCCGATCCGGAGCACCTCTTCCGCATCGCCAGCGCCGCTCCTGTGGGCTGTTTTGCAACACAAATGGGTCTGCTCGCGCGCTATGGCACCGACTATCCGGAGGTGCCCTACCTCATCAAGCTCAACAGCAAGACCCACCTGCTCAAAGGCCCCGAGCACGATCCTCTGAGCAGGCAATGGCAGACCATGGATCAGGTTGCCGACTTCATCCGCTACTCCGGCCTGGACGTGGTGGGGGTGGGCTACACCATCTACCCGGGCTCGCGCCACGAGCCGCAGATGCTGGCAGAGGCGGCGCGGCTCGTCACCGATGCCCACGCCTTGGGTCTGCTCGCCGTCATCTGGGCCTATCCCCGGGGCCAGGCGGTGGGCGACCGCGAGCACGATCCGCACCTCACCGCCGGCGCTACGGGGCTCGCTGCCTGTCTGGGCGCCGATTTCGTCAAGATCAACCCACCTCGCGACAGCCAGGGCGTGCAGGATCCCAGACTGTTGGGTGAGGCGGTGGCTGCGGCGGGACGCACCCAGGTCGTCTGTGCCGGCGGTGCCGAGACCTCCGCCGAGGAGTTTCTCACGCGCCTGTATGGGCAGATCCACGACGGCAACACCGCCGGCTGTGCGACGGGGCGCAACGTCCACCAGCGCAGTCAGCCCGAGGCCGTGGCCTTCTGCAAAGCCATCCACGCCATCGTCGTCGGCAATCAGGACGTGGACAGTGCGGTGAAGCTGCTGGTTCACTCCGCGTGATGCGCTGGGCCGGCTGTCGCAGCAAGATCGTCTGCACCATCGGTCCCGCCTCGGACAAGGAGTCGACTTTGCGCAAGATGATCCAGGCAGGCATGCGGGTGGCGCGGATCAATCTCGCCCACGGCACGACGGATGAACATGGGGCGCGTATCCAACGCATTCGTCGGGCTGCAGCCGCCGAGTCCTGTCGCCTGGCCATCCTCGCCGATCTGCCTGGTCCCAAGATCCGGATCGGCGTGCTGCCCGAACCCATGCGCCTGAAGCGCGGCGATCGGGTCCTGCTGGCGCCACCTGAGCTTCGTTTGGACAACGGCGACGACCGTGACGCCGCCACCACCGCCCAAGGAGCAGGCAGCGGCGCCCCGCTGCACATCCCCCT
>ERZ1669247.474-NODE-474-length-13427-cov-6.753739_pt1 | contig 13427 bp, 11 predicted proteins | sample MGYA00579297_ERZ1669247 | MGnify/ENA primary metagenome ERZ1669247 (study PRJEB41166, sample SAMN08046056) | hot springs metagenome | biome: hot spring; feature: acid hot spring; material: thermophilic sediment; isolation source: thermophilic sediment from acid...
TCTGAAGCGCTGTAAGCTTTTCGTTTGAGATCTTGCTCCTGTCGAATTTGAGCTCCTGATCTCCTCTCCACCTTGAAAAGGCGAGGCTTTGGCTAAGTGTAAGTGTTTGCATCCTGAGACTTCCTTCTAAACAAAGTCCATTTTCTTTTTCCATTATCCTCGAGTTCTTTTCAGGGCGTGACATGTATTATGAAAAATTATCTGATAAAGCGTTTGAAAACATTTCTAAAAGGGGCTATTCACTCCCTCCCGATGATGTTTATAGTTTCCATAAACGCAATGATGCCATCCTGCGCTAAAAAAGTTTTGATCGACTGTTAACTCCAAAAGGCTAAAATGTCTGGTCTTTCTATCGGATTCATAGAATTCAATGTCCTGGCTGTCAGAGAAACTCGTCGTGGCTTTTAAAGCGCTTCTGCATCATATTTTATGAAAAAAGGGGCTTCAAGCGTGTTCATTGCGATGTTCATGCTTGTCCTAGTTTACGGTGCCCTCTTTTCGCTTCTGTTTGTTATGGATCAACCAAGGCTCCAGCAGAACCCCCCGAGGTTACACCTGCTCGTGGCTTACAACGTCTCTACACAGTACCTTAACCTTACGAATGAAGGGCCCGAAACTGTAACTGTAGAAGGATTCGCTTTTTTTAACGGCCGTGAGGGGTATGTTATTCATTATAGGGCTTCGCTAAACCCAGGGCAGAGCGCGTTCGTTTATTTCTACAGTTCGCTGGAAGCCAACGAAACGGTCGCGGTTCTGACTGACGATGGAGCTCTTGAAATAAAGATCGTTTGAAAAGGTTATGATTAGAATGATTAGTAGAGGTCTTACAATCATTTTTTCGTAGAGTGATACCCTTTCACGCTAAAGCGCGTGAGCTTCCCATGTCGCTATCACCAGCATGGGTTCGTCAGCAGCATGGAAACTCGTTTCCTGATTCAGCGACGCACGGCCAGCACCAATCTGGTGCCCCGCCGCTGGTGTCTCCACGGGCGTAACTTCGGGCATGTCCGTCCTTACTGAAATATGTTGCGATAAAAAGAATATATAAAGCCTGTCATCCTTTTGGGAAGCCCATGTATCTCATCGCTGAAGCTGCTGAGATTTACAGCTTCCCCAAACACCTAACATCCCTTAAAAAGCACGTTCGCTAAAATGTTTAAATATTTGCTATTGCATTTTTGATTATCCAGATGCATAGCATTTCTTTTAAAACAGTAAAAAAGTTCTTCGGCGATAAAAGAAAAAGATCCATGTTCCCCGTCTTCCTTGTTTTCGCGCTTTTTGTTCTTGGATCCTTTGAGGTTATGCCTTTTGCTGAAACAGGTGTAAACGTAGCGAAAGCAAGCAATCTGGAAGCGATTTACTGGCTGAAACTTTCTGCGGTAAGAGCTGATTCAAACATGACGATCTATATGGGTTTCGCTTCCCCTTACTCGAACCTTTTCAACGGTATAAATGTAGGAGAAGCTCCGCAGCTATCGCAGCAGTACGGGCAGTACGACGACGGCACCGAAGTATTCATCTATTACACAAATTTTAAAAACTTGAACGACTGGCAGGTCAAAAACGCTCAGACCTCCTCCGGTAAAGGATTAAACATAAGCTTCAATGGTTACGGATACGTCGTAACATCTGAAAAATTTGGACCGGGGACTGCGTTCATGTCCTACATAACCGGAATAAGCGACACTGATAACGTAGGATATTTTGATACAGATGAATCTCTGAACGCGGGGACTGCGTGGGCTGGAGCTTTCATCAGGCTGGCATGCGGCAACACATACCCGGATCAGTGGAACTATTCTGGAGAGGCTAACGGTTGCGGTCATTCCTACGGCTATTTTACAGATGTAGAGGGAGTGCCAGGGATTTATTACGTTGAAATCATAAATTCAACAAGCTCAGAGCAGTCGCTGAATTCTATTCAGAGCCAGATAATCAAAACAGATTATCCAAGCTACCCCGCGAGCGTTGGTTTCAGCGGACGTGGCAGCATCGATGCGCAGTGGGCTGCAGTCCTTCAAATGCCCCCAGGAGGAGTTATGCCTTCCGTGAATTTTGGCCCTATATATAACTCTTCAACAGTGCCCGGCATAACTGTTCCCTACGGAATAATGCATTACGTCCAGTTGACGATAAGCAACTACCAGAAGGTAGGGGTACAGGAACCATATCAGCAGATGATAGCAGTCGACCTGTCAGATTACTATCAGTATATATCTTCAAACCTTCAGAACATTGAATTCTTTTATCCTAACGGTACAATAATACCGAGCTGGCTCGAAAGCACGAACTACAGGGGGCCCCAGTCAACATCGAGCCTGATAATAAAGGTTAGCCCGGCAAACTCATGGCTAGCAGTCAACGGTGAACCCGTTTACACAAACGCGTCGGGGTACGCTGTACTTAACGGACTTTTGCCTGGACAGTACCGGGTCTTTGCAGAGAGCCCGTATTACTCCTGGTTCTTTAAAACATACTACCTGCGCTCGGGGAACAACGTGATCAGCGTTGAACTCAAAGGCCCGAGCAATTATACAGGAAATGGGCCCCAGTACCCCTGGGAACAGGCTGGACCTGTTAACTTTGCAAACCCTGAGTGGTCCTCTTACCCTGAAGCAAAACAGGGGAACGGGACGGTTTTAGGCTACTATCAGTACGGCGCCGGGCACATAGGAGCTGTAGCTTTTTATTACAAAAACCCAGAAATAATATACATAGGATCTGGGCCTGGACCGGGTTATTCAGGACCGTTTGGAGACGGAGGGGTTTACAAAACAACTGACGGGGGAAAGCAGTGGATGCCGGCTGATTACGGGTTGCCGTTCGGGCCTGTTTCTTCTCTTTTTATGAACCAGTCAGATCCAAACGAGCTTGTAGCAGCAGTTTGGCCTGCTGGAATATACGAAACCGATGACGGAGGGTACTGGCATAAAGTTTCTGACTACCGGTACGTTGTTGACTTCAACTATGAAAACGGTACCATCTATGCTGGAACAGCAGGCGGCATAATCTATTCAAGAAACATGAAGAACTGGAGCGTCCTTCACGAGACTAGCAGTCCAGTTGAATCAATATCGGTTGAGGGGAACTACATCTACGCTATGCTGGCCGATCAGGAGCTGATTAGCTCAAACGACTCTGGGAAAACTTGGCAGAACGTGCACAACTTCTCCAGCATATCGTATGATGCATGGTCTGTATCTGCAGATCCCTTTAACCCCCAGGTCGTTTATGTTTCTCTGGGCGTTTACCCGGGGGTCAAGAAAAACACCTGGGTCTCAACGGATGGAGGCTATAATTTTGAACCGGCTGCTGATCTATGCTATACAAAGATTGTTCTTTTCGATCCTGAAAACCAGAGCAAAGTATGGGCTATAGGTCCCGGGTACTTTGCTTATTCTACAGACGGAGGCATGACTTTCACGCCTGGACCGCTGCAGACGGACAACATGGTAATAGCCATCGACCAGCTAAACGACAACACTCTCATAATGGGAACAGATCAGGGGGTTTATGAGACAAAGGACGCGGGGATCGACTGGGTTTCTTTAAACGCAAACCTCTCAAATACCCTTGTTTACGGATTAAGTGTAAGCCACGGCGAGATCGCGGCAGACATGCAGGACTACAGCCAGTTCATAAGCCTGAACAACGGCATGACCTGGATTGGGGGCAACGTTCCGGATATACCTATGGCCGGGGAAGCGGCTGTAGTTTATATAAACCCGCAGAATTCGTCCTGGATTTACTACCTTCCTGACGGGGGGCATTTACTGGTTTCAGAAGACCACGGTTTCGACGTTTACGCTGTGCCAAACGTTGTATTACCAAAATACGTTATACTGCCAAACTCGATCATAACTTCTGACCCCCAGGAACCGAACAGACTTTACGTTGGCACAGCACAGGGGATATACGTCAGCAGCGATTTCGGAAAAAACTGGAACCTCTGGGAAGGATCCCCAAAGAATGTTACCGCGATTCAAGTTGTTTCACAATACTACATTTTAGCCGGAACGATAAACGGGACTTACGTTTACAGGGGAGGAATGTGGTACAGGTCAAACGGAGTGAGCGGTTTCGTCAGCTCCATAGCGGTCAACTGGGGTAACGAGAACATTATCCTCGCAACTACGGGAGTTTACCAGAACGGCACTTTGTACAGGAGCGATGACGGAGGCCTGTCATTCAGCCCTCTGAACACTGGGCTGGGAAGCTATCAGGGAAGCACGCTTGGCTTTCTGCCGTATCCGGTTCAGGTTTACTCGCTTAACGCGAGCGGATACCCGTTTTTAGCAGGAACAATAAACGGTATATACATATCTGAAGACTATGGAAACAGCTGGAAGCCCATAAACTATAACATCAGATCCGGAGAAATAACAGACGTAGCGTGGCAGAAAGGCTCACTTTATGTTTCAACTTACGGAGAGGGGATACTTGTTTGGAGAAACTTTTCCGCTACAAGGCTCCCCGCCATTTTAGACGGTTACGTTAACGCATCATACGTCAATGTAAGCATCAACGGCTCTGCTGTAGCAGTTTTTGGCGGACACTGGCAGGCATTTCTGAAGCCAGGCTACTACATCGTCAAGATAACGGCTTACAATTCGACAAAGACATACGGGTTTACGCTTTCGCAGGCCCAGACATCTAACCTCACGCTGCTCCTCCCTTATAAAAAGTTCTACAGCATAACTTTCACAGAAAGCGGGCTTCCTTCAGGGACACAGTGGTCTGTTACGCTGAACGGCGTTACCAAGAGCTCAACGACCAGCAACATAACTTTCACCGTCGTTCCTGGAAATTACACATACAACGCCAGCGTCATAAGCGGTTACATGACTTCTCAGGGGAACGGAACTGTAAGCGTAGGCCCGGCGACCGTTAAAGCTGTTTCAATAGCTTATTCTGAAATTCCGCCGCCCTCGCTTTCTGCCCCTTTTATCATGGCAGCGATTTTCATAGTAGCACTGATTCTTGCGGCTATTCTTGTAATTGGTTTCTTGAGCAGGTTCCGGACGTCGCGCAAACCTGAACGGGACGCTCTATGGTAAAAACGGCAAGCTGTGATTGATGTTCAAATCATAGAGCTGTATTGTAAAGCGCTTTTTACAGGCCGTTAAAGATCTAAACGAGTGCGTTGACAGGTAATACTCCGGGAAAAATAACATGATTATATTTTATAATGATATTGTGCTTTTTTCTTTTTATAAACATATATAGATATATCTAAAGAAAGCATCCATCCATCCGTTAAGCTAAGAAAAGAAACTCAAAAGGAAGCAAAAAAGAAAAAGAAAAGGCTAAGGGGGCTTCTCACCAGCGAGGACTGCCTCTAAATCAAAGATCCCTGTCATCTGGTAGTAGTAGACCCAGGCCAGAAATGTCCTGAAAATGTTGATCAGAGCTGAACTTATTTTTCCTCTCACCCAGAGCCGGTAGAGCTTACCCTTGAACTTTGTCCAGTTGTAAGTCTGTTTGTTGTGGTAGATGTCAAACCCCCTTGTTCTCTCTTTACCAACCCACTTGCTAACTGTCTTTGTTGACATGGGGAGTCCTACGCTGTGAAACCCTTCAGCTATCCTGTCCATCGTTACGCCGAGCTTTGTGTAGAGCGCAACGGCAAAAGGCTTCCTCAGCCTTTTAACGCTCTCAGAAAAGGGCTCCCTGTACAGAGGGGCTATGAATACCCTGCAGTCTTTAAGGATCTGTAAGCTAGAGTAGCGCTCCCCTATGTCAGCCCTTGTGGCCTGGATCACTCAAGCCAATCCTGAAAGTATTTAAAAAGCAGGGAAGATGGCGCGCTTTTAAGGTTAGAGAAGATCGTACAGCATGAAGCCTCTTAGGGCTCAATCTGAAGTGGTTGGCGCCTTGATGCTGATAGGCCTGATTTTCGTTTCTTCTCTTACCCTTTTCGTTGCCCTCAGCTACTATTTTGCAGGACAGAGCTCTTACAGTAGAGCGATGAGTTTTGAGGACGCGTTTGACAAGCAGAACCTTTCGGTCACCTGGGTGCAGGCCCTGCCTCCTTCAGCTCAGAGCGGCTTAGCGGTTATCAACTACGGGGAGCCGGTGGAGATAGCTTACCTTGTAGAAGAGAGGAACGGCTCCCTGTTTTTTCAACCTGAAAATGTGTACCTTCAGCACGGCCAAAGCGCTACGTTCTTGACAGAAGATCGTTTCTCAGGGGTCATGACTTCTTATGGAGGGCTCTTTACCTCTGGCTTTTCTGAACCCATGATACCGGTTTCGGTAATAGGGATAAACGTAACCGTCAGCTTTACGCCGCAGCTGGAATACGTGACCCCCGGGTTCTATCAGGAAAGCTCCCCCTACCCTGTTAAGTGGTTCGTCAACGGCAGCTACGTCCACGCGGGAAAAAGCATTAACATTTACATAGACGGCCCCACTTCAATAACGGCAGTGCCCGTCTACACTTAGCTAAAGCCTCGCCTTTTTAAGGCGGAGAGGAGGTCAGTCTCACCCTTGACCCTGTTTAGTTCAGCAGCGGTTGGTCAAAAGTAATCTTATCTCGCTGAAATTAGCGAACTATCCAGCCCTTGGGGTTTCCCGCTTCACTTGCAAGAATCGCGACCTTTGATCGTGGAGGTCTCGCCTTCCGCGAGCGTCTAGCCTGGCTCTACAGGCAAAGCGCTGTGCAAAAATGCTTTGCCATCTTCAGTTTATATATTTCTCAATAAAGGGCTGTCAACCCCTGCTTAATGTAAATGAGGCTTTTGCCCCTCCGCGCCGTAAAGTCAAACAGGTCAAACTGAAATCGAGTTAAAAAGCGCCTCGATGCAGGAGCTTTGCGAGCACTTATGCCTGCTATGAAGCGACCGAATCAGTCAGAAAGCGAGTGCCGCTCGTTCAGCGATCCTTTTCATATGGTCGTAAAATGACCAGAGCTCTAAAGACTGCGCGCTAAACGGCTTTTGTGGTAAACCTTTTCAGCTCTTCCGGAAGCAGCTGGTTGAAGAAAGGTATGTGCCCTTCAGGGGTTATCAGGATCCCCTGTCCTGGCCTTGAGCTCAGTATCATCCTGCTTTCAACGTCTGAAAGGTTGAGCACCTCCTTTATCAGCTTCATGCTCGCAGAGTCCTGCCTTAACACGACCTTCGTTGCCGAGTTCTCGATCACAGCCCTCCCCGTGCCCGCGAAGTCAGAAACCAGCTGAGAAGCCATTATGAAAGCAGCAGAATAGTGCCTGCCGGTCCTCGCTATCTCAGGGATGAACTCGATGGCCATAGGGAAGTATGGCTTCCCCGTCCTCGGGTTCGTTTCGACGAATGCCCAGCCCTCGTCAACAACTATGAACTTTTTCAATGAAACTGGGAGCCCCTTTATTGTCCTCCATACGGAAGCCAGGATCAGGAAAGCCAGGGCGTCCCTGACGAACGGGCTCTGGACATCTGAAAGGACAAAGACCATGCGGTCGTAGATGTCAGTTTTGCCCGAGAAATAGCGCATCATGGCTTCGAGCTCCGCGGTGAGCCTCCTCCTGAGTTCGGGACCTGACCTCTCTATGAGCTCTTCAGTGCTTGAGCTCTGTTTTGCGAGGGCAAGGAGTTCAGCGGCCTGATCGGATCCCTCATCGATCTTTGCCATCTCCCTTATGAACTCCCCGGCATCCTTTTTGCTTTCGAATACTATGAAAGGATCAAAGCCGTAGGTCTGGTCCTTATCGTTAAAGCGCAGGACCTGAGCTCCAACCTCGCTTGCTAGGCTGCTCTCGTAAGTCCCGTCAGCGCCGAGCGCGTACTCGGGCTTTACTATGCTGTCAAATATGAACATGTAACTCTTATCGTCAGCCTGGGCTAGCCTTGAAAGCCAGGCCTTTATCAGCATGCTCTTTCCGTAGCCGGTCAGCCCGAGTATCGTTACGTTGTAGTTGTCCCTCTCGAAAACGTCGAAGATCACCGCGTTCCTCGTTTGAAGGTTAACCCCCAGAAAGCAGCCGTTCGGGTCAACTAGGTCCATGCCTGCAAATGGGAAGAAAGCGCTCAGTCCTGAGGAAGTAACGTAGAGCCACCTGCCGGACGCAAACGCCGGTCCGCGGAGCGCGTAAACGAATGTCTGCACCCTCGGAGGGGCTTCAGCGTATTCGAAGGAGTTTGCCAGCGCAATGGATCTTCCCCTGAGCTCTTCGTAGCTTTTCCCTGTTACTGTAAAAGTTAACCTTATCTCGAAGAGCTTTTCGAGGCCTGAAGCTATCTCAACCCTTGCCCTCGAAAGAGCTTCTAGGTACATCTGGGCTTTTGCGTCCTTCTGGGGCGAGTTCTGGTAGTAAGCTTCAGCTGTCCTGTAGCGCTTCTCTATGTAACGCTCAGCGTCCTGCACGGGCCTGACGTCCAGCCTTATCTCGTGCACAAGCTCGTAGTAACGGGAAAGGAAGCCAGCTGGCAGGCTGGAAGGCAGGGAGTAAACGTTGAAGACTCTAGCAAGAGAGCCATCTTCGAGGACCATGAAGTTGCGCACAGAGCCCCTTACTTTCAGCCTCGGGATTTCTAGCATCTTTACGAAGCGGAAGCCGGATCCAGAAAGGATGCTGTCAAGGTTTTCCTCGCTCTCGATGAAGTAGCGCTTGTATGGCTGCTCTATCAGCTCCGGGCCCACAGAAACCCTGCTGACGTCAGTTATTATGTAAAAGCTGACAACGGACGAAATCCTGTTAAGGATCCCGGTAAAAGAGTCAATGACGGCAATCTGTTCCCCTTCGTTAAGGTTGAAAAAGTTAACGGGTTTCAGCTCATAATAGACCATGGTGATAAGTTGCCTGATGCCTTTTAAGGGAATCAGGAATGCTGGTTCATGAGCGTAAATAAAGGGCTCTTTTTAAAAAGGAAGAAGGGCATAGGCGAGCTGCTTGCGGTCATAATCGTCATAGCTATAACGATAGTTGCAGGGCTTGTACTGTACAGCTTCGTCATGGGCAAGATCTCCATGTTCGGGAACTCGGCAGGGCTCGAAATAGAAAACGCTCAGATAACGAACGGCGTGATAATACTGAGCGTCAAGAACACAGGATCTTACACCTTTTCCAACATATCTTTTCAGATATACGAGAACGGGGAAACTCTGGGCAGCTCTCAGGCGATGAGCTTGCCTTCAGGCGGGCTGGCACCGGGCCAGAGCGCTTCTTACACTGGGTCTTTCAGCTCATTATCCGGGACTGACGAACAGCCCGGGACAGTTTACACGATAGTGATTACCGGAGGTTACGGGAGCGGGCAGACGTACACGATATCCACTAACGTGGTTGCCACCTGATCCTACTTACGGAGCTTAAAAACGAATTTTCAGTTTTTTATATGATGAAAAGGGCTGTTTCCAGCGTTATAGCAGAAGCCTTGTTACTGGCCATTGTTCTGGTTGCGGGGTTAGCAGCTTATATCCTTGTTTTTAACAGAGCTATGAACATCGAAAGGGGCGCTTCGGTATGCATTTCAAGGGCAAGCGTCCAGAGCGTAGGTAACGGGATCGCTCTACTCACTGTAAGCATTACAGACACAGGGTCAGATCCTGAGCTCGTTGGGGTATACGTCTCCAACCTTGCATCGTCCCCTGTAACAGCCGGAGGATGGGAGCTGGATTACACCGCTGTCAACCTGAAAAGCGGCGAGTATGCTATCACGCCTGTTTGCTCCTGCACTGGGTTTAACGCATCGTCCGTGAAGGCCATCGTATTTGTTAACGGTCCTTCAACGAATTACAGATGGACCCAGGTTTCGGGCACGTTCTACCTTGAATCCGGGAGTTACCAGATAGCTGTTTTCACAGATTCGAGCCTGGTCTCAAACCTCCCGTCATCTACGATATGGTTACGGGCCGTGCTTTCGGTGCCGAAGGGAAGCTCTTTCGTTCCATCTGCCTTGAACCCTCTCAGCTTGAACGGAACTGTCGTCGTGAACGCTGGAGCTTCACAGGGGAGCGACCTTAACTTTTCGATGACAGAAAATCAGGCCGGGATACCGGCTGGGTACCTGAAAGGGGGGCAGAGCGTGACAGCTAGCTGGCTCGTCAGCGGGAACTACACAGCTGGAGAGAGCGTGACAGTAATTGCGGAAGCGTGGTCAGGCTCTGGCTCAGAAAGCGCGTGCTCTGAAAGCGCTACAGTAACGTGAAAATTGTGTTCATGAATACAGAGGATATCAGGCAACCGCTGACCTCCTCTCCGCCATGAATGACGGATGTCCCCGAGGTCTCGAGGGTTACTCCCCTTTAACGGGAGCTACTCCGTTATGAAGCACCAGATATGAAAGCGGTCTTGCAATGCTCTGGGCTAACAAGCCGGTTGCTTTCTTAAGTATGTTCAGAGCTCCGTTGAGGTCAAACGTAAATCTTGCAAAAAGCGCCTCTCGAACGTTACAATGATCTTCTTCAAGGTCAAAATAATATTTAAAGGCCGCAGGGTAGAGATTTATATATATCAACTGCTACGTTGACAAAAAAACCATGATCTAAATAACTCCTATAAAGCACGTTTAATTTCGGTTGCCAATCACGCATTTAACAAAATTTTAATGTCAAAAGTTTTTTAAATAGTTAACGATACAGATTAAAACTGAATTGATATATGCGCATCCACGTGTTACATCTGGCTGTTTTAAAATGCGCATACCCAATGTTTTAGGGCATAAATGATGTTTAAAGCAAAAAGAGCTTAAAAAGCTCAATAAAAGCTGAAACCTTCGAAGAGTTGGTCAGAGAATACTGGCTCAAACGAAGCGGGCAAAGCTTTATAGAGTTTGTCGTTGAGCTCGGCTCGATAAAGAAATTAGTTTTAAGCGTTACGGCAAAGCAACTCTGACCCTGGGTTCAGAGCTATCAGGCTGATGTTTTAAGCTTTTCGTCAACTGATCCTTTGCAGGTGAGCGGAATGGAAGGCTGGGAAAAAGAGCTCCTCGAAAACGTAATTGAGATCAACCAGAGGTTGAAGAGCATAGAAGAAAAGCTGGATGAACTGCTCGAGAGATATAAAAGCTGAACTCTCATCAGAAGCTAAATGAGAATTTTTATTTTTTTAAGCCAGCCCAGGCTTCTTTTAAGCCATACTTCTATGGTCTTTTGCAGAAGGTGAAAGAGAGATGCACGAGGAATTTTTTGTGGAAAGCGTCAGCGAGGTCTGGAGCCCTTACGGAATTGTTGAAAAAGTCGGGTACTTCGGGAACCTGCCAAGGAGGTACAAGATAGTCCAGATAAGGACTGAGAAGCACAACGAGAACGTGGTGAAGCCTCCCGAGTTCATACCGCTACCGAACCAGGTGGCAAAACAGCTTGTAAGGAAACTCGCAAACGAATTCAAATTAGACGTAAAGAGCGAGGAAGAGAGCGAAAGAAAGTACATAGCGGTTATCCAGGCAGCGAAAGAGCAGAAGGAGGTCCTTGTAGGGGACCCGGTTTCGTGGGGGCTGATAGTCTCAAACGACGTTATAGGGAGCTTCACAGTGAACGGGCACCTGCTAAGGCTGGCATGCACGAACGGGCTCGTGATGCCCGAGGACTCAAGGACCGCAAACGTACAGAAATCCTACGATCTGGAACAGCTCTATGAATCCCTTCAGAAAACTGCACAAGTTTTCCAGAGCAAGTTCGAGGAAGAAGTTGAGTTCCTGAAAAGGCTTAAGCGGTACAGGATGAACCAGAGGTTCGCGGAAGTCCTCGCGCAGAGGTTCCCCAGGCCCATTGTGGAGGGGCTCGTGGACGTTAAGATAGTGGAAAGAGCCCGGGTCGTGCAGGACTTTGCAAGGACTGACCTGTACCACGCGTACAACCAGATAACCTACAACATTTCACACAGACCGCTGAAGCTCGGGACCCGCCTGGAGTGGGGCTCCGAGGCTACAAGGCTTTTCATGCAGGAAGCAAGGGAGCAGGAAAATGAGGAGCAGTGAAGATCTCAAAGAAAAGATCTTCCACGAGCAGAGCTGTCTGAAATGCGCACATTTCAGCGTATGCTACTATTACAGGGCAGTAGCGCAGGTTGTTGCTATAAGGGACGAGGAAGCCGAAAAGCAGTTCCAGCCTTTCAAGCCAGAAGACGTTGCAGGAATCTGCAGGTTCTACGCCCCTGACCTCGTTTAAAGCATTTTTTCTTTTTTTTTTGTTTCTTTTAAGCCGAGCTGGCATTATGCTTCATGCTCAGCGTAAAGGTCTCGCGATCCATTGAGATCATAAGCTCCACTGCTCAGAAATATACTCTGCCCTTCGTTCTCGGGTTCTCAGGCGGGAAGGACAGCACCGCGACCCTTTCTCTGCTGATCAAGGTGAAGGAGCAGGGAGCGCCGATCCAGAAGCTCTACGTCGTCTACGCGGACACGTTGCTCGAACAGCCAGCCCTGCACAGAGAAGCGCTCGACGCGCTGCAGAGCCTCAGGCGCTTTTCATGGGCAGAACCGGTCGTCCTGAAGCCCGCTGAGGGCGAGGACTTCATCACGATGATCCTCGACAGGGGCTACCCGGCGCCTTCATGGTATTTCAGGTGGTGCACCGACAGGCTGAAAATAAAACCGGTGAGGCGCTTCATGAAGAGAGTCGGCAGGAGCGTGAAAGTGCTCGGCGTTCGTGCGGACGAAAGCGCCGAAAGGCAAAGGACCGTCACGCGCGGTGGCCAGAGACCGGCTCTGCTCGACGGCGTGAACCCGACGCTCAGACCAATAATAGACTGGGCAGAGGCTGACGTCTTTGAATACCTGAAGAGCGAAAAGAGGTGGGACGGACGCTCGTTTGACTACCTGCTTGACCTTTACGGCTATCAGATTGAGGATTCATGCACGCCAAACGCCTTCTGTCCCGTTAAGGTCGGAAATATGAGCGCGTTCAAAACGCCAACAAATTTTACGAGTGTGCGCTTCGGGTGCTGGGTCTGCACAGTGGTCAAGAGGAACAAGATGCCCGTGAGCCCTATGCTGGAGAGCGTCCGCGAAAGGCTGATGAAAATTTCGAGCGACACACACAGCAGGATCTACGTGGACGGCAAGCCGAGAAAGCTGACCGTCGAGGCGCGAATCGAGATCGCAAAGCTCTTCATCGAAGCGCTCGAAAAGGAGCCAGACGCCTTCGCCTACGACCGGGAGGCACTGCGCAAAAAGCTCGAGCGATTCATAGCTGAGCACGGCGCTTAAAATACTGCGCGTTATTTTCATACGTGAACAACTTTACTGCTGATGGCATCGTTGTCCTGAGCGTGGGGCGGAGCTGAAGGACCCCGATGAACCCGTGAGGGGGCTGTATGATGCCGTGAAGCCCAAGCTCTACTACGCATCGACAGGTATGCCGATGCATACCTACCTGTGCCTACATAGAGTGAACCCTATCTGCTACTCAAAGAGCACGCTGGAAGCGACGAAGCTAAAATGCTCATTGTGTTTCTCAGAAATGAAGGGCAGAGGCGCTTTCTCATCACGCGAAACGCAAAAAGA
>ERZ1669247.475-NODE-475-length-13425-cov-4.775318_pt1 | contig 13425 bp, 16 predicted proteins | sample MGYA00579297_ERZ1669247 | MGnify/ENA primary metagenome ERZ1669247 (study PRJEB41166, sample SAMN08046056) | hot springs metagenome | biome: hot spring; feature: acid hot spring; material: thermophilic sediment; isolation source: thermophilic sediment from acid...
CCGTCAGTGTGATAGTATTACTGCTTCCCAATGCAACCCCGCTGGCACTCCCAGAGCTACCAACAACGAAATCTGGATAAACTTCTAATGTAACAGTCGGCGAATAAGCCATATTTCCGTATGTGTCTTTCATGTAAAATATCATATAAGTAGTCCCAGTATTCGCTGTGCTGACTGGACTAGAAGTATCATTGGCTGTATATGAATAACTGTTACCATAATTACTTTCCATTGTACTAGTACTATGTGCTCCAGACCCAACCCAATGCTCCAAATACCATGTATAACCACTAGTAACAGCTGTATTGCTCAGTGTGACATTCCAAGTCTGCGACTGTCCAACCATCAACTTAGTTGTACTGCTTGGACTAACATTCACAATAATCTGCTTAGTAATAACAGAAGTTCCAGCGTTGCTATATAATGTAGAACTACAAAGACCCGCATAAGTATACCATCTAAATTTATATGTATATGACTGAAGAGTTAAAGCTGGATTAGTCCCACCACTCATAGTCCAAGAGAAACTTCCAGAAGCAGTACTTGAACCACTAAGAACAGTAATATCTCCAGATGTACTAGTATAAACCAAAGAATAATCATAAGTACCAACATTTTCACTAACTGAACCTGTAACTTGTGCAGACCCACCAACTATAGCCGCAGTAGACCCAGTAGCAGATGCATTTAAGTAAATTGTTGGAGTAGATATTGAAACGCTTCCTTTTGCTTCATAAACAGTATTATTAAGTATAGTCTTACGACCAATAGCTCTACTCCAAGAAATACTCATAGTCGGAGAATTCAAACACAATCCACCGACAGTAGAAGACCATGTTCTAGTTACTCCGCTAGCAGTAAGCTGGACTACAGCATTTATACTATTTCCACAACCACAATCAGATACAGAAACACTAAGACTTCCAGAAGTAGTGCCTATACTTCCCCATGTACTCGAAAAAACTACATTCCCGTTCTGAGATGCTTTTAACACAACAGTATAAGCAACTGTCGTACTATTATAACCACCACTTGCACTTGCCTCCGCCATCTCATCCCTCCATTAGCCCAACATACATAGTCAAACTATAGTCCCACAACACTGCTCCCGCACGCTCTGTCACTGAAAATGAGTTGATTGCCCCCGAGAACCTCAAAACTCCTCCAGTCCCAATAATATTCCCGCTATTATACTTCTCGGTCACAAGTGTATTCGCAGTCGTGCTAAGACCACCCCAAGCTCCAGTCAAGTCAATAACAATTCTCACTGATGGGTTCGCCGTCGGAAAATAAGTAAGAAGAAACGCTACATCAGACTGCACTGTACTCTTCCAGTCCATTGAGACCTGTAAATCCGCCCCAGTCAAGTTAAGAAGAAATGGTGTGTTTATTGTCGGCACTGGTACCTGTGTTATTCCATAAGCAAGACTATACTTCACTTCCAGCTCCGTGAAATTAGCGTAATATGGATAATGCTGTGTAGACCCAAGTGCCGCCGCAATATCGTAGTCTGGACTATTATAATATGGACTAGTAGAAGAAAGCGTTTCATCAACTCTATACATATAAGCCATCAACTAGACCACCTCAGCATCCTACCAGTCCTGTGCTCAATCTCCTTCTGTATTTTGTCAGCCAACTCCTTCACGTTGGTTACTCCATAGAGATGCATATTCAAATTGATATTATAAACATTATTCTCTCTTCCCTCCAATGTGTGACCCGCTGGGACAACGTGCTCTCCTTTATGTACAACAGCCAACCCGCTCGAAGAAATATACCCGCCCGTGTCAAGCTTCGCTATATTTGAAAAGAAAGTCCCAAGTGAGTTCCCCAGCGACTGTGGCAGACTCTCTATAGCCCCAACAATGTGCTCTGGATTGACCAAGCTAGTTATATGTCTCACAAGCGAATAAATGAAGTGCAATATGTTCCTGATGTCAGCAAGTATTGGATGAAATACCCCAGTCAGAAAACCAAAAACCCGCTCAATTATACCGTGTATAAATGAAAATGCCCCGCTCAGTCTGTCCCACAACCAAGCAATGAAAGACCTGAATACCCCCGCCATCAAGTCCCCAACAAAAATAATCATCCTCACCAACACAGCAACTCCCGCCGACATCGCTCTGAAGAACGCAACAGAATCGCCCCAGAATGTCCTCAGCGTAGAAAGTGCCAATGAATAAAATACCCTAATTCCCGCCCACGCCATAACTCCAAATGAGTAAATTAACAATAAAGAACTTCTGACCAAACCAACCAACACTAATATCGCTCTTCCAAAGTCTCTCGCCCAGCCTACAATGTCCCGCCCCAACATCGCTAGCAATTCTAGTGCAAAAACAATGCTCGCTCTTGTAGTGTTAATGACCGAACCAAACCACTTCGTTAACTGGTCGTAAAGCCTGACAAGTGCCTCCCATACAAGCCTCGGAATGTCAAGTTTAGTAACAAAAGAAACAAATTCGCTTGTCTCGTCCAGCAAATGCTGAAAAGTCTTACTCTGCAAAACCATTGCAAGACCCTGCAACACTGGAATGAGAAAAGCCATCAGAATCATACCAATGGGCAAGAAAACCATCTGAAACATGCTAGTGATGGCTGACATCATAGTCCTGACTGGTGCAAGCCCAGAAGCTATTTCAAAAAGTCCCGCAACAAAACCAAGTATTCCCATGCCAACTCCAAGCAAGTCCCGCCCAATTCTACCGCTTGTGTCTGGCATCCCCTCTTTAGTTTCTCGTGCACTCCCAGCGAAAAACTGACCAAGAAGTGTACGAACATTAGCAAGCATACTAGAAAAACTCCTGCCAATTTCAATTGTTGAACTTATTAAAGGAGAAGCAATACTCTTGGAAACAGCTGATTGCAACCGCCCAATTGAAGAATCATCAAACTCTGGATGAAGGCGAATTGTGACGTCAGCAATTTTATCATCAGCCATACAACAATATAACTAGCTGATATAAAAAGTTAGAGGAAGTACTTCGCAACTCTAGAAACCCCTTCCTTCCCCACAATGAAAGCCCATATAGCATAGAAGAACCACACACCGAAGACATAGAGAATAAAACTGAAGTACCAAAGAGGAGCAACTACATTCCCCCACGCACTGTTAATTACATTCAGTGGTGCAAGTGAAGTCGCAATGAAAATCCCCAAGAAGATAGTCGGAATGTACCAAGGTGTGCCAAAGACTGCCTCAGTCCAAGCTTTCTTCCACCAGCTCTTCTTAGCTTGATAAGTCTTCTCATCAACTCTGTCTCCCCGCACTCTTCCAATTATATAGACAATGAAATAGATAAACCCCGAAACAAAGATAAACCCATCCGCCATCTCCGCAAGCCCAGCGTTGCTCCCGTAAGCCTGAGCTGTTATATGCGGTGCAATAAGAAATCCCAGAAGCATCAAAGCCAGCGAAACAAGAAGTGGAGTAACTGCAGAAATCTTAGACCATCTATAAAACATCCATACGCTGAATAATGGAAAGAGCATAGTAAATCCAATTCCCATTATCTTTATGTTATTATAATCCCCTAAATATTTCGTATCAACCATGATGGTATATTCCAACAAAATATATAAAGTTATTGTTTAGTTTGTCTCTCTGCTTCCTTGAACTCTTCGTCAAGCATCTTCACAAAGAAATTCAATTTTGCTACTGGCATACCTTCCAAATCACTAGTAGTCATTGAAAGATACCTCCGCATATAATACTCTGTCTTCCAATCACTGCTGTTTAGTGCCTCTGTCCTGAAAGGAAGATGAAGTCAACCCCGCCTCCTCGAGTGCAACCTCCTCGACTTTCACAGCCTCAGAAGCTGGCAAATCCTCGAGCTTCCCCTCAGAGAGTGTAACCACCGTCTTAACAACAAGCTCCTGCAACTTCGCTACATTGACCGTCATCTGGGGCATACTGCCAATCACTTTTGTCTCTATACACTGCTCACGTATTTTTATCAGCTCCCCATACTTGAGCGGTCTAATGTGTGCAATCACCTTCTTTCCATCAGCATTCAACTCAACATCTTTCATCTCACTCAACCTTCACATTTAAAGCCTTAAAACTAAGCTCATCAACCACTGGGTCTACTGGCTTCAAATTCATCGAGCCATCATTCCAATATATACCATCAATCGTTATTGTGTACGGAGTAGAATACTCAGACGAGCCAACAGTGATAACAATAGAATAAGCCCCAGTACTGCTCTGACTCTCAACAGTCCTCATAAAGTGCTCCAGCAAATTACTGTCGTGCAGAATTTCAAGCTTGCCTGTTACCTCCAACTTCTTTGGCACAAATGCAACATACTCTATATTACCCAGCCCATAAAACGCATCGATATTGTTCTTTATGGACAAACTCATACTCTTGATAGGTTGTACTGCAAAAGTGGTGCTACCATAGTTACCATTATAAGATACCTTCACTGCCGCCCAAGTAGTGAAGTCCTGCGGATAAACATACAATGAAGTAGGACTAAACCCAGCTGGAGCTGTCGTACTCAGATAACTCACATTCTGACCCTTAAAAGTGAGAGTGACATCCACCGTCTTGCCCTCCTCAAATGAAATGTCAGCTGAGTCCGCCATCAAACCAGTCACTTCATAATAGTGCTGAAGCTGGTCTTCTATCATACAAGCACCGCTCGGTATCTTCCCAGTATAACTCGGCACAGTCCAATAAGTCGTAGTGCTACCCTCTTTGTTTAAAAGAAGCGACAGCCAATTCTTCTGGTCGCAAGCCATAACAAACTTAGTAGTCAAATCAACACTCAATCCCTTAACATAAGCTGTCTCAGCAACCCTGCTTCCCAAATTATAAAGAAGGTCATAATCGTTTTGCATCTTGAAAGTAGTAAGCTCCATAGCTACTCCGAGAACACCGATAACAGTTCCCGTAGCATACCCAGACCCGAAATTAGCTTCCTGATAAAACCCAGCTTGGAAAACTGCTGTCGGGAAAATATTTGGAATATTCGCCATAATAACTCAATATAAGAAAGTTATTTAAACTTTCTCAACAGTGCCTTTCTAACTTTCCAAACACTAACCCCCCGCACCTTTATCACAGAAGTCCCCTCCTCGTTGACCTTCTTAACATACTTTTCACCAAACTCATCAACAAGTGCATCATAAATCTGCTGGCGAATTTTAGCCAGCAACTCTCTGTTTTCCTGAGACACTTATGGCACCCAGCTTCCTGTGATAATCTTGTATCCTTTTACTGCGTCTTCCAACTTATCAATATAAGCACTGACCCAGTTGTAGAACCTCTCCATCTCTATACCCCCAACATTCTCAGCCACCTGTGCTGTGTACCTCTCGTTGTCAAGAAACATCTTCGCCGACTTATAAAGAGCAAGTTGATAAATCTGCCCATCCATCTGTGGCGTCTGTGCTGAATTATAACCGTAATAATAGCTCACCTCAATTTCGTAACCCATATACCAGTACCATCCTATTATCCACAAAATTCCTGCTTCATTGTCAATCCAGTAAGAACCCCACCTAGCTTCAACCATCGTGCCAACCCATTCCTCATACTGAGTACCATTCCAAACCCCCAGATGAACAAGTGTGTGCGTAGAAGAAGCTGGAATAACTGGAAAGTGCTGTAAATAAACTGGCGAACCAACCAAGTACCATCCAAGATAAGCTGGCTTTCCTATACTGTAGTGCTCATTCTGCACAAATTTCTTCCCCCAAGTCCTGCCAGTAATCACGTCTATATAATCGCAATTATGGCTCACCAAGTTTCCAATAGAATACATATGATTCTCGGTAGTGAAATTGTAAACATTGCCTTCATACCAAATTGGCTCATTCTTGGTCAAAGGAACATATATTTTGTTCCCATCAAAATAAACTCTGTTCTTCTCAGCAACTCTACCTTTGATTATATTATGCTGGTGTGTAGCTCTACCCTGAATAACTGCAATCTTTTCACGCTTTTGCTCATTCAACGCACAAAACTTTCCAATCCTCGCAAACATCTGCTGTAACTGAAGTGCGAGTACCTTAGATGAAGTCATAAATTCAACATACTTCCCCCTCGCAAAATTACCATCTCCATCAAGATAACCCCTAATAAACGCCCTAACAATGTCTAAATTTTTGTTATACAAGATAAAATCAGGAACTTTCTTGTTGTGAGCACCGTGCCCAAATGTATCTCTAAAGAAATCTACAAGAATCCTTCCATCAATAGACACCGCAACTCCTTTAGAATTATTAACTTTCCTAACAATAGCATTAAACCCTAACCTACCAAAGTAATCTCTGACTTTCTCTATATACTCTACCTCTTTCTCGTGAAAAGCAAAACTAATTCCTCTATCTTCGTTGTCCCATCCCTCCGCTACATAAAGCCCAAATATATACGCAGTTTCCTCGTTGAGCTTAAAAACAACATCAGAAATATACTTCCTAAACTGATTATTTCCTCTCCAATCTTTCATACCCCTGTGTAAATGAATCTCATCTGGATAGTCTCTCCCCTCGCTAATCCCCATAACTAAGTAATCACCTAGCTTACCACTCCTCTTTGGAACAAGCTCCTCAGCTTTTTTAAAAACAAGCTTAGAAGAACTTAAGTCCTTGTGCCCCCTACCAGAAACAACCTGCATTGGATGGTTAGCTGTAACCCGTATAGGCAACATCCCAAGTGCTTTTAGCTCCCTCGCATAACCCCTATGAGGATTTTCCCAAACTTTAACAATCTTCACAATATCGCTCCCGCTCTGAACCTCTTCACCCACCTTATACTCAGAAATAGGCTTATTATCCCCAAGAATAATCTCGTCGGGCAACACGCAGACGCTCGGAATTATAATATCGTTTAACAATTCTACATCCTGCTGATATTGTGTAGTAGAAGTATACAAATTACTTATTTTTAAAAAATTAAGAACATCGTCCGCCGTAACATAATATGTGCTTCCGCCACTCCAACTGAATGGCATTTTAATCACCCCTCTTTGAAAGTGTCATGAAGCACAAATACAAAGGAGAACTTAAACTTAACTAGTTCTCCTCTTATAAATTTTATCTCTGTATTCCAGTTATAAGCTCTTCCAGCTCTAAGACATAGTTAACTGCTGATGTAGTCGAGACAGAAGCACCCAACTCTATAGTAATAACCGTGTCAACTGGGTATGGAGAAGGAGCAACAAAATCAGCAAAAACTGCCCCAGCCGCACCTACCAGAGTAACTGTCTCCTGTGAAGTGCTCGGCTGAAACTCTGCCTGATAAGTGTTCACTGCCTTTATTGAAAGTGAGGCATCACCAGAAGCTACATCTGCACCAGTCTCCATAACTTTTATGAAGACATAGCCACTTCCTTCCACAATGTATGTAGTCGAAAGAATAACTGCTCCTTTGTTTGCAGTTTCTGAGCCAAGAAGAACTTTCTTTACTGTAACCTGCGAATTCAAAAGTTTGGTTTCATCTGTATTCAATACCATATACCCACCATATGTAAAAAGTATTTAAACTTTTTTCTGAAAACTAGCTGTGCAATACCTATTCAAATAAACTGTCTCTCCCCCCGAAACAACAAAACTAGAAACATGCACATACTCACTGCCATTCCAAGCCAACTTCCCCCCGCAAACTGGGCAAATTCTCTCCTCGCTATGCGTACAAATCATCATCTGTGTCGTCCCCCCGCTCCTTCATAGCCTCGATTGCTTGGTGCTTTACACCGCTCTTTATAATTGAGAAAACAGTGCCAACAAAATCAATGAGTGCCAGTGTGAAAATTCTGTCCGAATTAGTCTTATAACCAACGCTGTTCAAGTAAGAATATACCGAGTAAATATACTCATGGCTGTACTTCTTCGGCACATCCACGCCGATGATAAAATCGTAGTTGCCTTCCTCATCAAACTTGTTCTTCACAGCAATGTTGAAAATGTCTACCTTAATAGTAGTTGTGCTGACTAACTCTTTTGGCATACTGCAATAATATGAAAAAACTATTTAAACTCTCTCAAAAAGAAAAGAAAAAAAGCTAACTCCTCAAACTGGAGTTGAGCCCGTTATGTCTCTAATCTTAGCATTACCAAGTGGGAACCTGCTAACTATTTCCCCGATTGTCTCATACAGACCTTCATACGCCAACTGCTGTAGGAGTATGAAGTCTCTGCTCGTAGTCTCTAAGTAAGTCGTCGGGTAAAGTACCTGCACCCCAAGCCTTCCGTACCCATAACCTTCCGTATCGGTCGTGTCTAGGAAGTATATGTTCTCGTACTTTCCATTGCTCGACGGCGTATTGACTGCCTGTATCAATGGAATACCGAAAACCGTGCTTACCTGAACACCACCAATAACTCCTTCTCCGCTCTCTATACCATTCAGGTCGAACTTCACTGGCACTTCAGACATTGGGAAATACCTCACAATGTTCTGGAACATACCAGCTATCAGTGCATAAGTCTTATAACCAGTAAATGCAACATTGGCATTTGAACCGTTTATCTTTGCACCCTGTATAGTATTAAGCAGAGACTGCACAGTTATTGGAGCTGGAGTGAATGCATCGCTTACCACGCTAAAGTTTCCTTTGTCATTGGACTCCATAGCAGTAGTACCAGAGACAACATAACCATCATACACGCTCGGACCACTCGCCTTGTTCACTGCACCCAACCATGGGTTCAGAACACTAGCCAGAGTCGGCGTGATAGTAGATGAAAGTCCCGCCGCTATTCCTTCTGCATAAGAAGACACAATTCTGTCAATTGACTCAAACTGTAGCCTGCCCGCACCAGAAACTGATGTCGCCGCAGTCGTACCAATCGCTTTCTGACCAATCTGCTCGTTAACTAGCTTGACATGCTCAGTAGCATAGAAGTTCCTGATAACATCGAGATTACCGTAGATATCATCCATCGACTCCGTAGCTAACTGCTGAGCCACCTGAGTGACTTCAAACGTGTTCACTGCTATCTTTGGAGTAATCTTCACTACCTGTATATTAGGTATCGTTGGCGTAGGCAGTGTGCCTGTCTCAGACATAGCCATCGTCGACGCAGTCCTAGTATAGCCGTTTATCGTACGGAAACCAGATTTGTCCCATACCAGCTTAGGCATGGCGGCAAACCAGTTAGCTTCTGTGTTCAGCAGATACCAAGCCTGTGCACCATATATAGGATTCCATACTCCTAGACCCTGACCCGTGTTTATTATTGCTTTCTGAATGCTTGGGTACTCTCCCAGACTAAAGTTAGGCTGAGCGGCATTACCTTCGTAATAAGTCATTATATCCTGTAAAGTTAATACTCTAGTTCTTACCATCTTTAAACCCCCGTTATAGACCCATATTCACCAAAAACTGAGTCACTATTCTTCATAGACTTCCTAATGTCTCTCATAACATCAGATGCTTTTGACTTTCCAAGAAGCACCTTAGCTATTGGCGTGTCTTCTCCAGCCCCATTAAACTTCGCATAGTCTTCTGATGTATATGCTGAAGCAACATCTGGAGCTTTACCAGTTGCAACCTGCTTGTTCGTAGTGCTCGCAAAGCTAGACTCGCTGGGTATAGTGTCATTAAACTTGACTTTCTGTGAAAGCTGTGCCTTCTCTGGAAGCTCTTTCGGCTTCTGATAGACATTCTTATAGTTAGCCTTCCTAGCCTCAAGCTCTTCCTTGCTAGCCCTTTCTGGTGACTCGTCGCCCTGCTCTTCAAAGTCCTCGAAGTTGTCCTCTTCTACTTCTCTGTCGCTCTCGCCAGTAGAGACATCTCTGTCTTCAACTTTCGGCTTGTGCTTCTGCTCTTTCTTGCTGATTGGTTTGACTTCCTTCTTAGCTCTGACTGCCTTCTCTTCGTCGGCGTCCTCGAACTCGTCGTCTTCCTCGATTGGTGCCCGCTCGTCAAGAATCTTACTCAGCTTCTCTTCAATCTCATTAAGCTTGTCAAGAATTTCTCTATCAAGATGCATGTCTTCCTCCTCTTCCTCTTCCTCAAAATCATCGTCGTCGTCAACAAACTCGTCATCCTTAAAGTCTTCCTCTGCTTTCCTCAGTTCTCTGCGAACTGCGTCATGTATCATCTTCCTTACATCTGCTTCCTTTATCATTTTTTCCTCCTCACCTTCATAAAAATCTTCATCTTCGTCTTCATAATCATCTTCGTCTTCATAATTTCTATTCCTTTTTTCTCTCTCCGAAATCAAATGCTCCCTATAATCATCTATGTCATCAAACTCTCTACCGCAATAAGGGCAAACAAAGTCCCCTTTTCTAACAGAAGTTTTTGCCTTTTTGCGTTTTTTCTTAACCAAACGCATTAAAGGATTAGCCTTTTCCATATAACTCACATATAAAAGGAGTACTTAAACTTTTTTATCAATTTAGCCACCTGACCTGCTTATTCCCAAAATAAAACACTTCAACTGGCTTGTCTCCGTTGTACCAAACAACTGCATCATACCCCTTTGCTCTCAAAGTCTCTGCGATAAACTTCTCTTTAGCTTTGTACTGCTTGTCAGTCCTAAAGTCCTTAGAAGCCATGTCATCTAACTTCTCAACATCCGAAAGAGCCTCCTTGTTTCCTATGACAGCATAATAAGCCTGTGGAACTGCAAGTGGCTCATAGCTCTCTGATACCTCTCCAATCTTCACTACTGGCATACTAACAATGAATGGTTTGTCAATGTCGAGCAACCCATACCTAAACACCCGCCCAACCTTGCCAATCCCATACTTATCCTTGTAGTTAATTAGATAGTCTTCAGTGCGGTACAAATGAGACTCATCGTCTAAGTCTGGTGACTGCCCAACTATATTCTCTAGCCCAGCGAAATCAGTCATCCTCGCAAAATGCTCAAGTGGATATAAGTCCCCCGCCACCAAGAAGAAAATTCCCCCTCTCTCCTTAAAAGAATGCTCACCGCCAGTCTTACCATACCTAACGACTGGCAGTACCATCTTCTCAATCTCTAATTTTTTTTTAACTCGTCGCTGTCCTCGCTAGACTTCTCAAGCAAGAAAAACATCGGCTCTCTGTCTGGAAACACAAACTCTCTGAACTCTATGTTGCAGTCTTTGCACATCATATCATAAGCAACTGTATTAACATACTCGCCATCTTCAAAGACCCTGTCTGCCTTAGTCACTTCAACAATCAGATTGCTTCCCCCGCAATTAGGACAATAGATGTCTGCTATCCCCTTCTCAAACTTATTCTTCAGCATTCCGCAAATCTTCTGCTTAGCTTCCTTGCTGTACTTCTTCTTCCCGTGCCCAATATTACGCATGCAATCTGCCCAATTCTTGAAACCAGCAAATGGCTTCTGCACCTCAACAACCTCATCAAGCAACTTATCAAACTCTGGAAAACCTTCAGCTATCTCTTTGAGAATATCATCAATCACTGGTATCGGCTCGTTGCTCTTTTCAAGCCCCCATCCGTAGCCAGAATACCACAAATAAGTACAAGCTTTCTCTGCACTCTCACTGCCCTCGTAAGAAGAGACACACTTAGCATACCACAATGGGTCTGGCAACTCTCCCCGTGAACTCTCCCTGTCAATTATCTCTTTCTTGGTCATATACTTGTAGTAAGAATGAATCTCGTGCATTCTTATCCATTCATCTGGTATAGGCTTACCGCTGTGCAAGAACTGCTCAAAAGCCCTCCTGCTCTGGTTAAAAATATAATAAAACATGTAACCGCACAACCTACCAAGCCTGTCCCCCCTGTTGTCCGCCCCAAGCTTCTCCGCCGCCAAGCGTCTGCACTCCCTCATCGAGTCTGCACTTGGCTTTATTGTGTCTTTGCTAATAATGAACTCGTGCATAATGAAGTCTTCATCAATACCAGAAACCAATCCCTTGTGACCATAGTGTGCTTTAATCCACCCGCACAACCTAGCACTGTGATGGTCTCTCATGCACTGCTTCCACGGATACCTCTTCTTCTGAATGTCCTCGCCTTTCGTGAATGCATCATAAAGAATATTTTTAACTACTTCCTCAGCTTTCTTCTCAAACTCTTCGTCAGAAAGAGATTCATATGGGTCTGAAGACTTCGCCATACTAACCGCCGTGATTACAGCACCCTGATTAGCTGGCTCAACAACCAAGCTTATCTCGCTCAGCTCAATCTTCTTGAGTACCCTAGCATCAACTCCCTCGGCAGTCTTTTCTGTATCAACCTGAATCGCTGTCCCGCCAATACTAAACCCAGTTATCTGCCTCTCTTTTATCAGCTTCCAGACTTCATCTTCCAGCTTATAACCTTTGTTAATCTGTCCTATAATCTTTACAGCAGGAACACCATACCTCGGCTCTTCTTCTATTTCCCAACCAAGCACTTTTCCTATAGGCTTATTCTGATGACCATAAAGAAGCAATCCGCCCCGCTCCATGTACTTAATCATCGCTTCTTTCATAGCATCAATTGGAACCAAGTCGCCCTGCCTGTCCATGACCTCTACTGAAGCATAACCTTGAATAAGTCTAGTTTCATCATCCTTGATTATTATATCAGTAAAATCGGTCATATTATATACCTCCTATTAGATGGACTAACAATAATACAGCACCGATGCTTGCTCCAATACTCCCAATAAACGTAACTAAAAAATGCATAACAGAAATATTTCTCTTCTCCTCAGAAAGTTTAATTCCTTTCTCATTTAATTCTTTCAACTGCTGACTGAAAAGTGTATCAACCCTAATAGAATAACTATCAACTTTAGCCGCCAACCTTATCACGTCATCTCTAATCTCTTTAATTGTCCCATCTTCAAGCACACTAATACCATCTTCCAACTTTGAAATCCTGTGCGTTAAGTCTTCTATAGTAGAAGTAAGCTCCCCTATGCTCCTTCCAAGCTCGTAAATAGAGTAGTTGTTGCCATCTCCATCCATGTACATCGCCACTAATACTTAAGCTTCTGGTTGCTGTCGGACTCGTGATACAGCCCTTCTGGAGCCTTCCTCTTCTGCTTCTTGTCGTTGAGCCTATTAAACTCTCTTCTGTATGGGTCTGATTTACTGTCTGCTTCATCACCGCCTTCAGCAGTGTCTATAATTGCATCTTGGTCTTGTACTACAGGAACATAATTCACATTCATCATGTGTGTCATCCCAGCATTCCTGTTCATGTAGTTGGACTTACTGACTAAACCATTCTTATACACCGAGACTATCTCGTCAATACCACTATTCAAGTACTTCTTGAGGAAATTAACAATAAACTTCTCAACAATACTGTCTCTACTCAGAAACTTTTCCCAGTTGTCTCCATAATACTTCTTTATTCTCCCGTCAAGAGAGTTTAATTTACTTATGACATAACCACGAACCGCATCAAGCTCATCCCCGCTAAGACCCTTTTTAGCCGCAATTCCCACCGCAACATCAAGTATAAACTGCACCTTCTTCTCGCTGAGTATATCTTTTGAAA
>ERZ1669247.476-NODE-476-length-13418-cov-2.634214_pt1 | contig 13418 bp, 13 predicted proteins | sample MGYA00579297_ERZ1669247 | MGnify/ENA primary metagenome ERZ1669247 (study PRJEB41166, sample SAMN08046056) | hot springs metagenome | biome: hot spring; feature: acid hot spring; material: thermophilic sediment; isolation source: thermophilic sediment from acid...
GAGCTAAAAAACCTCAAATCAATAATATATATAGATGCGACCCCGGAGGAAATCCGCATGCGCAGGGAGAGAGACCAGTCGCGAAGGAGGGACATGGATACGCCAGAGGAGATTGCAGAGCAGCGGGACATATCTATTAATTTTATAAGCACGTACGCAGCATACTTTGGCATACCTATTTATATCTTAAAAAACAAGGAGAATAAATTAGATGAGAGCATATCTGAAGCAGAGAGAATATGCAAGGAGTCGTTTAGTGATTGAATGCTTGAACTTTTAGTGCTTTTTGAGCTTTTACTAATAGCCATAGCCTATACGCTTTTCTCAGTGTTTTTGCAGCGGAAGCTTTCTAATATGAAGAGAATGCGCGAGATCCAGCAGGCAATGAACGACAAGACCAAGGAATTGGCGCAGCTGAGCAAAGCGAATCCGCACTGAGCTGAGGCTAATAACAATTAGAAGGAGATCATGTCGATGGCGTCTGAGAGCATGAGGCTCCAGATAAAACCAATGATAATAATACTTCCCCTTTTTGTAATTGTATACGACCTGCTGCTTCCAATGGGTTTTGCACATGCTGACTTTTCCCTAATGCTTGCTTCAGTAAAGCTTACTTACCAGACTTTCTTCCTTGTTGTAGTATTTGTGCTTGGGATGGCGATTTCAATAAGCCTGATGGCAATTGACAGAAAGAAGGCCAAGGTTGAAAAACAACAGCAAATTCAGGCCGCAGAACCCCAAAAAACCATATAAAAGGTGTTTAATTTGCCACAACCGCGATATAGATCGAGAAGCTATAGGAGATTGGCTAGGGTCACGCCAAAGAAAAGGAACGTAACGCATTACGTGCGGAAAAGCTCAGCGCTTCCACACTGTGCAATTTGCGGGAAGGAGCTCAACGGCATATCCTCAAGCAGGAAGGCCAAGGGCAAGACGCTCAAGTCGAACGCTAGGATATTCGGTGGCGTTCTATGTTCCTCATGCACAGCCGAAGTGATAAAGCTGGCAAGCAGGATAGAAAACGGCGAGATGAAGCTTAACGACATAAACATAAAACAGCGCGAGTACGTGCTGCAGATGATTTCACATTGAGTGTGCTGAAATGATAATTTGCATCTCTGGCTATACAGGCTCTGGCAAGACTACGGTAGGTGAACTGCTGGCAAAGGAGCTCGGAATAAGACACATAGCGCACTCGTACAAGGATTTTGCCTCAGGGAAGGAAAACGTGATAAATGTAATAAAAAAAGCTGACTCCCGTTTTGCCAAGGATTTTGACAGCCAAGTGGTGAAAGAGGCGAAGAAGCAAGATTGCGTGGTGACAACGTGGCTTGGCCCGTGGCTTATAAAAGATGCAACACTCAGAATATGGCTTAATGCGAGCTTGGAGAGCAGAGCAAAAAGAATCGCACGCGACAAGGGCATGAGCGTTGCCAAGGCAAAAAAGTATGTTATGGAAAAAGACAAGCTTACGGCGGCGCATTTCAAGCGAATATACAAGATAGATCTAGCGGATCATTCGCAGTTCGATGCGGAGATAAATACTGAGAAGTACAAGCCCAAGGAAATAGCTTCGATAATAGCATATCTTTCTATTGAAAAATCAAAAAGAAGGTTTGATTAAATGGCACTAATAGAAATCGGAAGAGTTTGCGTCAAGAAGTATGGGCGCGATGCAGGAAGCAGAGGGATCATAACAAAAGCGATCGACAAGAACTTCGTGAATATAATTACTGCAGATAGGCTCAAGGAGCGCAGGTGCAACATAAAACATTTGGAGCTTCTCAATAGCAAGGTGGACCTAAAAGATAAGGAGGCTGTTGCAAAGGCGCTCGAGTTACAGCCCAAAGAAGCAGAGAAGCTAAAGATATAATTGTCTAGCTCGACATCGCGCTGAAACAATTAGCTACACTTCTAATTAGCATATCAATAAATATTTTGCCAGCATTATCCTATCATGATAAAAATAGATAGGAAGATAACCGACATAATAAAGCGCGACAGGAAAGTCATAATGACAACAACACGCGAATCGTATCCTTTCGTACCAGACCACGGTGACGGCGATTTCATATATGATATTTCTGGAAACAAGTTTATCGATTTCTCCAGCTTCATAAGCGTATATAATTTCGGCGTGAACGCAAACAAAGAAGTGCGGGAGGCAATAAAAAAACAAGTCGACAAGCTTATGCATCCAGCATTCACAGATTATTATGGCGAGTTGCCAGTCAAGTTCGCAGAGAAGTTAGTAAAAATGTTTCCTAGCGGTTTTGGGAAAGTGTTTTTCTCCAACTCTGGCACCGAAGCAAACGAAGCAGCGATGAAATTTGCCCGCATATTCACAAAAAGAACCTACATACTCGCATTTTACAATTCTTTTCACGGAAGGACGCTTGGATCCCTTGGGATGACTGCGTCTAAGGTTGTGCAGAGGGAATATTTCGGCCCTTTCGCAAACATTGTGCATGCACCTTTCCCATATCCATACAGATGCCCTTTTGACCACGAGCAGTTTGAATGTGGCATGGATTACATAAATTTCATAGAGAACTATATATTCAGGAAGGAAGTATCACCAGAGGAAATTGCAGCAGTATTTATAGAGCCAGTACAGGGCGAAGGGGGTTATATAGTCCCGCCCAAAAAGTTCATTACTGAACTGAGAAAAATAACGTCTGAACACGGCATATTGCTTATCGATGACGAGGTACAGGCTGGCAACTTTCGCACTGGCAAGTTTCTTGCGCTGGACAATTTCGGCGTGTCAGCTGACATATACACGATGGCAAAATCGGTAGGAGCTGGCATACCTATAGGTTTGACTGTATCCAGAAACTCGCTCGGGAGCATACCAGCAGGTGCCCACGCCAATACGTTTGGTGGCAACCTTGTTGCTGTTTCCGCAGCAAACGCATTGCTCGATTACGTGACAAGGAACAAAACGCGCATAGAGCGCGGGGTAAAGGCCAAGGGAGCGTATGCAATGAAAAGGCTAAACGAGATGAAGGACAAATACGAGATAATAGGCGATGTGAGGGGCATCGGGCTTATGATAGGCGTTGAAATTGTAAAGGACAAAAAATCGAAAGCTCCAGGGATCAAGGAGCGCGAGAAGATACTCAATGACAGCTTTTACAACGGGTTGGTTCTGCTTCCCGCAGGCGAATCTTCAATAAGGATAATACCGCCGCTTACCGTAGCCGATGAAAATCTGAGGAAAGGCCTTGACATATTCGAGAATGCGGTGAAAAAAGCCAACTCAGACAAAGCGGTTTAAGCTGAACTGGCGCTTGTCAACGATTTTCGGCTCACTAAACACATTTTCTATCTCGTCTTTTATTAGCTTGAGCCTTTGCTTGATATACATGTCAATATCGTACTTGTTGGCAAGGTTCAGCGCAAGCGAAAGATATTTTTCTATGTTGCCTTTAGAGACGGTAAGCAGAAGCTTGCCCCCATCCTTTGGGCATACTCCGGAAAGCGGAACGCGCCTGTATTTTGCATTGCAAACGGAGCATCTGAAAGTTTGCTTCGAGAACGTGTGGAGGTTGCCGATTATGTCTGGTATGAAATGGCTCAAAAGAAGCTTTTTCGCCGCGTCTTTGCTGTCTGTTGCATATATCATGTCCATGAGTTTGAATTCTGTGTCTACTTTTTCTTGCATGTTGTTAAGCAAAGAGTACCTGCCTCTTTTCGGCGCTGATTTTAGCGCGTTTATAGACGCTTCGTACGTGAAATTCAGCCCCCTAAACCTTTCATCTCCTTTGTCCAACCGGCTTTTTACTATTTCAACGTCAACTTCGTTTGGCGATACATAATTTAATGTCTTATAATAAAAGTCCTTGCCAAGCGACTTCGTGACGTCCATCATGTGCACTTCGTCATCTACCTCTTCAGGAACAACGTTGAGCATCAGAATTATCGGAGCGTCCATGGTTCCGCCCGTGCTGTTGGGCAGGTACTCCTTTGAAAAGTTTATCAGCGCGTCAAGCAGCAGCATAGTTGTGTCTTCATCGCCATCGCAGTTTCTTCGCCTTGCCGCGATAGTATACGGATGCGCCAGTCCAACATTTGCATCAGTAAAGCCTATAATTCTTCCAAGCACGCCACAAGATGTATGCGGCGAGAGCGTTATAACGAGTTGGCCTACTAAGTCCTGCACCTTTTCAGCATTGTAAAACTTCGGCAGCCGGTATAGTTTCTCAAGCATTTCGTCGACGAAGTTTGCAACTTTTAGCAGGTATTCCGCGCCGTGCATGTTTAGGATGACATCTTGGTGCTTAAGCTCAACCAATTGTTCGCTGCTGGCTAGCTTGTTTCCCAAATAATCTTTATCATATCCAAGCTCATTGAGCTTTTCAATGCTCGTGCCTATCTCCGCAGGATAAAAGTGCGTCAGCGGTGCGTCTGTTGCGTCAAATCTTGCCGTGCCATCTTTGAATATATAGACGCCGTGAAGGCTGCGCAATATGCCTTTTTCAATCGGCTCCACCTTCTTGCCTTTGTTGCTGAGTCCTTTCACACCCTTTATAATGCTTGGCAGCTTCCCTACCCCTATCTTTTTGCTAGCATCACCGATAAGTTTAACTATATCTACTTCATGCTCGCTTACCTCGCTCGTCTCCCCTCCGCACCTATCGCATGTTTCTCCAGAGCTCACAGCCCCACACTTTATGCACTTTCTCACAACCTCCGTAGGCATCTGGCAATCATAGCAATACGAGGTTGGCATCAACCGCTTGCAGTTTTTACACATATAATTTGCAGTTTCTACCTTTATGGACGAATGGTCGAATTTTCTTGACCCTATGTTATAAGCCTTTATTATATTTCTCTCTTTTCCCCCGTATTCGCCTATGGGAAACAGCACGTTTGGCGGAGGTTTCATAAGCCTCTCTTTTGCCTTTTCTGGCCTCCCAACTCTTGCTGCAATGAATGTAGACCTTTTCATCACTGGAAATGCCGAAACCTTATTCACTAGCTCGATTGCGTCTTTGCTGTCATTTTCATAAAGCTTGAGCCTGTCAACAACATGATCTGACACATCAAGTGTCTCATCTGCCGAAAGAAAACCCAGAGAGCCTAGAAGAGCTTTGGCATAATCCCCGCGCACGACAACTTTGCCGTCTTCAATTTCATGGGGCACTGCAAGTAGTTCAAGCGTTCTCTTAACTGCAGCATCAACTTTGATATGTTGCACTCTTTGCAGTTCTGTTTTGTCAATTGCTTTATTTTCTTTTATAATCGCATCAGCAAGGCTTTCTATATCTTTCTTTTCGACAGAACCAAATTCATATAAATATTTTGGATGTATAGGCACCCCATACTTGCTGGACAGCGCATACGCATCATCAAATGCAACATTTTTCTCGTCAATGCTTATGTTGTCATCCTTCTCCTTGAGCTGCTCCTTCCAGAAATCTTCAACATAACTGCTTGGCAACAGCATAGTGTTTGCATTTCTGAAGTCGCCGTATGCTATCAGTATGTCGCCGAGATAAATTATCTCTTCCACATCGTTCTTTATCTCCTCTGCAAGCGCAGCGTCATTTACCCTTAACGCTCTTCCATCCTTGAGTCTTACAAAAGGCCCCTCAATACTGTCTACTGGTGTGGCGATGCATCCTTTTCTGGGAGTGTGCATTTTGAGCTGAGTGCCAACAGCTATAAAATTCATTGTTAGTATCATAGTTGCAGGGCTGAATCCCATTGCGGCGATTCCGCTGAACCTGCTTCTGCCATACCTAAGCCTGAAGCCGCCTGCATAGCCCGGATACGCAAGTATGGGCCTTCCTGCGACAAGCTCACTGAGAAATGCTGTTGATTCGTCCTCTGTTTCCGTTTTCTTCTCCATCTTGTCTATTCTTATTATGTTGTTGAGCCATTCCCAGTCCAATCCAACCTTTCTTACCTCTTTTATGATTTTCTTTGCTTTTTGGGCTATGCCTTCGCATAGCACCAGTGGCACGCCCCCTCTTACTCTATTTGTCAAGAACACCGTTTTTCCCTCAGCATCCTTTCTCTTTATATCTCTGTGAACGCTAACTTCGATATCCTCGCTTGCAACTCCGTCAACGCATACTGGGCAGTTTCCTGCTATGAATCTCAGGTCTTCCTCTGGCGGCTTGTATTGCAACCTAGCGGCTCTTGCATCGTAGAGGTTTACCTCCTCAACATACCTATCTATCTCGTCTTGTGTCGGCTTGTACGGCCCAATGTTAAAAATCCTTCTTGCATAGTCAGCCAAAGCCACGGAAAGCGCTGCCGCAGTGCCTCCTGCACCTCTTATCGGACCAGCATACATCACCGCTATATAATCGGTATTGTCCGGATTCTTGTACATTCTAACCTCTTGCAGCCCTTCTGTCGGTGCAACAAGTATGCCTTCCGTCAATATGGCAAGTCCAACTTTTGTTGCCAGCTCTATCCTCTTTATCATTTCGTAATGTGCAAACGCGTCGTTTGTGCATATTTCCTTTGTAACTTCGAAGGCGAGCTCGCTCCTTGTTTGCCCTTTCATCTTGTCGTTTATCGTTTTGGCAAGGCCTGCAATACCTATTATACCTTCCACTCTTGAACCTATGTCTGGCGCGGCTTTTATTTCGACAAATGGCTTTGGATCAATGCCCTCTTTTTTTGCTAATGCAGCAAGCATATTCGCATTGTCAAAGTTTTTTTTCAAAATCTCGAAATACTCCTTGTTGTCCAATTTCTCACCAGAGCTCGCTGTTAAAATCTATCTCCGAATAATTCATGCTTTTAATTTCATATACTGGCAATATCCCTGGGGTAGGTATATGTCCTTGCCTTACCTGGAATGCCGTTCTTGCCTGCCAAGTGCCGCTGTTTATAAGCAGTGTGCCATGGTATTCCGCGACACCATTTTTGTGTATGTGCCCCATGTGCAGTATGTCAGGTACTTGATCAATGACCAGCGGGTCGTTCTTGGAAGGTACAACTATGTTACCTCCATATATAGGTGACAGGTGTCTTCTTTTTAGCAGTTCCTTCATTGCCTCCTCTGGTTTGGAATAGCTGCAGTTTGGTATAGACTGTATTACTGAATCGAGGGACGTTCCATGATATGTGAGCAGATTCACACCATTTATTTTTATATAAGACGGGTTTGATACAAAATGTACATTTCCCTTGGCAAATCCTCCAATCAAGTCGTTCGGAAACGGTGGTTGTGGTTCAGACCGCTGAACTGCGTCATGATTGCCAGGCAGCACAAAAACTTCTATGTAATCCGGTATTGCATCAATGAAATCAAGGAGTATTGAATGCTGCTTGTACATATCATCGACGCTCAGATCTCTTTCCTGTTCAGGATAAACACCTATTCCATCTGCGACATCCCCATCCATTATTACATATTTTACCTTTCCCGCCAAGTCGTTCCTGTAGTTTAAACCCCCATTAAGCCAAGCTATAGCTTTTTTAAATTGTTTGTCAAGAAAAAGCTTGCTTCCAATATGTATGTCAGAAAAAAACGCGATTGCAACGTCATCCTCCCCCTTTCTTCTTGACCTTATCGGCACGTCTGGCCATAATATACTGTTTGCTATAACGAATGGGCCTGATATTTTACCCTTCACTATTACTATATCATCGTTAATGAGCCTTCTTCCGCTTTCGAATATTTCATTTGTTCCCCCTGTTTTTAGGAACAGTACTTTTGCGTATCCTGTCTCGTCTTCAAGTGTGACAAGCAAGTGGCCATTCTTAGTTATATGCTTATCATAAACAATGCCACAAACACTTATCTCTCGCCCATCCCCGTAATTCTTTATATTGCTTATGTTGTTTATCATGCTTCCTATGGTTCCATTTCTTCCATTTGTAATTATTTCCTTTATCTTTTTGTATCTGTCATCGAAATATTCGGAGAAATCCGCGACGGCTCCTCCAGTTTTTTCCAGCTCCAAATTCCTCACGCTGAAGTCCGGCTTTACATCTTTAGCCTCCGCCTTAAAGCCATTGCTCCTTATAACCTCAACTGTTATCGGAGTTTTGTCATTACCCTCGCTTATTATCTTTTTGAGCTCGTCATTGGTCAATATTGCAATCCCAGCGCCTTCAAAATGCTTTATGATTTTCACCGCGAGCGCTTCAATATCCATGCCAGCAATATCATTTTCGCCGATTTCAGCGCTAACCACGACCTTGCCACTAAGCAGTTGTGTAAGCTTTACTACAAGTGAGCTGTCAATGGCGTCGCTCCCCATGATTAGGTAATTATCCGCTCATATATAAAAACCCATTTTCAATTATGCTGGCATAAAACTTCCTTTTGGAGAAGACGAGGCAAAGGAATCAAGGTTTTATAATCTATTGCAAGAAAACCGTGATACTCTAGATTGCGTACATATTGCCAATAGGATGAGCATACATGGGGCACTTGTGAACTATTGAATTATGGCTTTTGACTCAAGCTAGACCCTTTTGTACTTTTCTATATTTACTCCCAAATCCAAAGGCCCAAAAGCATACGGCAGTAACTCGCTTATCTTCTTTATAATTACAGTATCCTTTTTGGTGTTAGACATTATCACTTCAATATCCACATCAGATATCTGCGACGCTTCAAACAGTGACTGCCTGCAAGCGCCGCACGGACTTATCGGCTGATCCATATCGAAGTTTTCGCCCCTAGCTATAATTGCTATAGCTTTGAATTTCCTGTAACCCTCTGCGTTAGCCCTTAATAGCGCGGATCTTTCGGCGCACATCGTATTGCCATAAGCTGCATTCTCATAATTCGCGCCTGTTATTATTTTGTCGTCTGTTGTAAGCAAAGCCGCGCCCACATAGAAATTCGAATATGGATTATACGCCTTTTCCATAGCCTTTTCCGCAGCATTCAGCAATTCCGTCTGATAATCTTTAAGTTTCATCTTGCTTCCTTCCATCATATTGCCTATTATGTTTTGCTTTTTTCCTTTTAAAGTTTTTGCCGAGCAACATGCCGCGTTCCATTGAAAGTTTCCGCTCATTATTTTGTTTTTTTGTGTTATGCCTCTATTCAAGCATGGAGCATTTGTCATTCTTTTATAGATTCAAGGAGACTCAATATATTCCAGACTACCGTTCTTGCATATGGAGGCAGGTTTATGTCATTGCTTATCTCGTCTATCTTGTATGTTGCTGTCGATGCCCTTACTACTAAACTACCTTCTCCGTCTAGTGCTTTTCTTGCTTCGTCGAGCGCCGATTTAACATTCCTTGGCACGCTATTGTCATTCAACAAGACGTCTATCTGTTGCCTTATTTTTTTCATCGTATCTTCGAACTGTTCCGAATTTTTTGTCATGAAATCACTTCTTTAGATTATATTTACGGGCCCGGCGGGAATCTCATTTTTCAAATTTGAACCCGCGACCGTCAGCTTAGAAGGCTGCTGCTCTGTCCAAGCTGAGCTACGGGCCCTTGAGTATCATATGTAAAAGAACTCTCTTAAATTGTTTGTTGTTATCTCAGCTATTTCATTAACGTCCATGTTTCTCACACTTGAAATTATAGACAGTGAATTTATTACATCAATTGGGGATTTGCCCACGACCGGCGAATCCGTCTCTGCTACTATGCTATTTATGTCAACTTCCTTTATAGCCCTTTCCCTTTCTTCGCTTCTTACAGGTGGCACCGATATGATATACCCCCTTCTTTTTATTTCTTCTACCTGCTCCTTTTTGCCTCCCTCAAAAAAGTGGAACATTGCTTTTTCGATCTTCTTTTCGACAAGTATGTTTATCACGTAGGGCAAAGCCCTTCTTGAATGTATAACTATAGGAAGGTCAAGCTCCTTTGCAAGATCTACTTGCTTTTCAAACACCGCGGCTTGCGCATTCCTGCTTTCACTATCTTTAGCTATTTTGAAGTCCAAACCTATTTCGCCTATGCCTACTATCTTCTTGCTTTTCTTTATCATCTGTTCCAGCTGCTCTGTGTCCAATCCTTCGCCCACCGCGTCAGGGCTTATTCCAATAACGCCAAAGACATTATCATGCTTGACGATTTCAAGCGTTTTTTCATTATCTCTATTGGATCCGCCAGCAGTAACAATAGTTTTTATGTTTTTTTCAGAGGCTTGCTTCAGCACTTCGTCTACGCTGTCAAAAAGGCTAAGGTGGCAATGCGCGTCCGAAAGCTCTACTGGTTCCTCTTTTTGGCTTTCAATCTGCATATCAGTCTGGTACAATAAACCACCACATCTACGTACTCGTCAGCAAGCCATAACGATTTATTTGGCATGCAACGCTATCAGCTTCAACCTTTCGCTTGCAATCTTGAATGTAAGTTCTTTGCCGTTCTCAACCGCAATCCCCCTTTCTGGCAGTGTTGGTCCATAAAGGTATTGCCTTGCGCCCCTGTCGAATGTCAGTGTAATCTTTGATTCTATAGGGAACACCTCCCTTACATTACCTTGCCTCCTAGTTTTACCACACATTTCGATTACGTATGTTGGGAGTATGTGTGCAACACCAAGGCCATTTATCCTTTTTGGCCGCTTTTTATTCAGTATGTCTACATAAGCATAATATCCTGTCGAGCCTAACGGCGTTGTTATTATTACTCCGTTCGATATGCCCCATATCTCTGTTTCTTTACCATGATAACTCACGCGTAGCTTGTATCGAAGCGCGCTTCGTATGTTACCTCTTTCTATGTAAAAATCTCCTGCAGTAATGTATTCCTTGTTCATATACCTAAGCTTGAGAAGAGGCTCCTCCTTTATATAGAAATTTTGTTCAGAAATGGCACGAAGTACTTTTGGCAAATCTGCATCTGTTACTTCTATCGTAAAACCTCTACTGCCAAGCAGTTTGCTTTCAGCACTGGTACTCTTCACAGCTAATATGGGCTTGTCATGATACAGCGCAGCGTACTTGAGAAATGTACCATCACCTCCAAATACGAGTATTGCATCATACTTTTTATTGTCTATTTTTATATTGTATCCGCTAAGCATGCGTTTAATGTAATTGTATCTCATCTTTGCGTACCTGCTTACCAGAACCTTTACTCTACGTACTTCCATTTGCAATCTACCAGACGCAATATAAACAAAAAACCCAAAGTTCAAGAAAGGTATAAATATATATTAACATAAAGCTTTTTAAGGTGCGATAGATGGATCCTGAAAATGAACATACTGATGGTCAAAAGGAAAAAGAGAGAGAACATACACATACAGAATCGGTTGAAAAGCTTAATGCTGCGCTCAAGATGACAAAGACAATAACATACCTGTCACTGGCCATAGGCATAATAGCGATAGGCATAGCGCTTTTTGCAATATTGAGAACACCATCCCACGTAGTTACACCAATCGCAACAACCACAATATCAAATTCCACTCCAGCAAACCTTACAGGACCAATTGTCGTTAACGGGAGCCTAATAGTTCCGCCGCTATCGCGCGCTTCTGCGCCAGTTATAACCTCGCAAGGTTCATTCGGCAGCAGGTTGACAAACATAAATGCGCCTTTCAACGCGACAGAATTGGCGGTAATAAACAACGCGCCAGACAGCTATTTCGAAAAGGCTGGTGAAATGTTCCTCAACCACTCTTTGACTAACGAGGTTGGTCTGCCATCAGTTTCAACTGCTCCAGAACTCATTGTAAACGGCAAGCCTGCAGTGTTGTATGTCGGCTCCATATCCTGCATATACTGCGGGGAAAACAGATGGGCAATGGCACTTGCACTAAGCAGGTTCGGCAATTTTACCAACCTTTTCAAGGGCTATTCCAGCTTTGGCGACGGCGACTTGCCGACAATTTATTGGTCTCCTGATGCATACAACACCACTGCCAACGTAACGTTTGGCAATTTTTACCAGAGCAAATATCTAACATTCATAACAATGGAATATGACTCAAAGATCGTGCAGGGATTCGAAGTCCAACCGCCTTCCTACTTTTTGAGCAAAGCAAATGCGACAGGGAACAACGTCTATATTACGGCGGCAGAATATTTCAACAAGGTAGTCAATCCAAGCAGTTTTGGCACTCCATTCACCGTATGGGGCAAGTACCCGGTAATGGGTGCAGACGCGGTTGATTTTGGCAACACAATGCCAACACAAGCAAATTCAACGCTGGGCCTTGAGTATATGACCCACGCCGACGTGTTGAATTCCCTCTCCAGCTTCAACAGCGAGTTCGCTTGGACCGAATATGCAGGTGCGGACATCTATATATCCTTGGCGTGCTCCAGCCTCAACAACACAGCACCGATATGCTCGCTACCAGCAATAAAAGGCATAGAAAAAGCGCTAAATCTCAGTGGATAAATGCCTGAAAAAATAGGCATCGCAAGCGTGATAGGCGACATATTCAAGTCTCCCTATTACGTTGTTTTAGCTGTGATAGTAGCGTTTATCTACTACTATCTAATAATTTATCTTGTGCAAGTGGACAACAGCGGCGCTTTTTTAATCACAATACCAAGTTATTTAATATACGCTCTTGTGTTTGCCTCATCAATTCTTTTGACTGTGAGTGTATACTCCATCCGCAAGGCCTTTAATGCCACAAAATCAGGCTTGGGCGGTGGTGTGCTCAGCGCGATTTCAACTTTTTTCTCAGCCTTAATATTTAGCTGCGGCTGCACTGCCCCTTTGCTCAACATAGTGCTGGGTCTCTTCGCCCTCAATATAGGAACTATCGTAAGCCTGAGAAATTTCCTAGCAAGCTACCAAGCTTTAATAGTATCAGCAATTATCGTGATGGATGTAGTATTCATATTCTACCAGCTCTCAAAGCTCACGAAGACGTGCGCATTGGACAAAGGCAAGATTGTAAGCCTGAAAGTCAAGCTGAAGTGAGATATGCAAAAAGCATTTTATATCTATTCCTCGTAAGTAGATTGATGCTGTCTTAAGGCGACCAAAATGACAGCCAAAAAACCAAAGGCAAAAAAAGCTAGGGCGAGGCTTGCCCCGCGCAAGCGCAAACGCATTCAAAAAAAAGCAGTTGCACAAGCAAAGAAGAAAAATAAGACATCACTTCAGCAGCAAGTAGCCAGCATTGAAGAACTTCTTACTAAAAACATACTTGACGAAAAATCTGAAAGAACTGCAAGCCCTATACTGCCTGCAGTGCTTTACAACCTGAATGCAGCAACAAGAAGCCTTGCCTATCAGTTAGGCTACGACCTAGGATACAAGATATGTGCGACTACGCGCGGCGGAATAAACGCGCTGCTTACCGTGCTGAAAAACGCGGGCTTGGGTGACATGCTGTATTATCCATTTAGTGATATGGCAAGAATATCAACGCTCAAAAAGAGCCCGATAGCAAACGTAGGAATGAGAATGCACAACTATGAAGCTGGCATAATTTCCGGATTCATGTCGAACGCGCTTTCCAGGAAGATAAATGTAACCGAGTCAAAGTGCATATACAACGG
>ERZ1669247.478-NODE-478-length-13372-cov-3.795900_pt1 | contig 13372 bp, 17 predicted proteins | sample MGYA00579297_ERZ1669247 | MGnify/ENA primary metagenome ERZ1669247 (study PRJEB41166, sample SAMN08046056) | hot springs metagenome | biome: hot spring; feature: acid hot spring; material: thermophilic sediment; isolation source: thermophilic sediment from acid...
GAGAATAAGGCCCTCCTAAACCTTAACGTGCTTTTCCTAAGCCTAGCCACAAGCATTACCTCGTATGCTATGGCCTCACCCTCAACATCTGAGTCAAGGGCAAGTATAACCTCCTTAGCCTGCTTCGATAATTCAATTAAAGCCATTACATACGGCCTATCCCACCCTCTAATCACCATGACTGGTTCAAGGTCAAGGAGCTTACCAGGCTCCACGCTGTTCCAATTATTGTAGGAGTGCTCAAAGTCGAAGTCAAGAATGTGCCCCCTTAAGCCCATGGATGCCCAATACTCCCCATTAACCTTAAAGAAGTAGACTGGTACACTACCCACCCTCCTTAACGTGTACCCACCCTCAGCTAAGTATTGGGCTATTGCCTTGGCAACACTATTCTTTTCAGCTACAATTAGCTTATCCATTCAGCAGTATCTGGGCGAAACATTTAATAAATCCTTCACTAAATTTAGGTTGATTGAAATGTCCAGTGAGAAGAAGCCTGATGAGAAGAAGCAGACGCCTCAAGTACCACCTCCACCCATATTGACGCCTCAACCAATCACTCAAGGTCAACAGGCCCAACAAGGTGAGCAGGTTAACCCAATTGCAAAGCCACCTACCCAGCAGGTTCCACCGCTACCGCAGATGCCTCCACAGTACCCGCCATTGCCTACTCAACAACCCCAGAGGCCAATGATGCCGCCTACTCAAGCGCCATACCCCTCACCTTCACCATCACCATATCAGCGGGTTCCCCAGCAGGCACCGGTTCAATACCCACCACAGCCTAACCAGTATCCTCAGTATCCACCCGCCTTACCCCCAATGATGCAACAGTACCCTCCTCAACCCCCGCCACAGCAGTTCATTAGGCCTGAGGAGCAGCTTTCAGTTAGTGGTGATGTGCATAGAGCCTTCAGGTACGCGATGATAATTGGTGTGCCGTTAGCCATAGGTGGCATTGTGGTTGCCTTACTTGCATCACTGGCTATTAGCATACCTGCTTACGTTTACCTAGTCATGGGGGTTTCAGTAGTGTTACTGTCCATTGCCTTAATAATAACTAGTTATTCTTGGTTTAGGTCCCTTAGGATACTTGAGGGTGAGATAGGTAGGATAAATCAACGCTTATCCAACCTGCAGCAAGCTAGGGCACCACCCATGCAGACTCAACCTATGATTCCTCTTCCACCGCAAATGCAACAGAGGTACCCAATGCCACCTCTCCCACCACCCTACATGCAACAGCAGCCTCAGGGTACTTCAGAAGCATCCAATAGTAATGACTACACCCAGTGACCACATCAGCATGAAACCTTGGTTAAACACTATGATTCCTGCATTGGATCAGCAGTGATAGATAGCAAGTAACCTACCACCTTAGGGTCTATTTAATATTAATGACTTCCCTCTGCGCATTCTAAGTATTAACAATTGAAGACTCGGTTAAAGACAAAAGAAGCAGAAAGGAGTTAGTAAAGTTTTTTAGATGCCTCCTTAATTATCGGATCTGTGAATTCTAGGCTATCATCTATTATTGAATGCCTCTTTAATGTCGTTAACACGTCATGAAGCACCCTATCACTTACCTGTGAGCCTTCATAACCCTCAAGAGTCCTCTTTAGTAAGCCCCATTCCCTGATTCCAGAGGCTAATAGCTTGAGTATTACTCTATATCTCCTACTAGCTCTAAGACTTAGGAAGTTCTCGAGTTCCTGTTTAGCCATATCCACGGCATCGTTTATGATTGTTCCCAGGTCCCCGCTGCCAATGCTCCTTGAATACCCATAGTATGTTAACCAGCCAATAATACCATCTAACCTACCTACCACATTCTCGAGCTCATCTTCATCAACGGAATTCTAAAGACCTCTTGTGGCTTAACCTCTGAGTGGTAACCTTGGCATAAGCCCTACCAAACAGTGGTAACCTTGGATTACCAAGTATTAAACTTAATGCACCCATTTCAGAGCCAGATAGTATGAATCTAGGTTATCTAGGAAGTCGTAAGCATGCGCTATTGCGTCCCAAACCTCAATACCCAAGGGTCCACCAAGTCTTTGGGCCTCATCAATTGCAATAATAAGTCTAACTCCAGCATCATGAGAGGCTCTATCAAGTTCCCTAAACAGCTCGGTGAGCAGTGGCCTATTCTTACCCCAACTAAGTGAAATCTCTAAGCCCGAAATTCCAACACCCCTAATGTTACTTAGCGCCTTCATGACACTGTTAATTAATGCTTTAGAGGTAGGTACCTTCTGATGAAACTATTTAAGGATCTCGATAAGATGCTATATAGGCCTCTCCTGGACCTAACAAACTCCCTAACATCAATGAACATGTATGGGACACATAATTCGTTAAGCGATGTTAGTACTTAAGGATGTTTTACCAGTTCTCCTTAAACCCTTAACTACTATGAGCCTGGTCAATGGATCATTAATTAAGTAGGATAACCTGTTAAACTCCTTCTCAAAATTAAATAAATCCACTTTACGGGTCTTAGGCTTTGGGTCAAAAAGCATACTTCCACACCGAAAGTTACTTCCACGGTGGAAGTATAAAAACTCAACTAGCTTGGTTAATCCCAGGTTTAAACTACAATGGTATGGCATTACCTTAAAATAAATCTAGGTACCATTAAATCCCATCATATGCTTATATACCTTAACGCTAGTAATCCTCATCATGTATAGTGGTTCATAACCGGTATAATTGCCTTTAACTATAGCTACATAGCCATAGTGTACTGGATATTGTAGTGGTATTGGGTATGTCCAATTCACTGGTGTTATTATCACTGGTGGTCTTGGGGTTTGATTAAAGTTAAACGCTACCAGTAGTCCATTTAGGTTTGAGTTGGCCACTATTGGGGTTAGGTAGGGTAGGTGCTAATTATAGTCTATGAAGGCCAGTAATGTGTATCCTGAAATGCTCTGACCTCCTCTCCACCCTGTAGGGGTGGTTCATTTGGTTCCTGTCCTTGCTCGTGGTGTCATTGAGTGAGTGGTCTGTAGTTTGGCTTGGAGTATCTCTTCTTCAAGCCTAGCCTCACGGTTGCCTTGAGCCTATACGTTGATGTAGGAGCGCCCATTTTATTGGTATTTCGTCTCTGTTTGCCTTGAGTCCGCATTTTGGGCATTGCATTACCCTGCCTGGTAATTGCGTCAATTCGTTACCACAAACTGGGCATTTTGTGCTTGGCAATCTTTTGAACTCGTAAGGTACACCGTACCAGGCTAGTTGATTAGTTAAGAGATATATGAATCTCCTCAGGTAGAGCATATAGGCCTTAGCCAATCCGTTGGGTAGCTTCTCCTCCATTAACTCGCGCCTAGACTCTTCAAGCACATCATCAATAATAACCATGGCTCCGTATTTCAAAGCCTTCTGAGCCAGTTTATGGACCAGCTTTTGAGTATAATCCCTCAGGTAGGCATATAGCCTACGCCTAGTGGCCTTAATCTCCCTCCATAGCTTTCTACCGTATGGTGTCTTATGAAAGCCAAGCCTCCTTAAGGTGCCGTATTTATGCTCAAGCATAGTCACGTGGTTGTAGAGCGTTTCAATGTAACCTAGGTTAGGCCTCTCCCTACCCATTGAGCTTATTTTGCCATCTACTAGAGCCCAAGCTATGCCGTGCCTCCACGAGTTAACGTCAATAACCAACCTATAGTTGCTCGGCTTAATTGGCTCAACTTCACGCTCGAAAGTTATGGCTATGTATAGATGCCCATCATCAACCCAGGCCCTAGCCAACTTAGGCTTGCCACTCTCATTAAGCCTACCACGGATATACCCAACCTCACTGGGGGTGAGGCTGATAATAATGGCTCTCCTCTTAATAACCCACCTAAGCCTCAGAATGTTTTCAGTTAAATCAATAAATACGCCTTGACCCATATCACGTTCATTAGTGAGCCTCACTCCGACATTGAATATTGCATGGACTTTAGCCAGCCATTTTTTAGCATTGATAAGTCTTAACTCATTCTTAAAGTAATCGAATTCATATGCAAACCTTGAGTCTATGTCTATTGACCATATCTCGAATCCCCTAGCCCACAAATTACCTAAAGCATCAGCTCTATTAAGCACCCTAACCAACGCACCACGCTCCTCAGTGGTGAATATCCTTAATGGTCTCTTGATTAGCAGTGTTCTATGGGATTTCGTCATCTGGAACCACCACGATTACAATAACCCTCCTACCAACCAACTCCTTCAACACTGGCTTATTCCCAACCCATATCTTGAAGTACTCGTAGCCGTGCCTCCTCTGGTCAAGCATCACGGTACCAAAGACCGCATACACCCTAGCCACAATAGAGGTCAGCTAAACTCCTATTTGAATTTTTTGCTAATAAAAAGTTTATAAATTAGCAAACCATTACCCCTAGTGAGCCAGCGGTGGGAGTGTATGCCGTGAACCCGCTGGCGCCCAGCCCCGTGGGCACGTGATAAGATGACACCCCGAGGATGGGGGCAATGCCCGACGAAGGCAGAAGGGTGAAGAGAGTCACAGGGATGCGGGGAAACGGGGCATATTCTACCGTTCTCATCAACTATAACCTCACCGTCGGCTGAAATAACCATGGGCCTAGGTCCATTAGGGCCTTGAGGCTGTTGAACCAGCACTGAATAATTAGGTAAGATACTTAGTGGAACCTTACTTGTAAGGGAAAACTTGCTTACTAAGTCACCTGCAATAAAACCACCGACTGCACCAAGGCCCAGTGCCCCAGTAGTTTTATGACATCCCTCCTATCCATTACATGGTTATTATTTAAAATCTAAAAACTCTTCTTCGTGTTAATCCGCAACACAGGTGAGGAGCCTTACCCTTGAGCAAGTAGGAGTCAGCTCTGGCGATCGGTTTATAACCCCCTTCTTCAATTAGGCTTAATAGTGAATACAGTGCCTGATAATTCGTTTAAGGATAATGAACCCATTAACACTCTACTGCTATTACCCGTTAAGGCATTTGATGCCTTAGTAACTTACCCTGTGAGGCTAAGTATAGTGAACGCGTTGATAAATGGGCCATTAACGGTCACCGACGTCTCAAGTAGGTTGAGGTTAGCTAAGGGTATAGTGCATAGGCACTTGAAGGTTCTTGAGAAACTCGGTTGGGTTACTGTGGTCAGTGACGAGGTACTTAGGATACTTAACCTGCCTAAGGAGGCCAACAGGGTTTATTACATGTTATCCTCACTAATATACTTCGGCTATAGTGTTGTTGTTAACGGATGCGAGGTTCAACTTAAGATTGACGGTAAGTACGCTGCCTTCATAGACTCAAGGAAGGGTGTTCTCATTGTTAAAACCCCCACGGCCACCTATGGTTGTGTTAAGTCCTGTGGGAACAGTAGTGAGTGCTTTAACTGGGCGTTGAGGGTTTCAAGGAAGTTTAAGGTTCAGATTGAGGCGCCAAGCAGTAGTGTTGATGATGCTTTGGTTCAATTATTCCACGGCATACTGATTAAGGGGTTCACATCACCGAAGGCTAAGTTACCTCTAATAAAAATAATTGACTTGAAGATTGACAACATGTATAGGCAGTGGTTAGGTAACCCCATTAAGGTTAATAGCATTAATCACCGTAACGGTGGGCAGTGAGCTACTGCTCCTTATCCTTCCTCCTAATCTCAACAACATCACCTAAAGTCACCTCACTACCCCCTGATTCACCAAACTCCATCTCAGCCTCCTCCCTCTCAACAAGTAGCTTTACCCCAAGGACCTTCTCCATTCTCCTAGCTAGGTTGATGTCTGGGATGAGCTTACCATCCTCAATATTCCTAAGCGTACTCTCCTTTATACCAAGCATGCTTGCTAAAACATCCCTACTCATCCCTAGCCTACTCCTCGCGTCCTTAATCACTTCACCATAATTATCAATTACTTCAAGCCTCTCCGCCTGATTAACATTAACCTCACTACGCCTCTTAACTTGCCTAACTGGGGTTATGTACCTCTGCCTAGGTTTAATCGTAGCCTGGCCACTTGGGGTTTGCTGAATAACGCCTGAAACCACCCTAACACCCTTAACGTTCGCGTAGCGGGAGGCGCAGCGTTGACATAGTGTTAGGACCGCCCCATCTATTTCAACAACTATGGGTTCACCGTTTATTTCCCTCCCGCATATGTCACACGTAACTACCATATTCTTAATAACGTAACGCAGTATATTAATCTTTTGCCGCAAATGTAGGATATTAGTTCATTGAATTAAGTCATGGTGAGCAGCACTCAACTTTAAATTCATCACCCGCATCCTCTTAACTATGATGCAGAATAAGTCTGAGTTAAGTAAACTAATGAATAAGGTAAGCGAATTAAGGGAATTCATCATTAACTTATACAAGGGCTTCATACCAATAAGGGCGCTTGCCCCTGAGAATGGGGGTGATGGGGAGTGGGATAGGGCACAGTACTTGATTAGTGTCGTTAGGCAGTACTTCGATAATATTAAGGTTATTGAGGCGCCTGACCCCAGGGTGAGTAAGGGTTCAAGACCTAACATAGTGGCTACTATTAATGGAATTGATGAGTCCAGGACATTCTGGGTGATAGCGCATATGGATACTGTACCTGAGGGTGATAGGGGAATGTGGAGTGTTGAGCCTTATGAGGTAACCGTTAAGGGTGACTTAGTGTATGGTAGGGGTGTTGAGGATAATGGTCAAGGCATAGTCATGGGCATAGCCATAGGTAAGCTTCTAAGGGACCTGGGGGTTAAGCCACCGTTCAACTATGGCCTAATACTAGCTAGTGATGAGGAGGTTGGCAGTAAGTATGGGATAAGGTATCTAATAGGTACCGAGAGGGGGTTGTTTAAGGAGGGGGATCTTATACTTGTGCCGGATGCAGGTAATGATGATGGATCCATGATTGAGGTTGCTGAGAAGGCAATACTATGGCTTAAGGTCACGGTTATCGGTAAGCAGGGTCACGCAAGCATGCCTAAATCAGCCTTAAACGCGCATAGGCTAGGCATGATGCTTGCACTTAGGCTTGACGAAACGTTGCATGGTAGCTATGGTGCCGAGGATCCATTATTCGCTCCGCCTGAATCAACATTTGAGCCAACTAAGGTTGAGAGGAATGTAGATAACGTAAACACTATACCGGGCAAGCACGTATTCTACATGGACTGTAGGGTACTGCCTAAGTATAGCCTTGATGAGGTGTTAACCACAGTAAATAAGGTTGCGGAAGACTTCTGCAGAGAGCATGGATGCAGGTCGGTGGTTGAGGTTGTTAATAGGGATGACCCAGCACCCCCAACGGACCCAAATAGTGAGGTTGTTCAGAGGTTGGCTAAGGCGATTAAGGTTGTTAAGGGTATTGATGCTAAGTACATGGGTATTGGGGGTGGTACATACGCCAAGTACATTAGGATGATGAATATACCTGTTGCAGTCTGGATGACATCTAAGGGCACTGGTCATTCACCTGATGAGCACGTTAACGTGAATGACATATTAAGTGACATTAAGGTAGTTTTAGCATCAATGATGACTTAATCAACTCCTACTTAACCTTAATTATGGGTAACTTCCCATTCCTTAAATCATTTATTAATTGAACCAATTCCTCAACAGCAGCATTAAGTATTGCCTCACCCTTATCCCTACTGGCCCTAGATGGGTAACCTTGAACGGCCTTAGTGTACTCCATTGCGTAAACATCCTTACCATAAATCCTAAACCTAGCCTCAACCCACTCATCCGCTGAACCATCCCTAGGAATCAACTTAACAAGGTTAGGGTATGCAGCCCAGACTTCGCTTGTTTCATCCTCCGCAGCGTGTCCTTCAGGTGTTTCTAGGACCTTTCTCCTAGTCTCCTTAGCTAAGTCAATCCACCAATTAATCACTATGATTACTAGGTTAGTTTCCTTAACTACATCCTTAGCAGCCATGCTTAAGGCATCAGTATTACCACCATGACCATTAACGACAATCAAATACTTCACCTCATTTCTGGCCACCTCCCTGAAAATATCCTTATACAGCCTATAAAGCGTCTCATTGCTTACAGATATTGTTCCGGGGAACTTATCAAGAACATACGTATTACCGTACCAGACAGTGGGTAGTAGAAGTACATTAGTTTTCTCTGCAGCCTTTTCAGCTATGTAGGTTGCCATTAATGCATCCGTACCGAGGGGTAAGTGGGGGCCATGGGCTTCAACAATGCCTGTAGGCAGTATAGCTACTGACTTATCAGTCTCCTTGAAGATGGGCCAAGTTAATTCCCACCAACGCATTATTAAGTCACGCACGTGGGGTTTAAAGGTATTAGTTAAGGATGAACCTCAACCATCCGCTTCGTAAAGTTCCCTATTCCAAGGCATCCTGGGTAGGAGAGCCATGTACACTGCTTCAGTATTTAAGTTAATCCTCTTGGTTAATCCCTTGCTCAGTAGGCCAATGAACCCAATTCCCTTACCTGCATTGGGAACCCCATAATACTTCTCAACAACATCATTAAGTTCTTTACCGGTCATTAGTTCCCTCATGAATGCCGGCGGTATCATGAATGCTGGACTTAGGCCTATTGTAATCAAGCTCTTTCTATCAATCACCACAGCCACTGTTGCATCAAGATTCACGTTGAAGGCGCTTAATGTCAATACGCCAGCCTCAATACCGATGCCGTAGATTGAGTCCTTAATTAAGTTAAGGGCATGCCTAGCCCTAATCACTGCACCATTAACAATGGCCTCAAGGCCCATTGGCTCTGGGGGTAAGCCAGGTGGTGGATCCACTGCCTCAACGGTACCGTTAATGTTAAGGATCCTTAAAGCCTCCTCAACAGCCTTAACCTTACTTGGATTCCTTGAAGCCAAGGCCACCTTCATAAGCTTAACACCAGTGCTTTACCTTGCCTCTTTAAGTTTAATCCACGCTATAGGGTTACCGTTCACTTAAGTAGTCTGCATCCTCCAGGATTAGGTTTCTAACATTATTAAGTGATAATACTGGCTTCTCCTTAGCCAGTACCCTAACTTTACTTAACTTAACATTTACCGCATTCTCAATGAATATGCCTTTACTTGAGTTTACCCTAATGTTTTCCATTACTAGATCCTCAATAGGCATTTCAGGTAATCCATTAATTAGTATTGCTTGTCCAGCTCCATCGCATGTAATGTTCCTTATGCTCACTCCCCTTACCTTAGGCGTCCTCTCTGATGCTGGTTCAGGTGGATGCTTCTCATAGAACATATCTATTGTTACTGCCTCATACTTTATATTAATCATGCGTATATTAGTAACTTCAATATTCTCCACAACCCCACCTCTACCCCTAGTTGTCTTAATCCTAACACCCCTTTCGGTGCCATCGAAAACACTGTTCCTCATTAATACATTCCTAACGCCACCAGACATTTCACTCCCAATAACGAATCCACCGTGTCCCCTCTTCATAATGCAGTTTAATGCATGTATATTCTCTGAGGGAATACCAATTCTCCTACCTTCCTCATCCCTACCTGACTTTATTACTAGGCAATCATCCCCAACATCAACTAGGCATCCCCTTAATTCAACATCACTTGAGGAATCAATAACTATACCATCAGTGTTAGGTGAGTAATCTGGAGCTATGCTTGAGGTATTAATTATGTCCACGTGTCTTGAGTAAAGAACATGAATAGTCCACATGGGTGAATCACTGAAGGTAACCCCCTTTATAGTCACGTTATACGCATTGTAGAGTTGAAGAAGCTGCGGCCTAAAGAACTCCCTATAGCTCTCACAATCTTCACCACTCGGCTTCTTACCTTCACTAATTAACCTCCTAAAGACCCTCTCACCCTCAAGCGCATTCCGAGTAGGCCACCAAACCCCTCTCTCCTCATCAACAACACCCCCTGACTCAATGAGTTTCTTCCACTGATCCTCATTAACGCGGGATCTCCTTATTGGCCACCAAGCATGCCCCTGTCCATTGAAAACACCTTCACCCATTATTTTAACGTTCTTAACGTCCTTACCGAATATTAGGGGCATGATACCACAATGATGAATACCCTCCCTCCTAGTCTCAATAATAGGGTACGATTTGTAGTCCGTTGAGAAACTCCAAATGGCGTCATGATCAAGGAATAATGTAACATTACTCTTAAGAATTATGTTCCTAGACACGTACCTACCTGGTGGAATATAAACAATCCCTCCACCTGATTCATTAGCTGAGGTTATTGCGGCATTAATTGCATCAGTGCTGTCGTTTAAACCCTTAGGATCAGCACCGAAGTTCAGCACGTTATAGACCTTGCCCCCTAATTCAACCATGAATTGAACCCTTGAGGGTTGGTAAAAAACATTACTATTACCTCAATGAGCTTAATCCTCAGTGCTATTTCATTTAAGGGTCAATTCTAAAAACGCCGCATATTCTTTATAAGCATAATCCTAAACTTCACTGCATGGTGCAGAATATTGAGGGCAAAATCCCACTAAGCACTGGCGTAAGTGTCTACTATAGGTGTTGGCTAGCGGATAAACAATTAGGCACCATTATTGGTGTCCACGGATTTGCTGAGCATAGTGGAAGGTACTCCACCTTTGGCACATTCATGGCGAATAACGGGTTCTCCTTCTGTATGCATGACTTAAGGGGACATGGATTAACCACTGATCCTAAGGACCTCGGCTACGTAGATAGCTTCAACTCATTCATAAGCGACCTAGGCGACTTCGTGGAGCTGATGCTTAAGAAAACTAACGTTGATTCAGCCTTCCTACTAGGCCACTCAATGGGTGGGTTAATAGTACTACACTACCTAGGCAGGGTGGGTAGAGGGATTCATGCAGCCATCACTAGTGGCGCCGCAACTATTGTTAACGTGAATTACGGTACATGGCTTTTATTAACCATAATGAATTCATTAGTACCGAGGATTAGGCTTAATCTCCCAATAAACCCAGAGTACCTTACTCACGATAAGAGAATCGTTGAGGAGTATGTGAATGATCCATTAGTTTACAAGAGACCTACGGTTAGGATGCTTTATGAATTAACTAAGGCATCGAAAGAAGTGTGGAATTACGTAGGTAACATATCGGTACCATTAATGATGCTGCATGGTGGGGAAGATAAGGTAGTTCCCCCGAAGGCGACACAGGAGGTTTACAATAGGTTGAAGGTTAATGATAAGACGATTAAGATATATGAAGGCATGTTCCATGAGATCCTTAATGAGTTAGATAAGGACATAGTATACAAAGATATACTTAACTGGCTGCAGTCACACATTAAGTGAATTATAATCAATACATGGATGTGCAACCTACTGAGAATAAAAAGCTTCATTCAAACTAAGTTATCATTAATTCTTAACCACATATAATTCATGATAAACCGAAGGAGTTAAGGCTACTTAAGCATAGTCAGCGTACAGTAATAATCTATATGATATTGTTGTATACCATTTGATAATGATAACATATCTTATATTTCGCTATTATAATTTTATTGAATAATTTGCCATAATTATATTAATCTATTAAGCTAAGCTTTATCCTTAATTATAAAAGATTTATCCTATATATTACTTAACCTCAAGAAGCTTGTTACTTAAGAGTAACTTATTACAGCCCTTTAGACTCTACTTATTACTATAGGTTTACATTTATCATAGTCTTACTCATGTGTCCAGTAACATTCATTAGCGCAACCTAACATTGAAGACTTTATGATTATTCCTTTCACCTCTGAGAAACACTTGAGGGCTTAAGTCCTTACATATAAACTAACAACTTACATGAATACTAGAAGATTTGTTTATAAGAGTAGTAGTTCAGCCTCCTTAAGTGATCCCCTTACTGGATCTACCTCAAGGCCAAAAATCTCGAGTGCAGTTATGCCAATAACCATCGTATCTTCTGTCTCACCGAAGATCACGGGAACAATCCTCCTTTCACCCATTATCATTAAGCCGGCTTCACCGATGTCACGTTCTACATAACCGCCAAAAGCCTTGAACCTCCTTCTACCGCTTGGCTTTATGCTTAATCCTTCCAAAATATCCCTACGTATTACGGTATAGATGGCGCCAGTGTCTACTATGCCATCTATCTCCATAGCCTTATCGGGCACTGCAGGGTTAAACACACCGACTCTAACCCTCACAAAACCCATTAGGAATTAATAATACCTTGCATTTAAATTTTTAACTTAACGTTAAGCATAAGGAAGGCCCCTCATTGAACCTTAACCAAGTCATCTTTATCATAGAACTCATTAGCAGATTTGAGGTAATCCTTTGAACTTAAATATAGGTTAACCCTAAGAAGGGAATAGTTAGCTGTAGCATCCATTATTAATTTCATCAACGTTAACACCCTTGATCCCAGCTGGATTCCTAACAATATCATAAACCCTGGAACCTTAAAACCCTATATTCATGCATAGATTAAGAATAATAAAGAAATAAACATAATACCTACTTGTGAACTTCCTTAAAGTCAGGGCACTGGAATTCCTAGACCAGGCAAGATTTGCCTACAGCCGTGGATACTACGACTTGGTAATGTTCAGTTAAGCAAATATACTCAATTAATGCTAAAGGTGGTGCTTTACGAGATACTAGGTGATTATCCCAAAACCTATAGATTAACACAACTCTTTACCGACTTAGTTAAATTAATTAATAATAAGTGTTGCGTTGAGGATTTCTATAAATTGAATAGAGACTCTCTATTGATGCTTGAGTATTCGTATGTGGCTAGCCGATACATGGCATCAAGCTTCAGTAATGATGATGCGGAAAAGGCATTAAAGCTAGCTGAAGAGTTCGGTAAGGTGATTAAATGTGTACGTTCATAGACCTACTTAAGGAGCATGCAGAGACTAGGAGAAGGATATTAGGTAGTATTAAAGACTATTTAAATGAGATTAAGGCTGCTGTACATTCACTGGACCCAAAATGCTGAAATTCTCTTATTTGGCAGCTACATAAGAGGCAACTTTAGACCTGACAGTGAATATTGACATCCTAATAATATCAGACATATATGGAGATAACCCACATGGGTATGTGAAGCCCGTATCAAATATTAAATAATGCTGATGATGTTCTTGAAGTCTTCGAATTCCATGTAGCTACTAGAAGAAGCTATATGGGATGGTGATGGTACAGTAAATTCATAGATACATACATTGTCCTTTAAACATATAAAAATTAATCAGCAAGGTTAGATGGTATCAACATTAATTAACATTGCTTAAGGGCATTTTAATATTGTTGCAGATACTCTATATAACTGCTGGCATTACTGAGACTAGTTAGTGTGTTTTTATGTTACATATACAAGTTTACATGTATAGTTTTAAGCACTCGTAAATTTACTTATTGA
>ERZ1669247.480-NODE-480-length-13367-cov-4.794847_pt1 | contig 13367 bp, 15 predicted proteins | sample MGYA00579297_ERZ1669247 | MGnify/ENA primary metagenome ERZ1669247 (study PRJEB41166, sample SAMN08046056) | hot springs metagenome | biome: hot spring; feature: acid hot spring; material: thermophilic sediment; isolation source: thermophilic sediment from acid...
ACAGGGTATGAAAATGCATACGAGGCGGTGTTTCATGACCAGCTCGAAAAACTCAGGAAGAAACTCGGCCTGAGATATAATCAAAAGCTCCTGCACGATTTTTCTATGCTAGCTGGTAGCCTCGATGCTGATGAGGTAAAAGATGTTGAGAAGCTCGAAAAAGAGATATTCAGCAAGACAGGCATAACAAAAGAGATCTACAACTCAGAGCTCAGGCCATTGCAGGCACTTTACTCTATACTCGACCATACAAGGACGCTCCTCTTTGCAGTTACAGACGGGGCATTGCCATCAAACATAGGTGGCGGATATAATCTGAGGGTAATATTGAGAAGGGCTTTCTCATTCATCGACAATTTCAAGTTCGACATCTCTTTGCCAGAGCTCGCAAGAAGCATTGCAGATGAGCTCAAAGGACTATACCCCGAGCTAGAAGGTGGGCTAGACACATTTGAGAAAGTGGTGAATATAGAAAGGGAGCGTTACGAGAGGAGCAAGGAGCATGCAAAGAAGGTTGTCGATGAAATGCTCTCCAAGAAAAAGGAGCTCAATGCAAAGGAGATAAAGACATTGTATGAGAGCCATGGGGTGACTCCTGAGTTCCTCAAGAGCGAGGCAGAGGCGCGGGGCATTAGCATCGAAATACCAGAGGGCATCTATTCTGAACTTCTCGAGAGCGATTTCGCGAAGAAAGAGAAGCAGGCAAAACTTCCCATAGAGCTTCCAATCCTTCCAAAAACAGAGGCGCTGTATTACTCTTTCGCAACCGAATCAAAAAGCACTGTTCTTTTTGCAAAAGAGAAGTATGTCGTGCTCGACAAAACACCATTCTATCCAGAGGGCGGTGGGCAGGAAGCTGACAGAGGCACGATAAACGGCATACGTGTTGTTGATGTGCAGAAAATGGGCGATGTTATAGTGCATGTAATGGAAGAAAGCATTGAAGGTATGCTTAAGCCAGGATTGGTTGTAGAGGCAAAAGTCGATCTGGAAAGGAGGGAGAGGCTCATTGCGCATCATACAGCTACGCATCTCATAAGTGCCTCTTGCAGGGAAATACTTGGCAAGCATGCATGGCAAGAAGGCTCAAACAAGGGCTTCAGCAAGGCCCACATAGACATAGCCCATTACGACAAGCTCAGCGACGAGGAGCTTAGGAAGATAGAAAAGAGGGTAAACGAGTACATACTCCACGGAATAAATGTAAGCGTAGAAGAGATGGAAAGGGGAGAAGCGGAGAAGAGGTTCGGGTTTACTATTTACCAAGGGCATGGCGTTCCAGCAAAGAGGATGAGGATTGTCATTATAACAACAAAAGAGGGCAAGCTTATAGATGCAGAGGCGTGCGGGGGCTTGCATGCGGTAGGGAGAGAATATATGCTTGGGCTTGTAAAGATAATAGGGTCAAGCAGGATACATGATGGGGTAGTGAGGATAGAGTTCGTTGCTGGAAAAGCAGCCCTAGACTATTTCGAGATGGAAGACTCGCAGCTTTCTAGGCTCTCTCCTCTCCTGAACCTTGAAAAGGAGAAGATAGCAAATGGTGTAGAGGCGCTAAAAGAGAAGCAGGCAAAGCTCTACAAGGATTACAAATCTGCTGTCGATTTGGCGGCGAGGGCGATTGCCGATTCAGCAGGGGAGAAAGAAGAATATATTGTAGAGCTCAACGGGCCAATTGATCTGCTCAGGGCGCTTGCGCAGGAGCTTACAGGCAGGAGAAAATGCGTGGCGTTGGTGAGAAGCAAAGATTATGCGGTATGCATGAGCTCAGGCGAAAAGAGCGCCATAGATTTTGCAAAGTCAAAGCTTGAGCACTTCTCTGGCGGCGGATCAAAGAAGGTTGCTGAAGGAAAGCTCTAGGTGGTTCAATAAATCTTTATCTAATCTTCATTTACCCGATCATATATATACTGCCTGCATATGTAGCAAACGGAGCCCCAGTAATATTCGGAGGCGGCAAGCCTCTCGATTTCGGCAAGAAGATAAAGGGCAAGTATATCTTCGGGCCCCATAAAACAATCAGGGGGCTTGTCTTCGGCATAGCAAGCGGAATAATAGTAGGTGCAATCGAGTCTTTATTCCTGCCATACATGCTAATCCTTGGAATAGCTCTCTCACTGGGCACCCATGCTGGAGATCTATTGGGAAGCTTTGTAAAGAGAAGAATGGGCAAAAAATCTGGAGCGAACATGCCCATTATTGACCAGTATCTTTTCCTTGTCTTCGCACTTCTCTTCGCATATCCATTCGGCAATGCGCCCGGGATCTTTGGGATAGTATTCCTCTTCATTTTAACAGGCATTCTGCACAAGCTCACAAATGTGCTTGCCCACAGGGCGAAGCTCAAGGAGGTGCCCTGGTAATCATGCCCAAATCCAAGGCAAGACGTTCAGCACGAGCGCTATGATCACTATTGCAGAAATCGCGCTTATCAGCTTGCTGTTTGCCTCCAGCCTGTAAATCTGCCAGCCATCAAATCCTGGAATTGGGAGAAGGTTGACTATGCCTACAAGCAGGTTTAGAAGGAATGTAAGGCCTACAAAGGTGAAGATAAAGTATACAACAGAGCCGAGCATGCCTTTTGGTGCATAGCTCTGTTCGACATAAACGCCTATTTTTCCTGTCTGGTTGGTCTTGAATGTATACGAGCCTCTGTTTGTCTCAACCCTTACCGTCGAGAAAGGAGTATCGTTTGCGGCTGCAACCTTGAAGCTCGTAAGGTTCTCTATAGGATAATTGTTCCAGGTCTCTATGATCGAGCCTGGCTGTATGACATTGTTTGCCGGATAGCCCGGTATTGTTGCAACCACAGAAACAAATGTGTGCATTACATCGCCCAGGAAAGGAAGCATCGCAAGCATTATTGCGAAGAAAATCAACCCAACAATAAGGTTAGACGCTATTCCAGCTACAAAGATCCTTTCCTGCTTTTCTTTGCTTAGTTTTTTCATCTCCTTCTCGTCAGGCTCAACATATGCGCCCAAGGGCACAATGCCAAAGAGAAGCACACCCACAGATTTTAATCTTATCTTTGCTATTCTTGCGAGAACTCCATGCGAGAATTCGTGCACAACCAATATAACGACAAGTGCAAGTATGCCTGCAAAGAGGGGCATTGTAATGCCAGGAATTATAGGGGCAACTCCCGGAATCTGCGAGCTTGTAATGTTGTAGTTGGGCTTTCCGGCTATTACGGTTGAGGCAAAAGAGATTGTCGATACCAATATGTACGCGCCGTTGTAGATTATAGAGCCTGCTGCAAGGGTTGCAAATCCTCCAAGGAGTGTCGCTGCATAAAGTATGCCTGTATAGTAATAGTTCGGCGTCGAGATTGTGCTGTTTGCCATAGCCTCATTCATCTTGCCTGTAACTTGGGGTATATTGAGAAAGCTCATCGGAAGATATGTATAGGGCATTACGAAATAGAGCATGGCAAGAAGGCTTATTATGCCAATTGCAAAGACCTTTTTGTTGATATACCTGAATATGAATATTGAGAAAACGCCAAGGCTCATCGTAAGGCCCCACTCTGCAAAGGCTATCCAAAGATTCCTGTTGTGCCTTGAGAGCCTGTCAATAAAATTAATACCATGCTTTCCTCCAAGCATGTATGCGCCGTATGCTCCTTTGAAGCCATTCAAAAGCATAATAAGCTCGCCGCTTGTGGCAAGTGTTATTATCGCCCCTAGCCATCTTGCAAGCACGTTCCAGCTTGCAATGTAAAGGTAAGAAAGGATTGCTACGGCTAGAAAAGCAATGATTGCAGTTGCATAAGCCCTTGCCCTTTTGCTCAGTTTCTTTTTTGCCTCCATTGCATCAGCTTATTTTTATATATCTTCATATTTATATTTGAATAGCATCTTGTACCAGTGGTTTTATGGAGTGCGAGATTTGTGGCAAGGAGACAAGTATAATATATGTTGTAGAAGTGGAGGGCGCAGTGATGAACGTCTGTGCTGAGTGTGCGAAGGGAAAGAAGGTTATAGAGAAAATGGATCTAAGCAAGCAGAAGGATGAGAGAAGAGAGGCAGCGCAGCCTAATGAAGAGGATGAAGAGGAGATAATAGAGCATTATGGCGAAGCGATAAGGAAAGCGAGGGAGAAGCTGGGTCTTCCTCTTAATGTGCTTGCGGAGCGCATAAGCGAGAAAGCTAGCACTTTGCTTAGGATAGAGGAGGAGAAGACCCTTCCGAGCGACAAAATAGTAAAAAAGCTTGAGAAGGAGCTCGGGATAAAGCTCTTGGAGCCTAAAAAAGATGTGCCAAGCGCGCATCTAAAGCCGGACGAGCCCATAACGCTCTGGGATGCGGCTGAGAAGAAGGAGAAGAAGTGAGGGCTTGGCTGTAGACATAAGCAAGCTTGTTGGAGAAGTGAAGGAAATTATAGAGCTGAAGGAGCTGAATGGAAAGAGGCTTGCAATCGATGCATACAACACAATCTATCAGTTTCTCTCAATAATAAGGCAGCCTGACGGCACGCCTCTTGTTGATTCAAAGGGCAGGGTAACAAGCCACCTTTCCGGCCTCTTCTATAGGACTATAAGCATTATTGAAAACGGCATAATGCCTGTATTCGTTTTTGATGGCATGCCTCCTGTATTGAAGCAGAGGACCATAGAAGCAAGGGCAAGCAGGAGGGAAGAGGCGTATGAAGAGTGGCAGGAAGCAAAGAAGAAGGGGCTTATTGAAGAAGCAAGGCTCCACGCCATGGCGAGCAGCAGGATAAACAAAGAAATTGTAGAGAGCTCTAAGGCTTTGCTTGATGCAATGGGCATACCTTATATACAGGCGCCAAGCGAGGGCGAGGCGCAGGCTGCAAGGCTCGTCAAGGAGGGCTTGGCATATGGTGCTGCGAGCCAAGATTATGACCTCTTTCTCTTTGGTTCCGAGGTTGTTATAAGAAATCTTACTATTACAGGCAGGAGAAAGCTTCCAAGAAAAAATGTCTACATAGAAGTAAATCCTGAAAGGATATTATTAAAGAACCTTCTTGAAAAGTTCGAGATAAGCCAGAACGACCTTATCTGGGTTGGCATACTAATAGGAACAGATTTCAACGCCGGCATAGAAGGCATAGGCCCTGTCACTGCGCTAAAGCTTGTGAAAGAATATAAGTCCAGGGAAAAGCTTGTCGAAGAGGTTGAGAAGAAATACCAGAGCTTCGATGTAGATCCTTTTGAGGTAGAGAAAATATTTTCAAATCCTGAGACAAGGGCTCTTGGCAGCGAAGAGGTAAAGAAGCTCACCGCATTGCAGCCAAACAAGGAAAAGATAATAAGGATCATGTGCGACGAGCATGAATTCTCTAGGGAAAGGGTGGAGAAGTTTGCAGAGAAGCTCATAGAATTGAGTGGCTCTAGAGGTCAAAAGAGCCTTTTCTAGAAATTTATATATAATTTTTCGGCAAAATTCTTTTGGTGATCCTATGGCTAGGAAGATAGGCAAAGCTTACAGGAAGGTAGCTCTAATAAAGATGAAGAGGATTGCCAGGGAGAAGTTCAAGAGGATGAGAAGAAGGTACTATTCAAAGGTAATGGGTTGACTAGCGAAAAGATCCCAATACCTGTTGCATACGCCTGCAAGTCTAGCGTGAGCAAGGAGAAACTGCTTGAATGTGCAGAAAAAGCAAATGCCAGATCAGGCAAGGAGTTTGTGCAACTCTTCAAGAACAGCAAGGTGGTAAGGGAAAGACTCCTTGCAGCATACTTCAATATGCTTTTAAGGAAGGAAGAGAATATCATGCGCTCCAATTCCATGGCAATCGAGCTTCTCTTACTTGTCAGCGGGCAGATGAACATCTCAAAAGCCTTGAAGGATTTCGGCGTTGATGGCAATGAATTGATTCTTTTTGCTACAAGCGAGAAGTTGGCGAAGCTTTTCATGGAGTGCTCTGGCATAGAAAATGGAAAAAAGCTCAGGCTCGATTTTGTCTCAAAAGAAAGCTCGCGCGTCGCTGTTGCTGAGCTCCTATACGGCTAGAAGCGCCGCAGCGAAAACATATGAGAGCGCGAAGCTCGCCATAGCTCCGCCTATCCATGTTATTGCAATGCTCTTTATAGGCCCCTTAAGAAGGATCCTGTTTTTGTAGCTCAGCCCGCTTCCGTATATGCTTGCTATATATGTCTGGCTGTTTGAAAGGGGAACGCCAAACAGCGTGGCCAGCTCGACAAGCAATATAGAGACAAGCTGCGAGTTTATTGCGTTTACATACCTCAATGAAAGTATCTCGTTGCCTATCCTCTTTAGCTCGCCAGAGCTCAGCATTGTGCTTCCGAAAATTATTGCCAGAATTGCTACGAGCAAAGAATAATTGCTTCTAGGAAGGGAAGAGTAGAGAAGCCCTATAGTATTTGCACCAAGAGTAAAAGCCGCGAAGAAGGAAAGCAGGACAAGAGTGAGCCTTATAGAGCCTATGACATGCCAAACGTTCCTCTTTCTTGCGAAGGAATATGATCTGTGCATGAGCGGCCTTATCAGCACTACAGATATTATTGGGGCAAAAACCCAGAAGCCAATTATAAGCAAGACAAAGCTCCAGTCTATATTCATGCCAAGAGCAAGGCTTATGCCGAGAAGTATGCTGGTAAAGTTCACAGAAAGAGATTGGGGTATGCGCATCTTGTGTGCTATTAAGAATATGAATATGGCAACAGTAAGTGCTATGATTATAAATGGATCAGCCTTTGCGGGCATTATTGCATAAATCCCTTTCCTTAGCATCTCCCCCTCAAGGACAAGCCCTGCTATATAGCCGAGTATTGTAATCAATATGCCTGTGCTCCTTTTTGTTATCTTGCCTCCTATTATTGAGCCTGAACAGACAGGCAGGTTGTTTCCAGATACGAGTGAGATGAGAATGAAAGAAAGCAGAAACAAAAAAGCTTCTTCTAGCAAGAAATCACGAGATTATTGAAGACATAACAGTCATGAATATATCAGATGAATCCTCGCAGTTGTCTAGTATATCATCAGCCTGATGCACAAGCTCGATTATGTGGTAAAATGTCTTGAAGTCCATCTTTTCCTTGTACACGTCGTCAAAAAGTCTATCCTTTATCTCGTCTCCCTCTTCTTCGAGTCTTTCTATCTCCTTTCTGTATCTGCTTACCTCGTCTATCCTGCTGCTCTTGTGCATCTTCTTCATAACAAGAAGTGCATTGTTCGCGAGGCCTAACATCTCTACAAGCTTCGCCCTTATTTTTTTGTCGAGCTTCCTGTCCTTTATTTTGTACCTTAGGAACTCCCTAGCCAGGTTGTAAGTGCAGTCTATTATGTTGTCTTCTTTGTCAACAAGCTCGAGCATGTTGTCTATAAGGTTTGGAGCTATAGCGCCGCTCGTTATATTCTCTGTTATCTCGAAAGCGACCTCATCAGATTCCTTCTCTAGCGCCCTTATCCTGTCAATGTTCCCTCCTTTGCCTATAAGCCTTTCAAGCGCGCCGATGGCATCTAAGCCTATCTCCACTATATTGTTGAACTTTAGTATGAGCTTTTCCTCGCCTCCTTCAAGGATCCTCTCCATCAATCCCATAAAAGCACCTACTTATACTCTAAGTTTAAGATTTCATAAATCTTTGTCGCTTTCTTCTTGCCTATCTTGTCAACATGCATAAGCTCTTCTATGCTCGCATTCGCCACATTCTTTATGCTCTTGAATCTCCTGAGCATCTCCTCGGCTATCTTCGGCCCTACGCCGGGGAGAGAAGCAAGGACAAGCCTTTGCCACTCCTCCTCGCTGTAAGCCCTTTTCATTCCTGCTATCCTCGGCAGCCTCTCTTTGTTTTCCTGCTCCCTCTTTGCTATCATATATAAAATCTCGGCCGTTTCATCCTCATTAGCAGACAATATTACCTGCGTGTCATAATCAATATAGAGCTTAAGCATCGCTCCAAGTATCACATTGCTAGAAAGCCTGTACTCGCTTCCATCACCCTCGAGTATCAAGAGAGGCTTTGGGAAGCTCTCCTTTAGCCTCTCCACCTGGTCAAAAACCCTGCCATTCATTATCGAATTCTCAAAGTCAGTAACGCTTTTCCTCTCTACGCATATCCTGTCTGAGAGAATGTAATCCCCAACTGGAAGGGCAGAGAACTCTAACTCAGCAAGCTCGCTCAGCTTTTCTATAAGAAGAAAGTTCCTCTCCCTGTTGTCAACTATTATCTTTACCATTATTAAAGCATAAGGAATTCGCCCTTATAAATCTTTTTCAAGCATATTCTATGATTTGGCAAGTCTTGGGAATTCTTTTAAGCATTAATTGTCGTATTTCTATTAATGATTTTATGGCGAGGAAGGTAAGCAAGAGGAAAAGGCCGAGCAGGGAAGAATACATGCTCAAGGAGCAGCTCAAGATAGAGGAGGGCGTATTTGACACGCGTACGATGCTCAATCTCGGCAAGCTCTTTACTCACAACATCATCTCAAGCATGCATTTCATCATAGCAAGAGGCAAAGAGTCAGACATTTATCTTGCCGATCCAGGAAGCGAGGTGAAGGATGAGCTTGTGGTTGTGAAGATATTCAGGATAGAAACCTCAAGCTTTGAGAAAAGGCTTGATTATATAATAGGGGATCCAAGATTCGGAAGGATAAAGAAAAACATGTATAGCATAGTCAATGCATGGTGCAAGAAAGAATACGGGAATTTGAAGCTTGCAGAGATAGCAAAGGTAGATGCGCCTGCGCCTTATGCTGCATTTGGCAACGTGCTTGCAATGCAGTTCATAGGCAAAGAAGGTATACCTGCAAAGATGCTGAAGGAAACGGAGCTTGCAAATCCGGGCGAGGTATTCAATGAGATAATAAATAACATAAAAAAGCTTTACAAAGTCGGGCTTGTCCACGGCGACATAAGCGAATACAACATACTCATTAATGAAGGAAAGCCTTGCCTCATAGACTTCGGCCAGGCAGTTGTAACTGCACATCCAAAGGCAAGCGAATTCCTCAAAAGAGATATATCTAACATCTCTTCATACTTCTCCAAAAAGTATGGGGTAGGCGCAGATGCTGAGAAGATTTTTGAAGAGATAGTAAAAGGGCAGTAAATTTTCAAAAAGGTTTTTATTTTTTCCAGCAGAAATTTCAATGAGGGGGATGGAAACAGCTGTGAAGGTGTCGGAGCAGTTAGTGGATAGTTCTGTAAGCGTCAAGACCCTCTACGAAACGATTTTCAGGAATGCCCTTACAAAGGAATCGATACCTGCTTTCTATGAGGCGATGACCTTTCCTGCCTCTCCCATCTCTAACCCAGAAAAATTCTACATACCAGATTTTATAACCGCTATTGTTATAAAAGGCAAATATGTTGTTATAGAGCCGCACACTGCCGATTTCATAACCTTGGACTATTTGGAAAAGATAAAGTACTTCAAAGACTATTTTCATTTCTACATGGTCTTGGCATCAGACAAGCTCATAGAAAAAATAAGGTTCGACGTGCTAAATTATGTAGACGAATACTGGTTTGTTGCCGATTCGGGTTGGATCTTCTTCGAGCTGGAAGAGAAAAGGGTTATAAGATACCTGCAGGAACTCAAGTCAAAGGGTGAAGTAAGGAGTATCGAAGAGCTTTCAAGCTACTTGCATAAAGTTGCCAAGGAAGTAGAGAGAATAAATACGCTTAAGGCTCTGGGTAGGCAAAAGGGTCATAGCTAAGGCACGTTGTAGCCCCTTCTTTTGAGCTCGTCCCTATCCATTATGCTGTATCTCCAGATTATGTCCCCTCGCTCGTTGGTTTGCACAACCCAAGGCTTGACAAGTACAATGTCGCCCTCCTTTACCCAAAAGACCCTCCTGAGCCTTCCCGGTATTGTGCAGAGCCTTTCATTGTTGTCCGAGCACAGGACCATGAAGTTGGAAGCGCCAGCCGCCTTGGTAACCCTTCCTATGACTTCGTTTCCCCTAGGGAGCATGAGCCTGTGTACAGTTTCTGTTTCGTTTTTCATAAAAATACCTAATAGTATTTTACAGTGTACCTAGCGCCGCACGCTTCGCATACAATAGTAACGAATCCCCTTTCAACGCTCTCAAACCTCGTATCGGGCTTGTGGCACTCCTTGCATATTACATACAATTCAAAATATTTCTTTATCTTCCCGTTTATCTCCTCGTTGTTTACACGCTTGCTTATTATGAGCCTGCCTTCCTCTATGCTTGCCGGAGCAGCAAGCTCCTTGCTCATATACCTTGCCATCTCCTTCTCGTCTCTTCTTGCAATGTCCGCTATCTGGGCAAAGTTCCTTATTATCGTCTTGCTGCCCTGCACTATTGAATCAGCTACCGGTATTTTGAAATCAACGTTCTCTTCGCTCAGCTTGGGCAATTGCGAGAAGGCCCTCTCCAATAAAGCGTCGTAATCATACTCCACAGAAATCACAGTATTATTTTCCATCGAACTATTTTATATCTTTCCTTCACTATAGGATTATGCTTGAGATAAAGATAGGACATAGGGGAGCCGGCGGAGAAGCTCCAGAGAATACGCTCAAGAGCTTCGAAGAGGCGATAAGAAGCAACATAATAAATGCAATAGAGCTTGATGTTAGGCGCACCAAGGACAAGAAGCTCATAGTCATGCACGACGAGAAGTTGAAGAGGCTTGCAGGAATCGACAAGTATGTTTTCGAGCTTAATCTAGACGAGATAAAGAAGGTAAGGATAGGCGGAGAGGAGATACCAACCCTCGAAGAGGCGCTAAATTTCATAGACCACAAAGTCAAGCATATACTCATAGAGATAAAGGAGCCTGGCTATGAAAAGGAGATACTGCGGGAAGCGAATAAAGTAAAGGACATTGCCATATTTGTTTCATTTCATGAAGAGGCCCTCAAGGCAGTGAGGAAGCTCGATGGCAAAGCTGAGCTTGGGTTCATATATGTAAATGAGAAAAAGCCTATAGAAAAAGCCCTTGAGATGGGTGCAAAGTACCTCTTGCCGCTCTATAGATTCACCCACACTGAGAATGTAGAGAAAGCACATGAGAACGGATTGAAGGTAATAGTCTGGACCATAAACACTAGAGAAGAAGCAGAAGAGTATGCAAAGAAAGGGGTCGACGGCATAGCCACAGACTATCCAGAGATATTAAGAGGCCTGTGAAGCAAAATAAAACAAAAGAAAAAAATCAGAGAAGTGCAGCTGCAGTTATGAAGACAGGCGCAAGGAGTATAGAGATTGTGCTTACTACCTTTATCATTGAGTTGAGTGCCGGGCCGGCTGTGTCCTTGAGCGGATCCCCAACAGTGTCTCCGACAACTGCTGCCTTGTGCGTTTCGCTTCCTTTGCCTCCGAAGTGGCCCTCCTCTACATACTTCTTAGCATTATCCATCGTAGCTCCGCTGTTTGCCATGAAAAGCGCAAGCATGAAGCTCGCAGGAATCATGCCAACAAGCAGGCCTCCTAGTGCCTCCCTGCTCCATAGCCCGACTATTATGGGTGTTATTATTGCTATGAGCTCAGGTATTACAAGAGATTTGAGTGCGTTAACTGTTGCAATGTCCACTGCTTTTGCATAGTCTGGCTTGGCCTTTCCTTGGAGAAGGCCTTTTATTGTCTTCACCTGCCTCCTTACCTCGTCTACCATCTTGTTTGCTGCCTTGCCTACAGATTCCATCAGGAAAGAGGAGAAGATGAACGGAAGCAAAGCGCCTATGAAGATTCCTATTGTGACTATTGGATTTAGCGCGTCTATTGTCTGGAGGTGCGCTGCCTGCGCAAACGCAACGAACAATGCAGTTGCTGAGAGCGCAGCGCCGCCGATTGCAAAGCCTTTCGTTGTTGCTTTGGTTGTGTTGCCTATCGCGTCAAGCTTGTCAGTTACTTTTCTAACATTCTCAGGAAGGCCCGCCATCTCTGCTATGCCTCCCGCATTGTCTGTTATAGGGCCAAATGAATCTATAGTAAGGATTGTTGCAGTAAGGGAAAGCATGCCCACTGCTGCGATGCCGATGCCATAAAGGCCAGCAGATATATAGCTTACAAGTATTGCTGCTGCAATAGCGATTGCCGGTAGCCATGTTGTCCTAAGGCCTGTCGCAAGGCCCATAATGACGTCAGTGCCGCCTCCTCCTCTAGCTGCATCTGCAACCCTTATAACAGCCCTGCTCCTGTTGCCCGTATAATAATCTGTTATCCAGAATATCAATATTGCAATTATAAGCCCGGCGAAGACTGAATAGAAATAGCCCATAGGGAGCGTAAGATACCAGGTAAGCAGAAAGTCAAGAATGGCTGCTATTATTACCGATGAGCCTATTCCCTTGTAGAGCGCAATTGTTGCATTCTCGCCCTTCACATTTATGAAGAGCAGGCTGAGCAAGCTGCTCACTATGCCTATTGCAGCAACATAGAGTGGGTATGCAAAATTTATTGTAGAATAGGTGCTCAAGCCATAGGCAATCAAAAGCGCTGCAACGAGCGTAACTGCATAACTTTCAAAAACATCCGCGCTCATTCCTGCACAATCCCCCACATTGTCGCCAACATTGTCAGCAATTACAGCAGGGTTTCTTGGATCATCTTCAGGCAGGTTGAGCTCCGTCTTTCCTACAAGGTCTGCCCCTACGTCAGCAGCCTTTGTATATATGCCCCCGCCTACCCTGGCGAAAAGTGAGATGAGGGAAGCCCCAAAGCCAAAGCCAATGAGGATCTCCGCCTTTGATATCGTAAGGTAAATAAGCAGCGCACTTATTCCAATAAGGCCGAAGCCCACGGCAGCGAAGCCCGTGACAGAGCCGCCTATTATGGCGGTTTTGAACGCGGCATTGGTTCCATTCTCTGCGCTCTTAGCTGTTCTGACATTTGCCCTCACAGCCACATTCATGCCTAGGTATGCCGTAAGGTAAGAGGCAACAGCCCCTGTTATGAATGCTGTTGTAATCTCAATGCCATTTGGCAGGAACAAGAAAAGTATTGCAAGAATAACTGCAAATATGCTTATTGTCTTCAGCTGCCTGTTAAGATAAGCCTTTGATCCTGACTTTATCGCATTCGCTATCTCTTGCATCTTCTTGTTTCCTTCATCTTTCTTTAAAACGATGTACGCTGCCGCAAGAGCATATATGAGCGATACCACTCCTATCAGCAATGTGTAGTAATAAAACTCCATTCTACCCCCTTTAGCTTATAATTTATTCTGCTTAATCTTTTTAAACATTTGCTGCAAATTAATCCACCGCAAAGTCTGCTTCCATTTGCGGGAATAAAATTTGCAAAGGGGAAGGTAAAAGAAGAAATAGGATGGAAAAATGGAGCTTGGTGGGGAAGATAAAAAGCTCTCAAATTTCCAATATTAATATGCTGTGGGAAGTATTTAAATAATTCTAAAATAAAGGATTTGTTTGCAAAAATTTGTCATTTTGTATATGG
>ERZ1669247.483-NODE-483-length-13306-cov-6.296959_pt1 | contig 13306 bp, 13 predicted proteins | sample MGYA00579297_ERZ1669247 | MGnify/ENA primary metagenome ERZ1669247 (study PRJEB41166, sample SAMN08046056) | hot springs metagenome | biome: hot spring; feature: acid hot spring; material: thermophilic sediment; isolation source: thermophilic sediment from acid...
CGAGTCTGGGCTTGAAAAGAACGGAGGAGACAAAAGAAAAGCCAGGGAATATGCAGAAGAGAAAACCGAAAAGCTGGCGGAAGAAATAAGAGAAAAAGGCCCAAGCGCTTTGGCTAGCAGAAAGAGCAGAGAGGAGTTCGTAAAGGAACAAAAGGCCGAAAAGGCAAAAGAAGAGGAGCAAACTAACACCAAGACCAAGACTCATCACGAAATCAACATGGGCAAGGTGGCAAAGGGCATAGCCGCGGGCTGGTTTATAAGCGAAGGTATAGCCGTGATTATATACACCCTAAGTATGTTTACCTCAAGTCCCTTAAGCTTTGCCATGGGTCTGACTTTGGAAGCAGTGTTTGCTGCAGTCGGCGCAGCCGTAGGCGGCGGTGTCATGGCACTTGTCGAATCGCGCAAGGCCAAAACGGCTGAAGTTCAGAATTAGCAAGAGCAGCTTTGACAGTCAGCTCTCTGATTATGAATTGAAAAACTTTATTAATTGTTCAGTGTTATTTTACATGCTATGGAGATAACCCCCGAGTTTAGAGAGTTTGAAGCTGCTGTTTTCGATACTTTAGAGGGCAAGCTTTCGCTGTATTCCAGCGAAGAAGAAAAGAAAAGCATTATAGAAAGCATAGCAAAAAACATACATCCAAACGCAAGCCAAGAAGAGATAGAGCAGATAATAAACGATTCAAAGAACTTCTCGCCTATAGACAAGTATTTGTATGCTGAAGACGTAGAGGACATAATGATAAACAACACTTCTAACATCTTCCTGTATATTTCAGGTGCGGGATCCAAAAAGGCGCCTGAAAGGCTTGAAAGCAGGGAAGACCTTGATCTTCTTGTAAAGAAGATGAAGATGTATGCTACCACAGCGGTTTCTAACAAGCAGATCTTTGATGTTCATTTGCCGAACGGATCTAGGGCCAATATAGTAAACTCGCCAATTGGCGCCAACATAACAATAAGAAACTTCAAGAAGAAGGCGCTGAGCATAATAGACCTGATAAACGCCGGAGAGCTTAGCTACAACATGGCAGGAAGGCTTTGGCTTTATGTTGACGGGCTGAAGGTAAGGCCTGCAAACCTTCTTATTGGCGGTATGCCTGCTAGCGGCAAAACAACCCTGCTGAATGCAATGTTCAGCTTCTTCAGGCCTGAGATGAGGGTAATAGTGATAGAGGAGACATACGAGCTCAACACCGAAACGCAAGAGAATGCTGTAAGGCTTGAAACAAGCCCTGATCTGCCGATGGAAGAGCTTGTGAAGAATGCATTGAGAATGAGGCCTGACATGATAATAATAGGGGAGGTAAGGGGCTCAGAGGCAAAGGACATGCTTACTGCAATGAACATAGGCAAGATCGCCATGGGTACAATCCATGCAAGCACAGCCAGGGACGTGATAACAAGGCTTGAGCATACGCCAATGAATGTCGAAAAGGACATTATCCCGCTAATCGACGCAATAATCATAGTATCGCAGGTCAATGAGAATGGAAAGTACATAAGGAAGATAACGCAAGTATCAGAGATATCAGGCATAGAAACCCAAGTTCTGCTTAGCGACCTTTACACTTATGACTACAAGACGCACAAGAGCTCAGACATATTGCCTAGCGTGACCTACAGGGATACGCTCTCAAAGCTAACAGGCTACACGCCCACTGAGATTGTAATGGAGGAGCAAAGGAGAGGAAAAATATTGCAAAGGCTCAACGAGCTTGGAATAAGGGGCTTGAAGGAAATAAACGAGTTCGTAAAAGAATACTATGACAATCCTAAGCAAGCGCTTGCAAAAATAGACCTCCTAAACCTAGGTACGCTTTGGTAAATTCAGCAATCAAGGCAGGAATTCCTTGTTCTTTATCTTCTCCCTTATGTAGTCGTCTACGAATGTTAGCCTTGGGCCTTGCAACGCATCCTGCTCGAGCTTCTTCTTGGTCTTTATCATAGTCTCAAGCTCTTTGACCCACTCCTCATGCCTTTTTATCCAAGGATATTGCATCATTTCCTGCGCTCGCTTAATGTCGGTATCGCTTGCATTTATGGTAAGCTTTTTGAGGAAGTCGTAGCGATCAAGGTCTGACATCGTTACGCCGATAAACTTAGCTTCTGGAGTTGCAACATCGTCGCCTATGTAGGCAAGGTTTATGCTTCCTGTCTTTATTGTCCAGTAAATATACCATCCCCATGCATCGCTGTCGGTAAAGACATAAACAGGCAGGCCCATGTCAGAGAGCTTTCTGATAAGCCGCCTTGTGCCTCTTGCCGCTTGGCCCTGCGGCGTAATGAGTATTGCGTTCTCCTTTTTCCAAAAGCCGTCTTCATTGAGCCTTTGCCAAAGTGCATCCTTCTCCACAACAAGCACATACTTTGCCTTGACATCAAGAAACTTCATTCCAAAATCAACATCGCTAGGAATCGCCCAGCCGCTCCTTCCCTGTTTGCTGCAGTCTATCTCCTGCTCCTCTCCTCCGAAGTAGTCTATGACCTTCATATTGCCTGCTAGAACGCCCTTTCTGTTTGCATTGAGGTTAAGGCTTTCTCTTTTCACGCCCAGCGCAGCTTCGAGGTCCTCTATGAGCGGGTTCGATTCGGACTGCTCGCTAAATATGCTCTCGTCTATGTCTTCTCCCAATGAGTATTTGAGCTGGTAAAACAGGCCTCTGATTGTAGTATGCAAGTTTTCCTCAAGGAACTTGTGGCACTTTGCCGCAACTGCTATGGTTTGCATGAAACGCTTTGATTGGGCAACATTCACAAAGCTCCTTTCCTCTTTCGCATTGCCCAAAGTAAGGTAGCCTCTTTTGTCAAATATCACATTGCTCTTTACCCTGCTTAGAGTTACGAACTTCGGGTTCTTGCCTGCCTTTACGCTGTATACAATCTCCTTTCCAAGCTCCTCAAGCTTCTGCTTTGCAGTCTCAGGGCCTGCCTCCTTCGTGGTATCTTCGGTCATTTGTTCACCTTTTCGCTGCCTTGATTCGGCTCTATGATCAAAGGCTCCTTTTCCTTGTAGTCAGTAAGAAGGTAGTGCCTCAGCTCCTTTATTATTGCGTCGCGCCTTGCACTCTTTTTCAGCGCATACTCGAGCACATCAGCAATATTCTTTGCATATACTATCTTTATCTTCCTGAGCTTTTCCTTGTCCAAGTATACATCCTGCTTGTTGCTAGCCGGTATTATCACGTACTTGAGCTTTGCATCTATTGCGGCCTCTACTTTGGAAGTAACGCCGCCTACAGGCAAAACGTTGCCTCTCACATCAAGCGAGCCAGTCATGGCAACTTCCTGGCTTACGGGTATGCCCTCCATTGCTGAGATTACAGCCACTGCAACCGATACGCTGGCACTGTCTCCTTCTACGCCGCTTGCCGCCTGGAGAATGAATTGCACGTGTATGTCGTAGCTTGCAAAATCCCTATGCATATGCCTCTTTATTACCGCGCTTATATTCTGCACAGCCTCCTTGGCCTGCTTGCCGAGCTCCCCTGTTGCTATGAGCTTGCCTTCTGCCCTAGAGCTTGCTGGAGTCACCTCAGCGACTATCGGCATGACTATGCCTGATGAAGTTATTGTGTTCTTGCTTGCAAGCACAGCAAGCCCGTTCACCTTGCCTATTGCATAGCCCGCATTCGAGAAGATCTTGTAGTCGTGTATTTGCTCAAGCACCTGGTCGGCGTACTGCGCCTCTATGGGCTTTGCAAGCGCCAATGCTTCAAGAACGTCCTCTTTTGTAACAACCTTCTTGCCTTTCTCAACTGCTATATCCCCTGAGGCCCTAACAAGCCCGCCGAGATCTCTGAGCACAAGTGAAAGGCTGTTCTTCCTGCCGCTCCTTCTCCTTGCTTCGTTTATTATCTCCATGCAGGCGCCATAGTCAAAAGGAGGTATGCGCTTGTCCTTGCTTACTTCTTGAGCTATGAACCTCACGAGCTTTTCCCTGTTGGCTTCTGTATCGGGCATTGTGGAGTTGACATAAACCTCGTAGCCATAGCCGCGTATCCTAGACCTCAACGCTGGATGCATGTGGGCTATATCCTGCAGGTTGCCAGCAGCTACAAGCAAAAAGTCGCAGGGCACTGGCTCTGTCCTTACTATTGCGCCTGAGCTGAGCTCGCTCTGGCCTGTTATCGGAAACTTCTTTTCCTGCATAGCAGTAAGAAGCTCCTGCTGCGATTTAAGGTCAAGGCTTGCAATCTCGTCTATGAACAAAACCCCTTTGTTAGCCCTGTGTATTGCGCCGCTCTCCACGCGAAGATGGGGCGGGGTTCCTAAGCCGCCACTTTGGAGCGGGTCGTGCTTCACATCGCCAAACAGGGCGCCTGCCTTTGCACCTGTTGCGTCAACAAACGGCGCATGCGTAAGGCCTGTGTTGTCTACAATTAGCTTAGGCTCGTCAGACTCAAACATCCCAGGCAGCATGCCTACTCCTCTGAAGCTTGTAACAAACACTGCTGCAGAGCCGAAAATAAGAATTCCAAGTATTAGTGCAGCGAGCACTATAAGCTCGTAGCCTTTGAAGAGATTGGTAAATGAAAATGCAAACAAAACAAGCACGAGTATGGCAATGATAGGTATAAGGTTGCTCTTTTGCTGCACAGCCACACGCCTGTTTGCCCTTTCCCTTTGTACAATCTGCCTGCCTTGCCCGTCTGGCAGTGGCTTCGTGGGGTCTATGCCGTTAGGATAGGTCTTAACCGTCTTGATTAACGGCATGTTTTCATTGTTGGGATTCTTGTAGACCAGCACGTCCTCGAGCTCGGTAGCAGGCAGAAGCTCAGCCATTGCCTGCGCAAGCATCGTCTTGCCAGTGCCAGGCTCTCCTATAAGCAGCACGTTCCTGTGCTGTTTTGCTGCCTTCTTTATTATAGACACTGCCTTATCTTGTCCTATTACCTGGTCTATCAGCCTCTCAGGTATTTTTATCTCGCTTGTGTCCTTAAATTTTTTCATACACCTTCCTTAGCGCTTTTCATTTATTTATTACTTTCTCTCCTTTCCTTCTTTCTCCCCACTAATATGAGCAACCGAATAAATAGAAAAAAAGCGTTTAGAGGTGGGGATAACGGGTAAAATACGCGCTCTAAACGCGTAATAGATTTATAAGGAAAAATATATAAATACATATGTTTTTTGCTATCGAGAATCTATCTGGCGTGCAAGAGCTTTATCCTTTTTAGCTCTCTTGAAAGGGTCTCTATATCCTTCAGGCTCTCTATTGAGCGCCAGTACACAGAGCCGAACTTTATTCCTTTGAGAAGGCCTTTCCAGCTAAGCTCGACAAATGTTGTGCTCTCTAAATCGCCTCTTTTAGGCAGCATATCAAAAATCTCGTTGCTGAAAAGATAAACGCCGCCGTTGATCCAGTATTCTTTCAGCATAGGTTTTTCCTGGAATCCGATTATCTGGTTACCTCTCAGCTTTACCACTCCGTAAGTGGCGCGGAGTGGCACGAGGGCGATTGCCGCCACACTATTTCCCAAAGACATTTTGCTAAGCATAAGGTTTGTTACTATGTCTCCGTTCATTGCAGCAAATGATTTATCTGATATATAGTGCTCTGCCAGCAGTATCGCGCCTGCTGTGCCTCTTGGCTTGTCCTCCAAAGACAAATCAACATGTATGCCTCTCTCTTTTCCAAGTTTCAAAGCCAATTTCAGAAGCTCATTAGCGGTTTTACTTGCAAGCAGTACAAGATGATCGACTTTGTTGGCAGAGAGCCAGTCAAATTGCCATTCAAGCAAGGGTTTGCTGTTGACTATTGAAAGCTGCCTTTGGAAAGAACTCGAAGATGAATCTCCTGAAAGCATCATCAGCTCCATTTGACCACAATAAACAATAAACAAGAACGAAAGAGTATAAATACATTTCAGATTAATCCACTCGGCTCAATCAGGCAGCACCACAGTGCCAGACTTGCCAGCCAATATGTCCTCTAGCCTTTTATAGTGCCCGATGTAAGCCCTTTTCTTTGTCTGCTCAACAAATCTTATCGCGGCAAGGGCCTTAGGCCTGATTGAGCCCTCTTCGAATTTTTCAAGCATAGGCTTTAGCTCGCTTGCTTTTATCTGCCTTATCGCGCTGCGCTTGTCGGAAAAATCGGCGTAGACGAAATCGACATTTGTAAGCAACACCATTTTGTCTGCGCTTATTTCGGTTGCAATAACCTGCGTGGTCAAGTCTTTGTCTATTACCGCGTTCACGCCTTTTAGCCTGTTGCCTTCCTTCACCACAGGTATTCCTCCTCCGCCGCAGCAAATTATGTTGAATTTTCCAAGCAAGGCCTTAACCGCGTCTGCCTCAACAATTTCCTTCGGCTCAGGAGAAGGCACCACAAGCCTAAATCCTTCTTTGAACCTGGCATAGCTCAGCCTAGTGCGGCTGGAGAGCTTTGAAATTTGAGATTTGGTGTAGAATGGGCCGATGGGCTTAGAAGGCTCTTCAAAAGCTTTGTCATTAGGAGAAACTACTGAATGAGTTATCAATGAAACAAACTTCTTCTTTGCAAACCTGTTTATATTCGCTTCAAGCATGGAGCCTATGCTTGCCTGTGTCTCGGCAGTAAGAAGATAAAGCGGGAGAGGCTCAAGGCGCGTGTTCAAGTTCTTTAGCAGTTCATCGCCTACTTGAGGGCCGTTGCCATGGGTAAGCACTATGTCAAATTTTTTTGAAGCGTTGGCAATTGAGGCCGCTACGCCGCTTAGCGCATTCAGCTCTTTGCTAAGCTCCTGGCCTTTTGATGGATTCATTATCGCGTTACCGCCAAGACCTATTACAAGCCTCTTTTGCCTCATTTCAAACCATCGTTTCCTTTTCCATTTCTCCTACAATGCTTATAAATTCAGATGCAAAAATATAGTCATGGCGATTTTGGGAAGCGTAATGGAGGGCGTGGGAATAGCAATATTGGCAATAACGCTGTATTTTGCATATGAGCTATATACGAGCATAGGCGGGCTAAGCGTGCTTTCTTCTCTTCCTTTGCTACCAGCAAACGCAAGCATAAGCAAAAGCGTAAGCGGCTTGGTGAGCGGGCTGATTTCCAGCTCCAACTCATTCATGATGCTTCTTCTCAAGATAGTGCTCCTCTTCCTTTTTGCTAACATCGGCTACAAGTTCGTGGCGTTGGGAATAAACATGAACAAAGCAGTTGCAGCTGCGCAAAACCAAAAGCAAACAAGCAAGGAAGGAATGAACAAGTACTGAGCTAGCTCATTCCTACAAGGAACGTGCCTACTGCTATGACAGCTATGCCTATCCATCTAAGCAGAGGAATAGACTCTGCCAGAAAATAAAAGGCCATTATGCTGGCGAAGATGTAGCTGAGCCCTGTAAAGCCGTATGCCCAGCTGAGGTGCGTTCTGCTCAATACATAGAAGTAGATCACTGTTGAGACAAGGTAGAAGACAATGCCTATAAGCGCATAAAGCGCTAGCCCAATGCCTGTTTCCTCAACGCCTAGTTTGAAAAATATTTGGCCGAGCGCGCCGAGAAAAGTGCTCACAAGCAGGACAAGGGAAAGATAAAGCTTCTGTTGCATATAATCACTAGAACGTCAAAGAAACCACGACAATGCCTGCAAAGATCAGCAACATGCCTGCAAGCCTGTACCAGCCAATAGGCTCGTGAAGATAATATTTGGAAATGAGGAGCACAAAGATGAAAGTGCTTGCAAATATTGGGTAGACAAAGGAGATTATAGGGGCTTCATGCAGCGCAAAAAGATAAAGCAGGAAGCTAATAAAATAGAGGAGAAGCCCGAGCAAAATTGCCTTGTTGCTGAAAGTAGCAAGTATGCCTTTAAGGTTGAATGGAAATGCCTTTAGCTGCCTCTTGAATACGAACTGGGCAACAGACGCGACAAAAGCAGCTACAAGGGTAAGCGCGATGACGCTTAACTCAGAGACCATGAAACAAATAAGGTGCTGAAGTTTAAATTTCTTGCTTCACAAAAGGCATGTGGCTTAGAAAGGAGAAGTGAGAATTATTAAACTTTTCATAAAAAGTGTAGTTGTGGTAATGTGGCGTATACGCCTGCAGAGATGAGGAACATAGGCCTTTCAGTAGGCGTGCTCATTGTAAGCGCATTGGCAATAACTGCATTTGCATATTCTGCAATAGCACTTTTCTATGTGCTCGCGGTAGTGGCAGTGGCGCTTGGCTTCTATATGGCATACGCTTTGTCCAAGGAAAGCGGCCAGGCGCAGGCAGCTGCGCAGCCTACACAAAGGGCAAAAAGGAGAAGGCAAGAGTAAGATGAACAAGCTTGTAATTGCAGAAAAGCCGAGTGTAGCCTTAAGGCTAGCCCTTTCTCTGGCTGAGGACAAGCCAAAGAGGCACTTCGACAACGGAGTAAGCTACTTTGAGCTTAGCAACAAGCAGGATAGGCTTTTTGTTGTTGCAGCGGTGGGCCATTTGTTCACAGTAACACAAGCGGAAAAGGGGCAGAGCTTGCCTGTATTCTCAATAGAGTGGCAGCCTCTTTACAAGGTTGAGAAGAGGGCATATTTCACCAAAAAGTATCTAGACATTATCTCAGCAGTTGGCAAAGGCTGCGATGTGCTCATCAACGCATGCGACTACGACATAGAGGGCAGCGTCATAGGAACGAACATCATAAGCTATCTGCTCTACGGCGATCCGAACAAGGGCATAGGCAAAGACGAAAGCTTGGAAAAAATAAGGAGAATGCATTTCTCCACCACCACAAAGCAAGACCTGCTTAAGGCATATGAGAATCTTGAACCCTTTGACTATGGAAATTTTGAGGCTGGAGCAACAAGGCACATACTAGATTGGCTGTGGGGCATAAACCTGAGCAGGGCACTTATGCGTGCACTGTCTAAAGCAGGAAAGTACAGAACCCTAAGCATTGGCAGGGTGCAAGGGCCTGCATTGGCAATCCTTGTAAGGAGGGAGGAAGAAATAGAGAGCTTTGTTCCTAAGGACTTCTGGAGCGTAGGCATAGTAGCAAAAGGAAAGGAGTTCGTGAATGTGAAGGGAAGGATATTTGACAAACAGCTTGCTGAAGGCATCGCAGAAAGGGCAAAGGCTGCAGGCAAGGCTGTGGTGTACAGCGTTGAATCTGAAAAGAAAAAGGTGTTCCCATTGCCTCCTTTTGACCTTACGGACTTGCAGGTAACAGCAAGCGCAGTATTGGGCTTTGACCCTTCCAGAACACTTGAAATAGCGCAAAGCCTTTATGAGCGCTCTTATATTTCATATCCTAGGACTTCATCGCAAAAGCTGCCCTTTACGCTAAACCTGCCAAGGATAATAAGCGAGCTTAGCAAGCAGGAAGCATACAAAGATCTTGCAAACGAGCTGATAAGCAAGCACAGGTTTGTGCCTGTAGAGGGCAAGAAAGAAGACGAGGCCCACCCTGCAATCTTTCCCACAGGAGAAAGACCAAGCAAGCTGAGCAAAGAAGAAGAGAAGCTCTACGACCTTATAGTAAGGAGATTCCTTTCAGTCTTCGCAGAGCCGGCGACAGTTGAAAAGAAGACAGTGATGCTGAAGATAGAGGAGGAGGCATATGTTGCTGAGGGCATGAAGGTCGTTGATCCGGGATGGCTTTCATACTATCGTTTCTATAGTATAAAAGAGTCAACAATGCCTGATTTCAAGCAGGGCGAGATTGTAAAGATAGACAAAGTGTTCGAAAAGAAGGATACAACAAAGCCGCCTGAGCGCTACACAAAGGCCATGCTCATACAGGTGCTTGAAAGCAAGAACCTTGGCACAAAAGCGACAAGGGCAGAGATTGTTGACACGTTGTTTAGAAGAGGCTATGTAAGAGGCTCGCGCATGCAAGTAACTCCACTTGGAAGAACTGTATACAAAGCTCTCAGCATGTACGCCCCTGAGATCGTGGATGAGAACCTTACAAGGAAGCTGGAAGAAGACATGGACGGCCTCGTGCACGGCAGAACCACAAGGGAGCAGGTAATAGAAGAAGGAAAAGAGATAATAGCAAGGGCTTTGAGCAAGTTCAGCACCCACGAGAAGGAAATAGGCTCGGCCCTATTGGGCGGCGTTGCCGAAAGCGAAAAACCGGTGGTGCTTGGAAAGTGTCCCAACTGCGGCGGGGATTTGCTGCTCAGGCATTCCCAAAGCGGGAAGAACTATGCGATATGCAGCAACTGGCCTAAGTGCAAGACAAGCTATCCTCTGCCTGCAAACGCAACAATAGTGCCAACAGGCAAGGTGTGCGAGATCTGCCACACGCCCATAGTGAAGGTGTTCATGAGAGGCAAGGTGTTCACCATGGACCTTGATCCGAACTGCCCAAGCAAGGCCGGCTGGAAGAAGAAAAAGAAGGAAAAGGCAAAGGGTCAAGCATGATAAGAGTAGGCACATGCGGCTGGTCTTACTTCTCGCCCTCGAACTTCATAAAAGAATGGAAAGAAAAGTATGCATCAAGGCTTCAGGCCTATGCTTCGATTTTCGACACTCTTGAGGTGGACTCTACATTCTACAAGCTGCCGAAGGTCGAGACTGCAATAAAGTGGCACGAGGAGGCAAAGGCAGTAAGCAAGAACTTCGAGTTTATTCCGAAAGCACCAAAGAGCATAACGCACAACAACTTTGACATGACAGACCTTGAAAAATTCATACAAGTTGCAAAAGCAATGAAAGCAAGCAAGCTCCTCTTCCAGACCCCGCCAAGCTTCGGCTATTCCCAAGCAAATTACAAGCTTGTGAAGAATTTCTTTGCAAAGATAAAAGGCTTCGCAATTTTCTGGGAGCCGCGCGGCACATGGCTCGAAGAGGCAAATGTGCAGAAGCTGAAAGGAATTGGGGCAAGCATAGTCACGGATCCTCTAAGGCAGGTTGTTCCCTTTCAGCAGGAGACATATTACTTCAGGCTTCACGGCTTCGGAAAAGGCATGATGTACTCGTACCGCTTTTCAGACGAGGAGCTGAAGAAGGTAAAGCAAATGGCAATCGATATAAGCAAGAAGGGAGAAGTGTATGTAATGTTCAACAACACATACATGTTTGAAGACTCTTTGCGCTTCAAAAAGATGCTTGGAATATGATGCTAAAAATAAGGTGAAGATGTGTTCATCTATCCAAAAGTTTTCAGAAGGCTGAAGAGGGGCCCGCAAGTCATACTGCCAAAGGACATTGGCATTATAATTGCCTATTCAGACATAGACAAGAACAGCGTGTGCGTTGATGCAGGCACCGGCAGCGGCTGGCTTGCTGCTTCTTTGGCAAGAATCTGCAAGCAGGTAACGAGCTACGACATCAGGGACGACTTTTTGGAAATAGCAAAAAAGAACAAGGAGATGCTGGGGCTTGACAACCTTGTGCTTAAGAAAGGGGACGTTTTTAAGAAAATAGAAGAGAAAAATGTAGATTTGGTTACACTCGACATGCCAAATCCCGAGAAGGCGCTGAAGAATGTAAAGAAAGCGCTCAAGAAAGGAGGCACAGTGGTAAGCTATTTGCCAAATGTGGAGCAGGTAAAGAAGTATGTAGAGAGGCTGCAGAAGCTTGGCTTCACAGACATTTACACAGTAGAGGTGATAGTGAGGGACTTGCTTGTAAGAAAAGAGGGCACTAGGCCGACAAACAAAGGGCTATGGCACACTGGCTACATTACCTTTGCTCATCTTTGAACTTTCTCGGCGTTGAGATGCTTGCAAGCATAGCCTCTAGCTGAATTCTCTCGTTTGCGCCCTCTACAATCTTGTAGTTGCAATCGCCAATTTCCTTTATCAGCCTTATCTTCTCTTCTTCGCTCACCTGCATGTTGAGGGCTTCCCTGTAAGCTTGAAGAAGAATGTCCTCGCCGCTCATTCCGTGGACAAGCATCAAAGTGTCAAGCTCGTTTCTCGCTTTCAAGAAATCGCCGGTAAGGGCGTAATGCAGCATGCTCTCTATTTCCCTAGGCCTTGCGCGCGAGGCTATGTCATATATTTCCTTCTCTGTTATTCTCTTGCTTATCACAGCTGCGCTCTGGAGTATGTTCGTAAGCTTTCTCAAGTCCCCTTCGCCAACGTAGATAAGCGCTTCTATCGCCTTGTCGTCTATTTCCAATCCTTCTCCCTTCTCTATTCTCTTTATGTACTCCCTCATTTGCTCTTCGTTAAGGGCCTTGAACCTCAGCACTACGCATCTGCTTTGTATGGGCTCTATAATCTTGCTTGCATAGTTGGCGCTGAATATGAAGCGCGTTGTTTCAGAGTATTTCTCCATTGTTCGCCTCAGCGCATGCTGGGCTTCTGGAGTAAGGGCGTCGGCCTCGTCAAGGAAAGCAATCTTTACAAGCCCTCCAACCAAGGGCATTGTCTTCGCAAAATCCTTTATCCTCCCCCTTATTACGTCTATTCCCCTAGCGTCGCTAGCATTGGTCTCTAGGAAATATGCCGGCATGTCCTCGCCATAGAGCTCGTTTGCAAAGGCTATCGCCGCGGTCGTTTTGCCGACGCCGGCTGGGCCTGCAAATATCATGTTGGGAAAGTTTTTCGTTTTTACAAACGCCTGAAGCCTTTCTACTATTGCATCTTGTCCAATGATCTCGCTCAGCTTCTTTGGCCTGTACTTCTCTACCCACGGAACATTAGAAACCTCCAAAAACTCCCCTCGAATTACCCTAGCATTTATTGCTCAAAGAACTTATTTTAACTTTTCTGAGCCTTTGACACAGTTGCAGCAAATAGTAGAACAGCTCATGCCAATCTAAACTTTCAAAATCAATATACAGTATTTTCCATACCTGCACGAAAGCTTTATAAACACAAAGGTTTTAGGGGTATACAGGTGAAGCAAATGGAGGGAACAGGATCAGGCGGAGGAAGCTAATGCTGTGGTGTAAAAACATCATTGTGTTTACCTAGTTTATCTTCTTGTTTAATTAGTTCTTGTAATAATTCGTATAATCTAGATTGTTGCATATTAAACTTTCTTGTTCCCAAATTGCCAATACGTACTCCGGTTACGACAGAAGACCTTATTCTTATCCCTTTTACCCTTTGCAGCAGTTCTTCTTTTGTCTTTTCTAAATCCTTGTCAGAATAAACAGGAACTATAAGAGTTATGCCGTAGGGGGATGAAGTGTCCGCCATATAAACAAATCTGTTTGTAGGAAATTCTGTCTCTTTTGTGATCTCTTCTAAGAATTCCTTTTCTGTTTTGTTGAACTTGCCCATATCTGTCTGTAATATGTACAAGAAAGCGAAATACTTTGCTGGAAGGCGTTGCATAACTATCGTGGCACGCTCTATGGTCTTGTTGCCCAGAAGCTTGTCGTAAGTATAGCTTGCGCTTCCTTCGTTGAGCTTGTTTCTCAGCT
>ERZ1669247.485-NODE-485-length-13303-cov-4.335220_pt1 | contig 13303 bp, 12 predicted proteins | sample MGYA00579297_ERZ1669247 | MGnify/ENA primary metagenome ERZ1669247 (study PRJEB41166, sample SAMN08046056) | hot springs metagenome | biome: hot spring; feature: acid hot spring; material: thermophilic sediment; isolation source: thermophilic sediment from acid...
AATCACAAAACCAGTAGTATCAACAACATTAATAGCAGGAATAGTGGTGATTGTAGTCGTTGTGGCTGCAGTAGCCGCATTAATAGCAATGAGAAGGAGATGAACTTAACCAAACCTAACGACCCTTAAAACGCACATTCCATTTTTCCCATATATTCTTAAACCCTCGTGTAGTGCTTATAGAAAGTACTAATTAATAAATTTAGGCAATCTTGATTCTAAGGTTACTTACTGTAGATTTCAGTGTCAGTAATAGAGAGGTTATATAGTCTCTTTGAGGTGGGGTTATAAAACAATGAGTTCATGCTGCAAATAGCTATATTTACTCAGTGAACTTAATCAAAGTGAGGTAGTTTCAGCCTTTTCGTTGATGAGGACAAGGGAAGAGTAAATCTTCTAGGATTGAGGATCATCGGCTTCAATTAGCTATGCTCTAGGTTTATAAATATTGAACCTTTAATGTAGGGGGTTAGGGGTTTAATGTGTTGCAATCATGGGTCGTAATGTGGTTATGGGGCTTCATGTTTAAAAAGGGTTACCTTAATGTTCATTAATGCTTAAGCCTAATGTGTTGCTGTCTGTGGTTAGGGTGATTGAGACGGCCATGATGGTTGCAGTAATGTACCTGTATGGTATTAATGCTTTAGCTCTCCCGTATGTTGTAATACCAATGTTAATGTTCGTAATGGCTATAATATTCGCGTTGGTTAAGTTAATCTACGTTATAGTTAACATTGAGCCTATGCTTGCTCAGAGGATAATGCTACTAACCTTGGCTGTGGACTTATTCATTAACATTTACCTAACATACCTAAGCATGGTAACCCTTGGGTTAACATTCATAATGATGCTTTACATGTTATTCTTCATAAACATTTCAATAAACCTAGTCCTAATAGCACTTTACGCTAAGACGCTACGTTAGGTTTCAGCGAATGCTCCTCCACCTGGATTTACGTAATGCAAGTATTGTGAAAACCACAGTCTCAGCCAGTAGTGTGATTATGCTTAGTCTAATTAATGTTAATGGGTAATTAACCCTCAATACAATATATTGCAGTACCGTGGACACTATGCTAACTGGGGATACTAGGGCAACGTAGGGTGTGGGTAGTAGGTAGGCTGGGTAAAAGACTGGTGGTAATGTGCCCAGTAGGAAGCCTAATATGCCTGAGAGGGACCAACCGTACCTAACGTCATTCATTAATGTTGATAATGTGAAGCCAAGCATACTTGCCGTAACCCACTCAAGCGTCAGTATTGGGACTATTAGGAGGTATAGGGATGCGGGCACATGCATGATCAACTGCATTAATATAATGAATACTGCTAGGCCCGGCAGGGCGTATGTTAATTCTGAGAGGGCTAGGCCGAGGGTGTATGATATGGGGTTAAGCCTAGTGTTTATCAGCATTGACTGGAATTTTAACTCAAGCCTCAGGTAAGTGGCGTCACCTATTATTGTGAATCCACCGCTTGAGCTTACCGCCATAGCTAAGCCGCCTAGTAACCCAAAGCTCATGTAGTGTACCCCACCGAAGACAGTCATTATTACTACTATGGATAATGGGTTTAGGAGGGAGGAGACTAGCCAGAAGGGTTCCCTAACAACAGCTAACCAGCCGTAGAACCAGGCGAAGACTAGCACTGACTTAATCTGAGTCCAAATCCCCTGAAGACTCATCATTATACCACCCTTCAATTAACCTGATCACAACGTCCTCAAGCGTCTTCCTCCTCATTAAGGCCTTCCCACCCATTCTAGTGCACTCCTGGGCTATTAATGATGAATCCTCACTCGTATCCACGTAGACCAAGTACCTGTTGTTTAACTTAACGTAACTGTAACCCTCGAATATTGGCTTATTGATGCCGTAAACCTCAACAACGTACTCACCGTTAATTTTACTCAACAATTCATTAACAGTCCCCCTACTCACCACAGCCCCATTATTCATTATGACCACTTCATCGCTCAGGAACTCAGCCTCCTCTATGTAATGCGTAGTTAATATGACTGTTGAGTTACCCTTAAGCCTAGCCAAGGCATCCCACACACCCCTCCTACTGAACACGTCAAGTCCAGTGGTTGGCTCATCCATGAAAACCAACTCAGCATTGCTTGCAAGCGCCATGGCCACCAGGGCCCTTCGCTTATACCCACCTGATAGGTTATTCATTATCTTATCCCTAACGTCCCATAAGCCAAGCTCCTCAAGCGCCCTCCTAGCCTCAACCCTGGCGTCACTTATTGAGAAACCCCTGAAAACTAGGTAGGAGAACACTAGCTCATAAGGCGTCACGAAGTATATTGGCTTAGCCTCCTGTGGTATTGAAGCTAACCTGGGTCTAACCCTCTCAGGGTTCCTTAAAGCGTCCTCCCCAAGTATAGTTAACTTACCTGCACTGGGCTCGAGTTCAGTGGTCAGTATTCTAACTAAGGTTGTCTTACCTGCACCATTAGGGCCAAGTAGGGTAACTACCTTACCTCGATTAACGCTTAAGTCAACATTCCTTAAGGCCCACTTTACACCATCATACGTCTTACCTAACCCCTCAGCCTTAATCACTATTCCATGAGAATCAGGGCTTATCCTACCTGCAATTAATAAGCGTTTCGCGCCGTTGTCAATAGCTTCCGATAAACCGCAGAGTTCATGAACCTTTTCGTTAACATTGAATTGGAGGGTGCCACTGTGAAGCTTATGAACAATGTGAGGGGGAGGAGGGCACTCAATGAAACTCCCGCGTCCTCGAGGGAGAGTGGTTTGACTACTACTCCCGTAGACGGCATGGGGAAGGAAATAGGGGGTATGAGGACGAGGGTTAATATGAAATATCATGAAACCCTATGAAAGTCCGACCCCTAGGAGTATTGACTATGGTTTGTTAAGTAGCATCATGGAAAATCCTTAATACCCACTGATAGCTTACAGAACTTATGAAGGCTTACGTAATAACCATAGGTAATGAGATACTTAAGGGTAGGACAATAAACACTAATGCAGCCCACATTGGTAGAGTACTAACGTACGCTGGTTATGATGTAGTCAGGATGGTTGTTGTGCCTGATGACATTGATGAAATAGTGTGGGCTTTCAGGGATGGTTTAAGTAAGGCTGATCTAATAGTATCAACAGGGGGCCTTGGCCCAACCTTCGATGATAAGACTGTTGAAGCCTTGGCTAAGGCACTCAACCTAGAGCTTGAGTTGAACCAGGAGGCGTACAGTATGGTTAAGAGTAAGTATGATAAGCTTGGGGTTGAGTTAACCAGGGAGAGGCTTAAAATGGCCTACATGCCTAAGGGCGCTAAGCCATTACCCAACCCAGTGGGTACGGCTCCAGGGGTCTACATTGAGTATGGTGGGAGGAGGATAATTACCTTACCAGGTGTACCCGCTGAAATGGAGGCAATACTTGATGAGGTGCTTCCTCAATTAAGGGTCCCAGGCAGGTACTACTATGAGGAATCGGTGGTGGTAAGGGGTATTATGGAGAGTGCCCTGGCACCTGTGGTTAATGAAGTGATGAGGCTTAACGCCGGCTTAGTCTACGTGAAGAGTCATCCTAGGGGGATTGAGGTAAATAAACCCACGGTGGAGGTTGAAGTGTCCGCGTCAGGCAGTAGTGAGGAGGAGGTTAAGAATAGGGTTAGGAATGCTATTAATGAGATCTTAAGTAGGGCTAGGTCCATTAATCCTCAATGCTGTTAAAAAGTTGATAAGGCAGCGTAGATACCAAGCGCCAGTATTAGTACAGTAACCGTGTACAGTATGATTGCCCTAACCTTACCTATCGAATAGGCACCTACTAACCTACTGTCTGATGTCAGCCTTATTAGCAGCATTAATGGTACTGAGAGGGCTATTGAGTTGAAGACCATTACGTCAATTATGATTTTAGCTAAATTACTTGACAATAAGACCAGTAGGGCGGCTGGGACAACTTCAACCAGGTAGAATAAGTAGAAGGACTTAGCATCCCTAAACCTATGCCTAAAACCACTGGGTTCGCCTAAATACTCACCTAACCCGTAGGCGAAGCCCATGCTTATTACGAATACTGCCAATGTGGCTGCTGCAATTAACCCCACTGAAGCTGCGTAAAACCAGAAATTACCCATTATCACCCTTATTGAGCTTAACGCGTTGAGGAAACCATCAACAGAACCACCCCTAACCCTAAGTTCATACCCAATTAGGACACCTGCAACCATTAGCAACTCACTGATTACTGCCCCAATGGCAGTCTCAAACCTCTCATGGGTGTAGTGGTTGGGTTTAAGACCCTTATCCACTATTGCCGATGACTGGTAGTAAAGCATCCAGGGCATTACTGCGGCACCTATGTTGGCGGCTAATAGGCCTGTGTAACTAATGTTAGTGTACGTGATTGGGTTAAACATGAGTTCAGTAGCCTCATACAGGGTGTTGGGGTTAATACCAATTATTGTGAATGCGGCTAAGTAAACTAGGATTAATGCCGATAGGGATAGGAGAATGTTCTCAATTCTCCTGTATGAACCATTGAAGAGTATTATGACTGTGTGGAGCGTTAATATGATTAATATGGAGGCAACGACAGGTATGCCTAATGTTAAGCCAACAGCCGCCACTGAGGCGTATTCACCTAGGTATGCTGCGCCATCAATCAGCATCATTAGTAGTAGTGAGGATAAGGCAACCCTCTTACCGTATCTATCCTTAATAATCTCACCAATACCCCTACCACTGCCTAACGCTAACCTAATGGTTAATTCCTGAGTGAAGTAGAGTGGTATAATTAGTAGTATTAACCAAGGTATCATTAAGTAGCTTAAGTAGTAGCCACTCTGCATTGCAGTTAATAGGCTTGGTGCATCAACATCAGCAAGCATTACCAACCAACCTGGACCAAGAATGCTCCTAATTACTCTCCCGGCGCCTTTAAGCGTTCCCGCTAATTTATTAGACGCGGCTAACACTTACTCGGTTCTGAGGAAGATGCTAATAAAGCTTACCTAATGATACCCACTCGTAATTAACCAAATGTGAGGTAACTTAACTTACTGACGCATCTACTGAAACATCAATGTTCCTGCAGTTTAAGGCGCAGTCAATTGGGTCGGAGCATTCGCAATTCACCTTACCACCACTACACAACACGCTGTTAATTGTAATGAATCTAACTGCAGCCTTAGCATCATCAAATACCACGTTCCTAACATTATCCAGAGGCATACTGTAGATTAAATGATTATCAATATTACCATGCGTGGGTATGTATAAGTTAAGTGTCCTGGAATCCTTAAGGATCAGATGAAGTATTGGTGATGATTCATCCTTAATGGGCTCCACGTAGAACTCACCATCAATATACTCATGGGCCATCATGTAGGTGTTTGGTTGAACAATATACGATACATTACCATGACTCAGGGACACATTGAGAGCCTTAAGGAGAGCTGGTGACTGGTTACTTAACTTAACCAGCACCCACTCGGAGGCGTTTATCAATTTATTAATGTAAATCCACCTGCTTGAAGTTGGGTAACCGTTAACCATTAGAAGAACGTTCTTTCCCTTAACCACAGAGTAGGCCTCATCAATCTCAGTTTCATTAACCACATAAATTACGTTACGATTAAATACCCTACTGAATGCTTCCCTCCAGTTTAACGTAACGTAGATGCTTCCTTTAATGCACATCATTTACGTTTCCTCATATGCAGACTCCTCCTCAATAACGTATAGTGCGTTAATCTCCTTTAACTTATCGTACAGTTTACGGACAGCCACAGCGACGTCAGTCTCCTTCTTAGCCCCAGTGCAAACTATCTTACCTGAACTGAACACTAATATGACCACCTTAGGGTCGCTCATCCTATATATTAATCCCGGGAACTGTTCGGGCTCATACATTGAGTTCTCAAGGAGTAACGCAGCCTTCTCAATATTAACCTCAGCATGTAGATTACCTGAGGCAACAATGTTTTGAACTTGAATATCTGAGTCATTCTGTATCTGCGCACCACGTTGGTTGAGGGTCTTAACAAGGTACTTAACAGCCCTCTTCAACTCCTCCTCACTCTTAGCCCCAGTGCAAACCATTTTGCCTGTCCTGAATATTAACGCCGAGATCTTAGGCCTCTGAAACCTAAGTATTAAGCCGGGGAATTGGTCAGGATTATACTCAGCTGCAGGTAATACTTCCGCAAGTCTCTCTAGATCCAGGTCAACACCCAGGTTCACGGTTGCCACTATATTCTCAATTCTGTATACGGGTTCCTTCGGCATCCTAATCCTTTTAAAGCTTTTTAAGCAACTTAAAAAGCTTTCCTCTAAAACACACAATCCTTATCATTAAGCGTTAAGAAGAATTGAGTTAAGTAATTAGCCACTGGATCCTGTGCGGTTAATTATGCTTAAGCCTGACTTAACGACGTATGTCACTAAATTCATGAATAGACGCCTAATATTACTTGACACTGTCAATGATACTGCTAAGTATGTTACCGCGGTTAAAACCGCGCCAATAGTTATTCTAATCAATTCCCCTACTGCGCCCTTAACAGGTGGATATGTTGTAAGCATTACAGTGGACTCCATGTATGTTACTAAGGCTGTTAAGAGTGAAGGGGTCACTATGTCGAGAATAATGGATTTCACAGGTACTTTAAGCCTACGCCTTGCCTCAAGGTGAATAAACCTGTATGTTAAGCTAATAAGCGTTGCCAGTATTGATGCTAATAGTACGCCACTTATTACCGGAGACGGCAACCTAATTATCTCTGAAAGGATTATTAGAGGGTATATTGATGCGATGTAAACTACGGTTAGTATGAATTCAGCGAAGTGGGCGTGAAAGACTAAGCTACCTACATATGTCTTAAATGTGACTTCACCATTGAAGTCAACCCTATCTATACCCTGCATGATCCATGAGTAGTATTGGTTAATTATTGAGGCGATAGTTGAGATCGTTAGTAGAATAACAGGGATCCTTAAGTACTGTATGAATGAGTAGTCCTGGGGTCTCAGGAAGTACACAATGTATGGTTCATAAAACACTAGGAAGAGCGCCACCATAATGGTTACGTTAAGTAAGATCAGTAGGTCAATGTAGAACCTCCTCTCAAGATCCTTACCGCTTAGTAATTCACCGTAAGTCACATTAATTATGCCTGTTGCTAACCCAAGTGCCTTACCTTGAACGTTAAGTACCTGCCACATTGCATTATCCAAAATGCCACCCACGTAGCCTATTATCATTGAATCCATGCTCCTCAAGTTTCCCGCACCATAACCAATCAACGGTACCCATGAAGCGGCAAAAGTCTCCTTAAAGTACCTGCCCAGTGACCCAACACGGCTTAATTTCGTTAATACTGTGGTTAAGCCATAGGCTACTGCAGATAATGTTATTATTATTGAAGATACTAGGACGGAGAATAGGCTCCATCCACTGTACATTATGTAAATTATTGAGAGCAACTTAGTAATTGAGGTAACTATACCCATGCCCTGAAGCCTAACCCTATCAATAACGGTTAGTACGCTAGTTGCATAACCCTGTAGGTAACTAGCGAGGGTTGATGCTATTGTCAGGTAGGATACTTCAATATAAATTTGCCTAAACCTCCAGGAAACCCCAGTAATGTAGAGTAACGCTATCATGGAGCCTAGTAAGCCTGATATTAAGTATAAGGCAAATATATACACGCTTGGCTTACCATCCCTAGCCGTAACCCTAGTTGCCATGAATGATACTATTGTTTGAATTATGAGCCCCATTATAACAGCCCCATTAACTACATTAAGTACACCTAAGGAAAAAGTTGCAAGTTTCCTAGTCACCAATAGGGAGAATACTAGGTTAGCTAATAATGATATTGCTGATGACAATACTGCAAGTAACCTAACCTTAACACCTTCCCCGGGCATTTTATATTCATTGCCTTCACTTAGGCTCGGTTAATAAAATTACCCTCTGCATGAATATTAGGCTTGGCTTAATTATTACTTATTCATAATTTTATGGTTCTGGATTAAGAGTTAACTAAGAGGTCATGCCGGGTGAAGCTGTATATAGTAGTAAAATATTAATACTCCTCTATAGGATATTAGATGCCGTATGTCTAGTGTTAGTTTAGGTTTTGAGAGAATGATCGACATTAAGGGGCAGTATAGGTTAATTGAAAGGTACCCTGTTAATGAGCCTTACGCCTACGTTAACATAATGGAGAACACTGAGACTGGTTCAATAATGTACTATGTTGATGAGGTTACATTAACGACAAGTGAGAAGAGAGTTTACGGTGACTTACTTAGAATAATAATGAGTGAATTACCACCACCTGAGAAGATAGGTGACGCGAACTCCGTTAGGCAGTTCTTAGCTAATAAGGTTAGGGAACTAATACGTAAGTATAGGAGGTACCTTAAGCTCTCCCTCAGTGCTCAGTCAACGTTAGCCTACTATCTTGAACGTGACTTATTGGGCTTCGGCCCAATTGACCCACTTATGAGGGATGAGAATATTGAGGATATTTCAGCTGATGGGGTTGGGAAGCCAATATATGTTTACCATAAGGATTACGAGAGCATACCCACTAACATAGTGCCTTTAAGTGATGAGGCTATTGATGACTTAGTTGTTAAGTTAATACACATGGCTGATAGGCATGTGTCAGTTGCAACACCAATAGTCGATGCTCAGCTTCCAGATGGTTCAAGGATTGCAGTAACCTATAGGCGTGAGGTTTCACCCAGTGGTTCAACTTTCACCATAAGGAAGTTCAGGTCAAGCCCATTCACGTTCACTGAATTAGTCGCTAACGGTATGATTAACCCTGAGATAGCTGGTTACTTCTGGACAATGATGGATTACCATAAGTCATTCATGGTGGTGGGAGTGACTGGTGCTGGTAAGACAACGTTCCTGAACGCTATGGCAACCTTCATTAGACCCAACATGAAGATAATAACTGTTGAGGAAGTACCTGAGGTAAAATTACCCCACCAGAATTGGATTAGGCTGGTTCCAAGGCTCTCCTTCGGTCCCCAGAAGACCTCTGAAATAACAATGTTTGACCTAGTTAAGGCAACCTTAAGGATGAGGCCCGACTACCTAATAGTTGGTGAGGTTAGGGGTGAGGAGGCCTACGTGCTTTTCCAAGCGGTCTCCACAGGCCATGGTGGCATATCAACAATGCACGCTGAGAACTTTGATGCTGCTAAGAACAGGTTGATGAGTCCACCAATGAATATACCTGCAGCCTACATACCGTCAATGAACATATTCGTAATGATTAGGAGGATAAGGATGATTAAGGATGGGCGTGAGAGGGTTGTGAGGAGGGTTATTGAAATCGGCGAACCCATACTGGATAACGGAGATATCAAGTTCATAACCGTATTCAGGTGGAACCCCGTACTTGATAAGCATGAATCATACCTTGATAAGAGTATTCTAGTTAGGGATATTGCTGAGGAGAGGGGTGTTAAGCCAAGCGATGTAATTGAGGATATTAGGATTAGGGCTTCCATAGTCAGGTGGATGATTGACAACGGTATTAAGGAGTTCAATAATGTTGCGAGAATGGTGGAACTATACTACAATAGGCCTGAGCAGGTATTATCAATGGTTAAGGAGAAGGTCACCCCATAACCCATTGCCTCAACACAGCGTTAAATTTAAATTCCTAATTGATGATGTTAGTGTTAAAATGGGCATCATAGGTGTCGTTAACTTTGGCGGCCAATATAATCACTTAATTAAACGTAGGCTAGAGGATTCGGGCTTTCAAGCAAAGTTCATTAACCCCAATGAGCCAATCCAAGTCCTTTCAAGGGAACTCAATTGCCTAATAATCAGCGGCGGGTCATGGAACATTCCAGCTGATATACCTAAGTTAGGTAATGCGCCTCAATACGTCCTAGAATTCCCAGGACCAGTATTAGGCATATGCCTAGGCCATCAGTTAATTGCGTATGAGTTCGGTGGCGTATTAGGCAGTAAGACACCTGAGTTTGGGGGTGTGAGGATACATGTTGATGATGAGGATACTATACTGAAGGGTGTGGGTGTAGAGTTCACTGCCTGGGAAAGCCACAACATAAGTGTTGATAAGGAACCCAGTGGTTTCATGGTGCTTGCCCACAGCAGTACAGTTAGAGTTCAAGCCATGGCTAATCCAAGGATAAGTAGGTATAGTGTTCAATTCCACCCTGAGGTTAAACACACGGAGTTCGGTGATGTTATCCTAAGGAACTTCGCCAAGTTATGCTCATAATAGTCCTTAATAAGGCGTTGCATTATTCAATCAAATAATTTGAAAAATACAGCGTTAAGAACACGCAACATTTAAATCACAGCAAGCAAAATAGGCTTGTGTTCACCCCAGAAGAGTTTATAAGGGTCATTACGGGGGAAATAAGGAAACTTAATGTAAAATGTGCAGTTGCTGCAGTGAGCGGTGGCGTAGATAGTACCACAAGCGCTGTGGTCGCTAGGTTAGCCCTCGGTGATAAGTTAATCCCAGTATTGTTTGACACAGGATTCATGAGACTTAACGAAACCAGTGAAATAATTAATAGCCTAACTGGTCTACTACCGATAAGGCTTATTGACGTTAAAGAGGAGTTTTACAGGGCAATGATCAACATGAGTGATGCAGAGGAGAAGAGGCTCACATTTAGGAGTACATTCTATAACGTATTATCAAGGGTGGTTAAGGATAATGACTGTGACTGGGTTATTCAAGGTACAATAGCCCCTGATTGGATAGAGACTACAGGCGGCATAAAGACCCAGCATAATGTCCTCGCCCAGTTGGGTATTGAAACTGATAAGGTTTACGGCTTCAAGTTACTGGAGCCACTTAAGGATCTTTATAAGGATCAGGTCAGGGTACTTGCGAGATTCCTTAAGATACCGAGTGCAGTAACCGAGAGGCAACCTTTCCCTGGCCCAGGCTTAAGCATAAGGGCAGTGGGTAGGTTAACCATGGAGAAGCTTGAGGTTACTAGGTGGTCAACGAGGATAGTTGAGGAGAGGCTCAGTGGCTTGGGCTTAAGCCAATGGTTCGCGGCAGTCTGGGAGGATAATAGGACTACTAGTGAGGAGTTAAGCAAGAGGATTAAGGACTTGGGTAGCTTAACAGTGGACGTATTTAGTATTAAGGGTACTGGCGTTAAGGGTGATTCAAGGGAGTACGGTAGCGTTGCGTTAGTTAGGGGTAAGTTGAGTAGCTGGAGTGATGCCTTTAATCTATACAGTAGGTTAACCTACGGCACCAATGTAACTCATGTGATTTACGAATTAGCCAGCAAGGGGGCTAGTGGTGGGTACTTTGCTGCAATAAGGGCAGTGGTGACTGATGACTACATGACAGCTAATGTACCCATGCTTAGTGAATCATTACTAAGTAGTATAGCTGATGAATTAATGAGTAATAAGCTAATTAATGCTGTTGGATTCGATGTAACCCCTAAGCCACCGGCCACAATAGAGTTTGAGTAAGGTGCCTTAGTTTAACCATTGTTAACTAACATCATGTAACCCACGATAATTGAGATTACTAGATTTCGAGAAGCGTTTTTAAGCCATAGGAAGTAATACTAGTATGCGCATATTCATACATAGTTCACTCAGCGATCTGGAGCTTTCAATGGCTGTTGGCGTAGTTGTGGGCGTTAATAATAGGGTTAATCCCCCTGAGTTAAGTAAAATAATTAGTGATGTGGAGGCTAACGTGAAGGGGTCAATGAGCATTGAATCCTTGAAGGATGATGAGTTAATAAGGCTTTACAGGAACTTCTACTGGAGACTTGGCATAGATCCTACTAAGCAGAGGCCTGCCCAGGAGGCGTTAATTAGAAGAATACTTAAGGGTGATGGTTTGCCAAGGATTAATCCACTTGTTGACATAGGTAATGTAGCTAGTGTTAAGTATAAGGTTCCAATTGGCTTATATGACCTTAGGAGGATTGGGCAGGTTGAATATATTGTGTTGAGGAGGGCTGCTGATGGTGAATTATTCACACCCCTTGGGTCACCTAAAATGGAGTTATCTAGGAATCAAATAGTGTTAGCAACTAATGATGGTAGGATACTTCACGTTTACCCATATAGGGACTCAGAATTAACTAAGGTTGATGAATTCACAAGCGACGTATTAATAATAGTGGCCGGCATAAAGAACGTGAATGATAATGTACTGCTTAATGCATTATCCGAGATTGAGGCCCTATGCGAATCACTACTCAATGGTAAAGTCCTAACCCATGGTATAGTTAATAACAGTAGATCACTGGAGTTTAATATTAAGGCTTAAGGCTAATTAATGGTCTTATAAGTTCACTTACTCATCATGTTATCCAAGACACCTATTGAAATACCCCTAGTTTCAATACCATAGATGAACCAGGCCACTGCCGCCGCAGCTCCTATTGCATACAGTATTAGGTTAGTGAGGAGGTATTGATACGTGTTCAACGTGCTTAATAGGTAGTAGCTCAGTACTATGAATACCCCGTAGGATATTAACCTAATTACACCAATCCAAGTCCCCCTAACCCTAGTCGGGAATAATTCAGGCTCAAGCATGGTCCTAACAGCCCATTCAAATTCACTGAAGGCCATGTTTAAGAAGAGTAAAGTGTAGAATATCAATAATGATGCTCTTAACGGCGTGTTAAGGGCCGCGTATATTAAGAATATGGGGATCATGGTGACTAAGCCGCCTAGATATGAGAAAAGCGTGAATGATCTCCTACTAACCTTATCTATCACTAAACCCACTAAGCCCGCCAAGGCAGCACCTAGATTAGCCAACAGTATTACCAATGATTGTAGACTATAGTTACTACTGAAGGGTAATGATGGTAGGTAAACTATAGTGAACGCCATTAAGCCGTACGTTGTTATTTGTGTGAATCCTATTATTGAGAGGAATAAAGCCCTAAACCAAGCAGGTGGAGCTCTAACCTGTATTACTGAATTATCTACGCTTAATGCATATTCAAGCCCCTCCCGCTTAGCCACCTCAACAGCCTCATTAACCCTACCCCTGGATTCAAGCCACTTTACTGATTCAGGTATACGTAGCCTAACTAGCAGGGTCACTAGCACTACTATTAGGGCTGAACCAATCATAGTGTATATTGATGATACGCTGGCTGAACCTGTATAGACTAATGCCGCATAAAGTATTGCCGCAGCTAAGGCTGCACCAACATTACTGAAGTTAGGTGTAAGAACCAGCATCATGCCTCTACTGCTGCTTGGCATAAGCTCTGAGGTTGCGGCTAATGCCGGCG
>ERZ1669247.486-NODE-486-length-13281-cov-4.653334_pt1 | contig 13281 bp, 13 predicted proteins | sample MGYA00579297_ERZ1669247 | MGnify/ENA primary metagenome ERZ1669247 (study PRJEB41166, sample SAMN08046056) | hot springs metagenome | biome: hot spring; feature: acid hot spring; material: thermophilic sediment; isolation source: thermophilic sediment from acid...
GAGGACGCGGGTCCGTTGCCCGATGGGGGTTGCCCACGACAAGGGGCTCTCAGCTCTCGCGGTTCCGACCGCTGAGCAAAGCTCCGTCGGTGCGGGAATGATTCACAGCCAAATGGAATTACTCGTGTATTTTTTTCCACATCTCTTGGGCGAGCGTGCCATCGCGCTTGAAGTCATTTATGAGCTTCTGAGCCTCATCTCTTTTGCCTCTGTGGGCTTCTAGGAACTCGTTCAATTTATCTATTAGGATCTGTTTTAGCTCGCCTGTCAGCATGCGCCCGCTTCTATAATCCTCTTCTATTTTTCTGATCTTGTGGTCATCTTGTTCGAAGTAGTAATAGAGCCACTGAAAAGCCACATCGACGTCGGGGTTTCCTCCGAGTTTTCTCTGGAGCTCGATTGTAGGTTGGCCGCCTGAGAAAGCGTACTTCATTATCTTCCTTTCAACGATTCTTGGTGGATCATTGAGGTATATGGCGGACTCAGGATCCGACGAGCTCATCTTTCCCTCGGGGCCGGTGAGAGACGGCAGGAACTTGCTGTGTATTTGCGCTGCCTTGAAGTAACCCAGTCCCTCAGCCATATCCCTTTGTAACCTCCAGTATGGGTCTTGATCGATGCCCGCCGGTATGAGGCACCTTTTCCTTTCAAACATGGTTGGAACTATTTGCAGGGCCGGATAGAACGTGATACCTACGTTTGACGAAAGGTCAAGCCCGAAGGTAGCCCTTGCCATGGAAAACGTTATCTTCTTTGCGATCTTAAGCGAAAGAGGGTACATGTTCCTTATGTACTCAGTGTCCTGGAAGATGAAGGTCTTGTCTGGGTTAAAGCCGACCGCGATGATGTCGGTTATGTTGTCCACGGACCACTGTCTGGTCTGATCTAGGTTGTATTCCTGGCTTCTGAGGAATTTCTCGTCATCGGTTATCTCGATGTAAACGTTGACCCCAAACCTGTCTTGCAACCACTTTGTGAAGAGAAAAGGTATAAGGTGGCCTATGTGCATCGCCTGCGATGGTCCCCTGCCCGTGTACATAAAGAACCCTTTTCCTGACCTGTAGTCCTGTAAGATCAGGTCGAGGTCCCTGTGCGAGAAGAACACATCCCTCCTGAGCATGACATGCAAGTCGCCAGCTAGATCTCTTATTTGATCCTTGAGATCGGGGGTTATTTTTTGGGTTCCAAATTGCTCTATGAGTTTGTCATAATCTACTTTTCCCTTGACCTCCCATGGGGTCACCTTGAAGGTCTCGTCCATGATGGGCATGTGAGGATCGATTTTAAGCGTTGTGATGTACTAAAATATTCATGAAAGGCTTAAATTTCGCCTATAAGTGATCCTATGGCTACATATGAAAAAATCCGGTATGACTTGCCACAGGACGAGATTCCAAATCAGTGGTATAATATAGTTCCCGATCTCAGGGAACCCCTACCCCCTCCGGTCGACCCATCCTCTGATGGTCATCGCATGAAGGTTTTTTCTGAGGTTTTGCCAAAGCAGGTCGTACAGCACGAGATGGGTTCTGAGAGGTATTACGGGATACCCGATGAGGTTCTGCAGATGTACATGCAAGTAGGAAGACCAACGCCAATACTCAGGGCAAGGAGGTTTGAGGAATACCTCAAGGCTCCCATTAAGATCTATTTGAAGACGGAGGCATATACGCACACGGGAAGCCACAAGATAAACAGCGCCATAGCCCAAGCTTACTACTCGAGGCTTGACGGAGCCGAGAGGATCACCACCGAGACCGGCGCAGGACAGTGGGGATCGGCAGTTTCGTTGGCTTCTTCCTTGGTAGGTTTGCAGGCGGACGTCTTCATGGTTCGCGTGAGCTATGAGCAAAAGCCCTACAGGAGAACCCTTATGAAGCTTTACGGTGCGAATGTCCACCCCAGCCCAAGCGATCTCACGGAGTTCGGCCGCGCCGTTTTAAAGTCGAATCCCCAACATCCGGGGTCGCTTGGTATAGCCATAAGCGAGGCCGTTGAGTACGCCGAGCAGACAAACGGAAAGTACAACGTGGGAAGCGTTGCCAACGCGGACATAATGTACAAGACCATAGCTGGAATGGAAGCCAAGAAGCAATTGGAACTCATGGGCGAGGACGTTGATGCCGTTATTGGAGTGGTAGGAGGCGGCTCCAATTACAGCGGTCTAGCCTTCCCATTTCTTGGGGAAGAGCTTAGAAAGGGCAGCATCAGGAGAAGATACATAGCCGCTGGTTCGCTTGAGGTTCCAAAGATGACCCAGGGGGTTTACAAGTATGATTATGCCGACAGCGGTATGGTGCTTCCGCAGCTCAAGATGTACTCCATAGGAGCTGACTTCGTCCCGCCCCCTGTGTTCGCGGGAGGGCTAAGATACCACGCGGTGGCCCCAACTCTAAGTTTGCTAATGAAAGAGGGGATAGTTGAAAGTAGGGATTACGATCAGCAAACGTCGTTTGCGCTGGCAAAGGAGTTTGCGAGACTCGAGGGTATAGTGCCAGCTCCGGAGACCAGTCACGCCCTACCCATAATCGTGGAGCTTGCCAAGATCGCAAGGCAAAAGAATGAGCCAATCAGCGTGCTTGTGAGCTTCTCCGGGCACGGGCTGTTGGACTTGGGCGGGTATTCAGACGTTCTGGGCCTGTAGCTTCCACTAGAACTTCATCGAACATCTGGGACCTGGTCAGAAGCTTCCCCATTCTGGAGTCCCATATTGCTGCCATCCTTCTTAATGTTTCTGAGAACCTGTCGGAGAGGTAGTATTTTCCTTTTTCCCTTCCAATTAGGCCCACTCCTAAAAGCTGCCTTATGGCAGAGTAATAGGATGCCTGTGAAATGCCCGGATGCCTTTTTAGGAAGTTTTTCCAGTCCGAAACTGGCATCTCACCCTGTCTCGCTATCTCGTTGAGTATCATGCCGGCGACAAGGGAAAGTTCCTCGGGTCTTCTTGGAAAAACGCACTTCAATACGTCTTCCATTGTAGATTCTCCCCAGTCAGCTCTTGGCTTAATCGTCATAAGGGCGCTGGTCTTCACGTGGACAGGCACGAGGCTAGGCTTTTTTGGTTTTCACCGAAAAACGACGTTAGCAATGGCAAGGCATTGTGGCGAGTTCTAGCCGTAACAGTTCACCTGTTGCGAAAGTATTTTCGACGCCGTCTTGGCAACATATTTAAGCTTCATGTAATTTAACCTAAATGGATAGCTTTGTTTTAGTTGGTGGCAATAGGATCCACTACATCGAGGAGGGACAGGGAAATAAGGCGTTGCTCCTGTTCCATGGAGCGAACTTTAACGCAAGAACTTGGGTTGAAGTCGGAACCGTTGCTGCAGCGGCATCGAACGGCTTTCGGGTCATATCCGTGGATTTTCCCGGTTATGGGCAGTCTCAGGGAGAGAGGCGCGATCTCTCAAAATTCGTAGGCGACTTCATAAAAGCGCTGGGCTGGGTCAAGGAGCCAGTCTTGCTGGGAGCTTCCATGGGGGCAAGGGCCTTGCTTGAATACGCGTTATCGGTTAGCGGAAAAGGAATCAAAGCACTCATCCTAGTCGGTCCGGTTGGGTTAGCTGAAAACGCCGAAAGACTAGATCTATTATCGGGCTTGAAGGTCCTCGCGATATGGGGCAGCGAGGATAACATCTCGCCAACAAGCAACGCCAAATTTCTGCAAAGAATAGGCGCCTCAGTCGAAATAATTGAAAAAGCGCCTCACGCCTGTTACATGAAAGAGCCTCAGAAGTTCAACGAAATAGTCGTGAAGTTCTTGAGGTCGCTTTAGGGGCAAGCTGCCCGTAAACGCGTAACGGTGGTACTTTCAGCTATGCTATGCGACATCTGTTCTTGTTGCGCTTACGCATGTTGACAAAAATACTTTCAATTAAGTGGTGTCATGAAGAACGAGCGGTTTAGGAATAGTCTCAGCGAACGACGTGAAAAGGCATCTAATTCACATGCCGTTGGAGCTTTGTGGGAGAATCTCACAATAATTTCAGCGTTTAGTTGATGTCCATGAGGGGAACCGTGATCTTGAAGAAAAATGGCAAAATGCCCGTATGACGGAACGGAAGTAAAGCATCCGACGAAAACATGGACTATGATCGGAAAGCCCATGGGAGGAAAGAGGGTAAAGCTCACGAACGGTATATTCCACTGTCCGACGTGCAATAAGAACTTCAGGGCTGTAATAAAGAAGGAAATAATTTCAGCTTGATTTTTTATCTGAATTCCTTTGGCTTTGGCGATTTAACCGCGCCACCAAGCTTAACGTCGTGGCGCGCTTCATCGCGAATTCGGACTTAACCTAAAGGCTCGGTTACGTGGGGTACTACTGCGCACCTATTGTAGCCAGGATTTTGATCTCCCGTTTTGAGCTGTGCCTACATGGACCCCTTTAGCGTTTCAGCTGATCCTTGATCGCTAAACCGGAGAATAACGGCATTATAATCTAGGTGCTGTGCCCTCGCTCTGCACATGGAGTAGACGGAAAAGTTTATGAATATAAGCTGATTCATATAAATATGAGTAAGAAACAAACTAGTTGTACAGATATCTGCTTCGCGCTATCTGACGACACGCGCTTAAACATACTTTTTCTTCTGGAAGAAGGGGAAAAAGATGTCTCAACGTTGGTCTCAAGCCTCGGTAAGAACCAATCACTTATCTCGCATCACCTCAAGATCCTAAGGGACGCCAATTTGGTCGTTAACCGCTACAAGGGGAAATCGATAGTTTACTCTCTTGCCGATCCATCGGTGAAGGAATTTTTGGTTGCACTGAGAAAGCTTACCGATTACATAAACCAGATAGGCCTGTGCATCGAGCGCGGCAAGAAGGGTGTCATCGTATCAGATAAGAGGAGCTTAAATCCCGAAGAGTGCAGCCAACTCGGTAAGGAATCCGTTGATAATTAGGCGGACCACTAGGGTTGGAAAAAATACGATTTCGTATGCTGAATGCTGTGAGCACGAAGAGAAGACGTGGCTTTTAATACACGGACTTGCGGGCTCTTCAGCTAACTGGCTTAAGTTCATGGAATTAGTTGAGCGGAGATTGAATGGTGTGCATGTAATTGCGCCCGATTTGCTTGGTCACGGCGCCTCCAGCACGCCTACAGTTTCATATTCTGCGTCAATGGAAGCAGAAGCCCTGAGCGAATTCATGTCTTCTCTTGGTTACGATAGCTTCTCAGTTATGGGGAACTCGCTAGGGGGGTGGATAGCCATGCTTCTTGCCCTGAAGGGTCATGTGGGCTCGCAGGTGCTCGTTGACTCCGGTGGTATGCCCCTTTCGGTTATCCCTTGTCTAGATCCTAGCGATGAAGATGAGGCACGCGCGCTTCTGGCAAGGATATTCTCGACACCGCAGTGGAGAACACAAGAGATGGCAAGCAAGCTTATGCAGGCCCGCAACAGGGGTATGAAAAACGTCATAAGGTCTTTTCTTTCCTCGCAAGAGCGCTTCATGAGTTGGAGCGATATATCAAAGATAAACGTGCCGACCTTGCTTGTTTGGGGCTCCGATGATCGCCTTATTCCGGTTGAGCTTGGGAGACTGCTCTCATCAAGGATAAAGAGATCCAGGATGATCATATTGAACGGCTTGGGCCATGAGCCAATGCTCGAGGATCCTGAGGCGTTCTTTCTCGCCGTTAGTGGATGGATTAGGTATTGGTGATGGGTATGCTATGAATTTTTGCATGGCCGTGTTTTCGCTAGGTGAGTTATCTCGTCCTAACGGAAGGAGGTTCCCGGTTTGTATGTGGAACGCGAAATAAGCGTTCCAGCGTGCCGCTCGCGGAGGCGCGGTCATTCCCGGGGCGCCTCGCCCGCGTTTCACAGGCAGAACCCCCCTCTTCCTCCCTCATCACGAATAATGCTGAATCCACATCCCTTTCGAACCGGGAGCCAGCGAAGGGCAAGAGAATTCCCTGCCCGGCAGCTTCAACTCAACCCCTGCGCCGCACCTTTGGCACAAGTCCCGTGGTCTTCACGAACCCAACCAGATGGGGGATGCTAGCTGGCCTTCCTTCACCTTCAAGGCGTCGCAAAGTTCCGCCACCGGGCCCCCGTAGGTTCTCCTATCGAACGGCTTTTGCCACGATCGCGCATGGTCGGCGTGAAAACAACTGCTCGCGATTGCTCGCAACTTAGTGGGCGACCTTGTTCACCGCATCCCTCTTTACGTTGTGCTCGCATTCGAACTCCCCTCCCGACCTTAAGGAGAAATTTCTTCCCTCTTGGGGCTTTTTCGTCTTGAAGTCGCTCTGGAGGAGCAGCGGTAAAGCTTTTTCAGTTGCTCGAACATGAGAACAGAGTACGCGAGCTTTGCGCCGTTGGAGAAGGCAACCTGTTTTTACCTCACATCTGTGCCTATGGTTTTCTTTGCCCCCAACCCTTGGAGAATTCGGGACGTAGGTAGTGGCATACAGGTAGTAGCCGCCGTTCCTTTTCGAGAGATTGACCGTGGCCAGCTCAACGCTCTTGGCTATCTGCTCCACGTCACCCACCCTGAACTCACTCAAGCGCTGTGTATACAAACGCTTGCTCGCTGTATTTGGCTGTGATGTTATGGCATATTGCATGAGTGGGGATGAAGTGCACCTGCCTCACAAACCCTATTTTCCCGACCTTCACGTCTTTCTCGCTCATGCTCTGCCGGCGCGCTTAGTTGTCTTGGAGCCTCTTTATCAGAGCCTGCCTCATTTGGAACAAGAGTGGAATGGTGATCAGAAGAGTCCTTTCCGCGGCTCTCTTTTTACCTGCGGAAGCCTTCTCCGCATGTCCTAAGACGCCTTGGTTTTTGCGGCGCTGACGTTCCTAGGTATTGAGGGTTGCTTTTTCATCCATTAACGCGCGTGGGCGATCGCTATCAAATAGCGCCTCCATAACCTTGGCCTTCGAGCGCTTTGCGTCTTGGATTTGCTCCATTAAGGAAGTTCGCGATCCTCTTTTTAGAACACCTTCCTGCTTTACTCCACCGCCTGGGCATAGCGACAGCAGAGATCGCAAAACTGAGTGCGATCCCCTTGATCTTTACCGCTTAGTTTCCCGTTGTGCGTTAACCGTTAAAAAAGTTTGCATGAGGGTGCTATCAATTCCTTCAAGGAACTTCCGCTCCTATCCCCATCACGTTAAGCTTAAAATGCAGAGGTTGGGCCTTATGGCGCATTTGAGGACAGTTGCAGTTATCGCGCTATTTCTTATGGTTCTTCCCAGTTCGATGACGTACCAGTCGGGCTTCGTATCCAGTGAGCTGCGTGCCTATGGCGCGTCGGCCGTTATAAGCACGGCCAAAGTGGACCCAAAGGAGGGTTCTGCCTTTTATGCATGGATTGGGGTTAGATGCGAAGATGCCCTGCTTATGGTTGGTTACGCCGTTCTTCCGGGTTCTTACTGGTACGTAAACGGTTCCATTAGGTATCTGGATCCAAGCACACCCATAGGCTTTTACGGGGCGGCCTTTTTAAACGGCAGTTTCTCTCTTACCCTTGTTCCTTATTATCCGAGAATAAGTTCGTCTCAACTGTATTCTCTTGTGCTAGCCGGAAACGAATGGATAGCTTATTATGATGGCCATGCCATCGGGAGCATTCGGGTCGCCGAGATTGGCAATTACGTGATGGCTGGCATATGGGCATCTACGGAAAATGAAACGCGGCTTGCTGCTCTCGTGTCTTTCAGAAACGTTACGTGGTTTAATGGTAGGCTTTGGGCAACGGTGGGTTCCGGATACAGGTGGGTTAGTTCCTTCCCGTGGCATGTCGAAGTTGCTCCATATGGCAGCATAGATAATGACGTAAACGCTTCTTTTGAGGTGGGACCTGGGTTACCTGCTTACAACGGTAGCCAGCTCTGGCCGCTCTACCCGGTGTCGATTTTCTCGCATGGTAACGTAAGCGAAAGCTTGCGTGTGAACGGTTCCGTGATAAGCTTGAAGGGTTCTAACGTTACAGCAAGAGGACTCATCTACGCTTTCGAAGGGTGGAAGGGCAACGCGCTGGGGTACACGGGAAACGAAGCAAATCCAGATTTACGGGTGCTTGGTCAGATCGAAGAAACCGCAGAGTACAGGGTGCTTTACCAAGTCAACTTCAGCATAAGCGGAGAAATCCCATCGGTCATGGTGCTTACGTCATCAACTCAAAAATACGAGATTCGCCCAACCGCGAAGTTGCTGAGCGCATATCTCGAAGGAGGGACGTGGTCGGTGGTTGCGTTCCTTAATAACGTTACCATGGTGAGTAATGTATCAAGTTTCCACGTGAGCGGTCCCATGAACTTAGGCGCAAGGTTCTCTTTGGATTATCTTAACTTGACCGTCGTTGATCCGCTTGACCTTCCAATTCGCGGCGCTACCGTTAACGAGGGAAGCGAGCGGTATGTGACAGATCTCGGCGGTAACGTCGCGATACCGGTGAGCCCGGGAGTACGCTCTGTCGTTGTGAGCTACGGCGGTGCCCGCGCGGCTGGGACATACCCATGCCCTGCTAGGTTGAGGATAGTTTTGTTCTCTATGGCGTTTCTCATCCGCCGGAGCGTTCTTTGGATTAGGCTTGCGTTATCCATTGTCGCGCATCTGGTTTGAGCTCTTTCAAACGCAATAAGAAAGGTTGTTCGTTCTTCTCACTGCAAGCGTTTTGAAGCGACCCTACATTGAACTATCACATTTCTAACGAACTCGGGCTTCCGTTCCCTTTAGATCATCGCCGAGTTAAAGAGGATAAGCGTTTGGCTCCCTCGATGGCCGAGTTGAAGTACGAAAAAGCCCGAGATGCGTCCTCGCTACGTAGCATTATCATGACATCTACGTAGGAGCTGGCCACGTCATCTACGCTTATGTCCTTCTCGGACAAGATCCCCAAAAAGAAAGACATGTAGCCAGCTGTATTTAATATCTCGGTTGGTCCCCTGAGTATTATGGCCGTCAATTCGCTCTTCTTTTCCAATACTTGCCCCGTTACGTTGTTGAGAAATCCTTCAGCGTCCCTTTCATCGATCAAAACGGTCACGGTCTCTATTCCTTTTGAAAACCCTATGACCTTGCTCTTAAGTCCTTCAAGAAGCTCCAGATCCTTATCGGATGGGGACAAGGAGATCTTGGCCAAGCCCGTCCTAACTGTTAGCGAGGTCCTGGCCACACAGCTGTATAGCGCGTCAAGGGCGCGTTTCTGCCTTGTCCTCCTCTTTAGCGCGCTTGCGACTGCCGTGAGGCTTGGACCTGTGCTTGGCATCAGGTCGTGAAGTCTTCTGGCTACCGCGCTGAGATTGGCATATCCCATATCCAGGCTTCTTTCTATGCAGGGATCTAACGTGAGGGTTTCGTCGATTAGATCAGAAGCGCTTTTCATTTTTGGTCAAAATAGACCGAAACCAATATATACAGATTTCTTTCGGTCCAAAAATGGAAACAACATCTAAGAAGGACTTGAGACTGAAGAAGGAATTGGGGCTCCTTGAGCTTACAGCCATGGGCATAGGCGCCATAATAGGGGCGGGCATATTCATAGCACCTGCCGGTGTTGCCTCGGTTGCAGGCCCTCTGGGTATATTGTCATGGATTATTGGCGGCCTTATAATGACCGTGGTTGCGCTTTTCTACGCCGAACTTGGTAGCCTTAGGCCAACCACGTCGGGATTCTACGTCTACGCGAGAGAAACTTCGGGTGAATTTCCGGGGTTCATTTCAGGTTGGGGCACGTTTTTGTCTTACGCCACGACCGTTCCCATCGAGCTCTTCACCATAATGCTTTACATGACGTCATTCATTCCAGGCCTAACGACCATGGGCAAAATACCCGTATTCGGTTCAGTTAACGAGCTTACCTATGGTGGCTTGGCCATAGCCTTAGCCCTGCTTTGGGCCTTGACCCTCATAAATGTGGTGGGAGTCAAGTACGGAGGTTGGTACGCCACCGCCACGACCGGGCTTAAGCTTGCCGCGCTGGTGAGCTTTTTGGGTGCCGGGATATTGCTAATTCACCCGTCAAATTATGGGCTTTTCTTGCCGAGAGACCAGGCGGGATCAGGCGTTCTTTTGGGAGTATCAGCAACCGTTTTCTCCTACATGGGCTTTAGGCAACCATCTGATCTCGGAGGTGAGGTGAAGAACGCGAACCGGATCGTACCTCTAGCCACACTTATCTCAATGGTGATAGCCACCGTTGTATATATATGCATTGGACTCGTCTTCACGGGCATGGTAAACTGGGCAGCCCTAGGCGTCAAGGCTGGGTCTTGGGGATCTGTGCCCAGCGACCTTACGCTCGCCCAGGCTGCGGAGCTTAACGGCGCACTCCCGCTGGCACTGCTGATAACCGTCGGCATAATAGTGTCCGCCCTTGGAACAGCAGGCGTGTTCACAACGACCACGGCGAGAGTACCTTACCAGATGGCTGAAGACGGGATTCTCACAAGGATTCACGAGAAGTACGCGACACCTTACGCTTCTCTGCTTATAATCGCGGCCTTTCAGAGCATCATAATGGTGTTCTCGATAGGTTACTGGGCACTTTACTATGTGTCCGCCATTTCTGGTGTTATGAGCTACGGGATCAGTGGGCCGCTTGCAGCCATGGTCTACAGGTCACGGGGTTTGAAAGCCGGTTTCTCAGTTCCTTATGCGCGGATACTTGCTCCTCTAGCCTTTGTGGCATCCTCGCTTTTGATTTACTGGAGCGCTTGGCCGTACACGGGCTACGGCGTGGGTTTTGTGGCCAGCGGCGTAGCAATTTATCTTTACGTTAAAGGTCGCAAGAAGGCGGTTTTCGCCGCCCTTCGCGAGATAATTAGATCTTACTGGTTGATCATCTATTTGGCTGGAATAATGGTGCTGTCGTACTTCGGGCCCGCGGCTTTCAACGGAGTAAATGTAATACCCTTTCCTTACGATGAGCTGGTCGTATCTCTTTTCTCCTTGGCTGTTTACTACGCCGCATATGCCAGTAACTCAAGGGTCCCAACTTCCAGCGAACGGCTGTAACAGAGCTGAACTGCTTGTTTTAACGTGTAAGTGCATGCGGCTTGCCGCTTTTGCAGCGCGTGCAGGGCGGGTAAGCTGCCACTGCCCCTACGGCTGCATCCTCCGATGGCGCGGCACCCCTCCTTGGGTACTACTTGTCAACGCGCTTGGGCTAGGATCGAGCGCTGCCAAGGCACCATCGGCTTTCAGGAAGCACCTAGAAATACCCATGCCTTTACTCGCTGGCCTTTTATCATCAACTCAACGGATGGGACCTCCAGTGGTTAAGATGACTACCTCTTGAAGTTGGCCCTTAAACTTTTATGGATGTGTGGATGCGTTCACCATGGCAGACGAAAAGTACTTAGTTGATGTGATAAAGGCTCCTGAGGGAGTTAAGGCAAGCAGTGAGGCGCTGTCGTCTTTAAGGGGCGTCGTCAGTCGGAAGATGCTTAGCAGCATGCAAAAAGAAGCGGTCAATTGCCCAGTTATGGGTCGGATGGTTGCCTTTCCAGATTGCATGGCATGCCCAAACTTCATAAGGAGGATCAAGGGAAAAGTTTACTGTAAAGGCGAGCCATTGAAGGGCTAGCGGGCCCTTTGGTTACCTTTGAAATGGCTTAGTTGCGACCCCAGCGTTGTAGTCCTTTTGCATCAGTTGTCTTCGTTTTTGTACCACCTTGGACTTAGTTTGTGGTGCGCCTTGCTATCAAGGGCATAGCAGGCGATATTCCGCTTGAACAGCTGCTGATGGGTAACGTAAATCGGCTCGAAATGCTATAAACACTTAACTACCCAAGTTCTTAATAGGGTTGAGATGGCAAACGTAGAAGGAATTGATGCGTTGCTTGCTCCAGAATCGGTTGCGGTGATAGGCGCTTCCGAGGTAAAAAACAAGATAGGAAACGTCATAGTGCGTAACCTCAAGGAGTACGGGTATAAGGGTAAGATTTACCCTGTAAACAAAAAAGCAGATGAAATAAAGGAGATAGAGGGGCTTAAGGTATATGCCTCTATTCTAGACGTTCCCGGTCCTGTCGACCTTGCCGTAATAAGCATCCCAGCGCAGTTCGTGGCCGAGTCTCTTGAGGAATGCGGTAAAAAGGGCGTCAAAGCCATTGACGTGATCTCTTCGGGTTTCGGAGAAGTTGGCAATAAGGAAGAAGAGGAAGAGCTCGTGAGGATATGTAAGAAGTACAACATGAGGCTTCTTGGTCCTAACACGTTCGGCGTTTACTATGGCGGAAAGACCATGAACGCCACTTTCGGTCCAAAGGACGTCATACCTGGGAAGGTCGCATTCATAAGTCAAAGTGGCGCGCTTGGAATCGCCCTTATGGGATGGACAATCCTTCAGCAAATAGGTATGTCGGCCATAATTAGCACCGGAAACAAGGCAGAGATAGACGATGCGGACCTTCTCGAGTGGCTTGCCTCCGATCCATCGACAAATGCCATCCTGATGTACGTGGAAGGCATAAAAGACGGACAAAAGTTCATGGAGACGGCGAGAAAGGTTGTGCTGAAGAAGCCGATCGTGGTCATAAAGTCAGGCAGGAGTAAGAGGGGAGCCCAAGCAGCGGCAAGCCACACGGGGTCGCTGGCTGGCGCTGATAACGTGTTTGACGCCGCGATGAAGCAGGTGGGCGTGCTACGCGCGGCCGACTTTGGCGAGGCGTTTGATTGGGTTAAGGCTCTCTCCCAGTCACCGCCGCTCAAGGCCAAAGAGTCTGTAATAGTCACTAACGGGGGTGGAGTAGGAGTTCTGGCGACAGATGCTTGCGAGTTCAACAACATACCGCTTATTGTCCCTCCAGATGACATGAAGAAGGAGTTCATGAAGTACATGCCTAGTTTTGGCTCGCCCAAGAACCCGGTAGACTTGACCGGCGGGGCAAACGAGAAGCAGTACTACGACGCCCTAAAGGTCGCTTTTAAGGACGATAGAATCGGAACCGTGATAGTGCTCTATTGTCAGACCGCTGTGACCGATCCGGTGGCCATAGCAAAGCAGATAGCGCAGGCTTATGATGAGGCTGGTAGAAACAAGCCCATGGTCACGAGCTTCGTGGGCGGAAAGGAGTGCGATGACGCCATGAAGTGGCTCACGAGAAACGGCATACCGTCTTATCCGACGCCGGAACAGGCGGTGAAGGCGCTTTCAGCCGTCTACAGGTGGAATGACTACAAGGAGAAGCTGAGCACCCGCGTCGCAGCAAGGGCCCGACAGCAGCGAGTCAGGAACTAGCAAAGGCTTAGGTGCGTGAGGGTAAGGGGCGGAGCTCCCTTGAAAGCGGTTCGTTCCCTCATGAAAGCGCGATGTTTTCT
>ERZ1669247.488-NODE-488-length-13226-cov-4.595171_pt1 | contig 13226 bp, 11 predicted proteins | sample MGYA00579297_ERZ1669247 | MGnify/ENA primary metagenome ERZ1669247 (study PRJEB41166, sample SAMN08046056) | hot springs metagenome | biome: hot spring; feature: acid hot spring; material: thermophilic sediment; isolation source: thermophilic sediment from acid...
CGTTTCCTGCTGGTACAAGATTGCTTGGTTTATTTACCAAAACATTTCCAAGACTGTTCCAAGTATATGTGGTCCCTGATTGTGAACCTTGGTTCTGGTATTTGAATGAACTTGATGAGCTTGTGGAGAATGTCAAAGCATCGTAGTTGCTGTTGCCTGCACTTGGCGTGCCGAGCGAGTCACCTGCGAATGTTACCTTCCAGATTGCAGGGTTTGTTATGAATGTCATGCTCTGCCCTGGAGTCAATGTCTTGTAGTTTGAGTTTGTGCCTGTTGTTGTGTTGCCATAGATTATTATGCCTTCAAGCTCTGCGTTGTTGACTAATGAAGATGCTGTTGACTGGTTTGTTGTCCACCTCAAAGCAACGTTCCATGATGGGTTTGCAGAGTTGAATGTACTTCCTGATGTTAGGTTGACTATGTTTGAGAAGAGCTGCATCTTGGCCCACTTCTGGCTTGCATAAAGGCCTGGGAATGTACTTGCGACCTTAAGGTATATCGTTGAGCCAGATACATTGAACGGCACAGGAGTGTGCCCTGGCCAGATCGATGTCTGGTTGTATAATATACCATTCTTATATACTGCAACGTCTGCTGCACTCACACCGCTTGAGTTTGGATATGAAAGGTCAAGAAGCCTTACTGTGAATGGACCGCTTGTCAGGTTCTGCCCTACGAAGACTGTCTCTAATGGAGTCATTGATTGTGCAAGCTGCAATTTGCCGCCTACTACAAAACTATTGCTTGATACCAAAGATGATGGAAGAGAAGAAACACCGTAAATGGTCCAGTTCTCGCCAAGGAATGTTATCTGTGCATTGTTTATTGCACCATTCTTGTATACAGGAACTGGTGTTCCGAATGTTACCTGGTATGCGCCGTTTGCATCAAGCAGTGCAAAGTTGTTTATTGCCTGGTCATATACTGGGAAGCCGCTTATGTAAAGTGCTTCACTCTCAGAGTATGGACCAGTTGCACTCATCAGGCTAGGAAGGTATGCATTTGTAAGACCTACTAGGTTGTCGTAGTAGTAAGGACTTGCATATGTTGTGAATGAGGAGAATGATACTCCGCCGCCGTTTGTTGATGGAGTTACTGCTGTTATTGGTATATAATTGTATATACCTTCATAAGGGCTTGCACCTGTTATTGTGCTAGGTATTGAATATGGGCCTGTCCCTGATTTCGGGTATGAGTATGTGCCTGTATTGTCCAAAGACTTTGTAAACTGCAAATTGCCTGTTGAGAATACGCCGTTGTTTAGTACTGAGCCGATAAGTGCGCTTATCTCGTAGCTTCCTGTTGGCGCAACCAATCCTCTAACGCCAAGGTATACCTGCTTGTTTGTTAATGTGCATGTAGGTGTTGTTACGCTGCAAGTTAGTGCGCCCTCGCCATTTACTGTTGCTGTCACAGGTGTTGAGGTGTATGCCAAGTTGCCTATTACTGCAGCAATGTTTGCCGCTACCACACCGTCGCTTGGCTTTGCCTGCGAACCCACTACGATTTGCACTACTGGTTGGCCGGCACTGTTTATTATTGGTATGTTGCTAAAACTGACAGATCCTGCCAATGCAAGACCTACCAGCAAACTAGCTGCCACAGCAGCTATCCTCTTTGCGTTTAGACTTTTCATACTATCACTTAAAACATTTTTTGTTGAGTATTCATTATTATATAGTATTTAAATACCTTATGTTTTGTTTAATCTTTTTTATATAAATTAAATATTAAACTTCGACAATCGTTATATTTGACTTCTTTCATCCACGCATCTGTTCGTCGAAACATGAATTCTTTGCTTTTGCCTCTCTTTTTTGTTTGTTTGATTCTTTTCCTTTCTTGCGTATTGTGTTGCATTTCTTTGCTGCCTTCCTTCCCTTTCTCTTTCCTTTTCTTTTTGCATATAAAAGAATAAAAACCTTTTTCTGAACAAAAAGAGAAGAACCTTTTTAAAAAAGGTTTGCTTAATTTAATCATGCGCCGTGTTATAGACTGCGAGAGAAGCTCAGAGATCAACAACGCATTCTATTCGAATAGGGTAGATTTACCATTTAGGACAGAAGCGACTAGGCAAGAATACCAGTTTGCTGTAGCCAAACTATTATACAATTATATAAAGGAGATAAGCGGCAAGGAAGAGGTAAAGATCATTGAACTTGGCGCAAGGGGCGTATACTTCGAAAGGGGCCTCTACTATGGATTGAAGCATTTTGCAAAGGAGGAATTGCCCAATATTACATATACTATTATTGATATATCGCCAGTGGCAATAGAGAATTCCAAGCTCTCATATTCGGACATTGCTGAGCATGGCGATAAAGGCATATTTCCAACAAGATTTTTTGTTGCAGATGCGCTTGATAGAGAAGAAGTAGAGGCCATTGGCGGAGGATATGATGTTGCAATAATGAATGAACTTATTGACGACATACCGCAGAAGGTTGTCGCAAAGGAGAACGGCAGGTATTATGAAGTCCTCTTCGAGCTCGCATGGACAGAAGAGGCTGAGATAGGCGTGAAAAGGTATGGAATGAGGGCTCTGCACGAAGAGGAAGTGAAGGAGCTTGAGAGATATATTTACCTAGATGACGGCCAGGCAATTACTTATTCGCCTAGCTTGGATGGTCTTGTGAAGAATGTAGCTTCTCTTATGGAAAAAGAGGGCATGCTTTTCATACATGATTATTTCATAACTAATCCGGTGCCGCTCAAGAAGAGCGCGCACCTCAAACGCGTATATGGCAACATCTTCGACTATAGCGCTTTGTCCAGAAATCCCGAGAGCGGAGAGCTTCAAATAACAGCAGATGTCAATTTGATGCAGCTCCTTTTTGCTCTTGGCGAGAGCGGCTTCGCATGCTCGATGGCGAGCCCGCATGAGCTATTCCTCAACGAGATGTTCGAAGACAAGATAATAAACCTGAGGACGCTTGCCTTGTCGCTCAATGCGCTAGACTTAGAGGAAAGGAGGAGCCTTCTCGCAGAGCTCAAAAGAACAAACGATATACCAAAGAATGCGAAAGAAGTAGACAAATCCCTGCTTAAGGAGCTAAATTCCATGCTGAGAAAGAGTGATATTGAGCTCAGGTCAGGAGCCTTCTACGCCCCCAACAGCAAGGTTGACATAAGCTATCTTGTCGATGACAAGGAGAAGCTCGCCCTTCTCTATGCAGTTTACAGGGACCTTTACGCGATAAAGAATCCCTTCATGGACATAGCAGCAATGCTCATGCGCTGATAATGCAGGAAAAGTATTTTAATTGATACAGAGAAATAATTCTAGTGGTGCCTTGGAAGAAGACTCGTTTGTTGCAAAGATTGTGCACAGGCTCATCAAGAAGCACATAGCAGGCAATACGATGAGCTCTGCCATTAAGAAGACAAAGCAGCTCAACGGCAAAGGCATCGTTGTCTCTATAACATTCCTTAGCGATGCGCCGAAGGATCTCTCCAAAAGCAGCTACATAACAGCAACATACTCCCAGCTCATAAGAGAGATATCGCGGCTCGGGCTCAAGGCAAGCTTACACATACCGCTTGAGCAGCTTGGCGCAAACATCTCGAAAGAGGCTACGCTTGCAAACGCAAGGAAGATAGTAGAATTCGGCAACAAGTACGGCGTATTTGTGTGGTTCGAGGCAGAGAATAATGATAATATCATCAAGGAGCTTGCCTCCCATAAGGGCGTTGGCATAGCGCTCAAGGACCTTGGCTCGGCTCTTTTGTTCTCTTCAAAAAACAAACCCAAAACGCTCAAGCTCATACTCACAAATAAGCTCGATGAAAAGGGGATTAATTCAATAAAAAAGCTTGCTGACAAGACAAGGCTTGTCGTTCTTTCGCAGAATGACCCTATGATAGAGAAACTCATAAAGATGAACAGCTACAAAAAGTCTTTAATCTTTGAGTTCCAATTGGGCTATAGTGAGAAGAAGCTCGGAAAGTGGGCTAAGAAGGGGGTAGGCGTGGGCGTTTACTTGCCGTTTGGCAGGGACTGGGTAAGCTACGCATTAAAGAACATGCCCGCTGGCTATATGCACAGCATAGCATCAAGCCTTCTCGTGGAGAAAGAGAAAAGGGGGAAGGGTGGTAAAAATGAAGAAAAGTGACCCGAAGCCAAAGGAAGCAAACGAGAAGAAGAGCGAAGCAAAGAAAGAGGAGAAGCCTGAAGAAAAAAATATAGATCTTGTAACAGGTGCCAACGGCAAGCTTGGAAGGGAACTTGTAAAAGCCCTTCTCAAGAAGGGCGATATTGTAAGGGCGCTCGTGAAGAGCAAGGATTATATTATAGAGCTTCCCCCAGGAGTAATACCTTATATAGGTGATATAAGCCAGGAGCACGTGCTTGACGATGCGTGCAAGGATGCCGACAACGTTTTCCATCTCGCTGCTGCGGTGAGCGAGTACAAATATACAACAGAGGAGCTTTTGAAGACAAATGTTGAGGGCACGAGGAATGTGCTCGAAGCCGCTGAGAAAGGCGGGGTAAAACACTTCATCTTTACCAGTACAATAGACGTGTATGGAAGAAAGAGGAGGGAGCTTCTTACAGAGGAATCTCAGCTAAAGCCAACAGACAAATATGGCTACAGCAAGATGCTTGCAGAGAATATTGTGAAAGAGTATTCGAACACACTTCCACATACTATCTTTAGGCTTGCAACAATCTATGGCCCGGGATTCGAGGGGCCGTATTTCAAGGTCTTCAAGGCCTTGGAAGAGAGGAAGGTTTATTTTGTCGGGAGCGGGGAAAACCATCTTGCTCTTGTCCACATCTATGACGCGCTTCAGGGCATATTGCTTGCAAGGCTCAAAGAAGAAAGCAGGAACAAAGTCTACAATCTTACCGATGGCAATGCTTATACGCAGAAGGAGCTTTTCAATCTCGCGGCAGACCTTCTAAAAGTGCCCAGGCCTACGAAGCATGCAAGCGAATTCATAGTAAGGCTAATAGCAAAAAGCAGGGGTCTTGATACCGATGAGCTGCGCTTCCTGACAGGCAACAGGGTGGTTGATATAAGCAAGATAAGGAACGAGCTGGGCTACAAGCCTATGGTTGATATAAAGGTAGGCACTGCTGAGCTCGTAAGCTCTTACCTTAATAAATATCACAAATAAACAAATAAATTTAAAGTAAAGTGATTCTTATGTTATCTTATATTAAAGGGTGGTTATTTGAAGATGGGAAAAACAGAGAAATATATTTACGAAAAACTTGAAGAGAAGGGGGCGATGATGTTCATGCTCGTCGACCCTGTGGATTACAAAACCCCGGATGATGCCATAAAGACTGCTGTTGCAAGCATAGAGGGAGGAGCTGATATGGTCCTTCTCGGCGGCAGCATTGGCGCTCAGGGCGAGCTTCTTGATTATGTTGCAAAAGGGATAAAGGATAAGGTCAATGTGCCCCTAATACTCTTCCCAGGCAATATAGCTACGCTTACAAGGTATGCCGATGCTATATACTTCATGTCCTTGCTCAACGCGAGGAATCCCTATTGGATAATACAGGCGCAGATGCTTGCCGCTCCGATAATAAAACACCTAAATATTGAGCCACTGCCTGTAGGCTATATAGTAGTTGCCCCAGGAGGCACAGTAGGTTGGGTGGGTGATGTAAACCTTGTCCCGAGGGAGAAGCCAAAGATTGCTGCTGGCTTGGCAGAAGCAGGGGAGATGCTCGGCAACAAGTTTATAGTTACAGACGTCGGCTCCAATCCGGCGTTGCAGCATTCTGGCCCTGTGCCGCCTGAGATGATAAGGGCTGTAAGAAAGGCTATCTCTGTCCCTTATATAGTTGCTGGTGGAATAACTACAGAGGAGCTTCTTAGGCAGACGCTTGAAGCAGGAGCTGACATAGTTCAGATAGGCACAGCTATAGAGCAGAGCGAAGACGCAAAGAAGAAGACCGAGCTCTTTGCAAGAGTGATAAAGGAGGAGGGCAGGAAGAAGAAAAGCTGAGCAAAATGCGCGAGATCTCTTCTCTTGAGCTTTACAGGATTGCGCACGAACTTAGCTTTCTCGAAGGCTCTTACCTTAGGAAGTTCTACGAGACAGGAAAAGGAGAGTTCGAGCTTCTTTTCTACAAGTCAGAGCCTTATTTTGTATATGTGAAGCTTCTCAAGAGTGTGAACCTTACAAAATATGTGAGCGGGCATGAAAAAGCTACGCAGTTTGCAATGCAGATAAGGAAAAGGCTTGAGAATAGGAAGCTGGAGAAAGTATACCAATACAACACAGATAGGATATTGATTTTCGAATTTGGCGAATACAAGCTCATCTTGGAGATGTTTGCAAAGGGCAACCTCATACTTGTTGACAAGGAGATGAAGATAATTGCGCCATACAAAAGGATAGAGTACAAGGAAAGGAAGATAGATTACAATGAACTCTACAAGTTCCCTGCAAGGGGCGAGGTTCAAAGCACGGGCAAGCTCATAGCCGTGCTATCCAAGAAGTTTGATATGGGCCCAATCTATGTCGAAGATGCTATCCTAAGGCACGGGCTCATGCCTGATGAAAACATAGAAAATATTGATGCGAAAAAGATGGAGGAGCTTGAAGAATACATAAGCGGGCTCAGGGAAAGGGCCCTTGAAAGCAAGCCCTTGCTTTACATAAAAGAGCAAGAATACTCGCTCTTTCCTCTTGAGAAGTACAAAGGAAGCGAGGCAAAGGAATACGATTCGCTAAGCTCGCTGCTTGACGATTTCTACATAAGCGAGAGGGGAAAAGAGGAGAAGGAAGAGGACAAGGAAAGGGAAGCTATAAGAAAAAGCATAGAGCAGCAGAAAGCTCTTATAGAAAAGCTTGAAGAGGAGGAGAAAACCTACAGAGAGATTGCTGAAATGATTCTTTACAATATAAACGAGCTGAACGAGCTTATTGATTATATTAAAAGAAGCAGGAAGCCAAGCGTTGAGGAGCTCAATGCAATAAGCGGGAAGATAAAGGTAAAGGGGATAGACCTCAAGAATAAAAGGGTAAAGGTAGAAGTGAGTTCATGAAGGTTGTAGTTCTCGGCACGTCTGGCTCTACTCCGACAAAGACAAGGGGCATGCCCAGCGTGGCTGTTGTAAGAAATGGGAATGTCTACTTGTTTGACTGCGGAGAAGGCACGCAGATGAGGATGATGCAGAATGGTGTCAATATCTCAAGCATAAGGGCGATATTCATAAGCCATACTCATGGCGACCACGTGATAGGCCTTGCTGGCTTGATAAGAACCCTTGCTCTCAATAATAGGACAGAGCCACTACCTATTTTCGTTCCTAGCGGATACGAGCATGTTGTGAAAAACCTCATTACATTCGACAAGGCGCTCATAAAATACCCCATAATTATAAAAGGCACAGGAAGGGGGAAGGTCTACGAAGAGGATGAAATAGAGGTTAGGGCATTTCCCCTTAATCACACAATCAGGTGCAACGGCTACGTCTTCGAGGAAAAGAGGAAAAGGCGCTTCATAAAGGAAAGATGCGAAGAGCTTGGAATAAAGGGAAAGGAATACAGCATTCTTTCAAGGAGGGGATTTATAATAAAGAACGGGAGGAAAATAAGCATAAAGGATCTCACATACTTCCAGGAGGGAAGAAAGCTTGTATATGCTACAGATACAAGGCCGTGCATATCTACAATCAGGGCGGCGCGCAATGCTGATATACTCATACACGAAGCGACTTTCACGGAGAAGGAGAAGGAGCTTGCCATTGAAAGAAAGCATTCTACGGCAAAAGAGGCTGCTATAATTGCGTCTAAAGCCCATGCAAAGATGCTTCTGCTCGTGCACATAAGCGCAAGATACAGGAGCACACTGCCCATAAAAAATGAGGCAAAGAGATTTTTTGAAAATGTGGTAGTTGCAAGAGACGGTTACCTTTTTGAGCTTGAAAAGAAGGGTAAAAAATAAAAGAAAGAAGGTCTAATAAAAAGAGAAAAGGAGGCATCGTCTAGTGGTAGGACGGCAGATTGACATTCTGCAGGCAGGAGTTCGATTCTCCTTGCCTCCAATTATGGTGTATTGATGGATTATGATGAAGCCAAGAGGGAAGAGGAGAAACTCATCAAGGAGGAAATAGGTAGAGAGGAGAAGGAGATAGAGAAAGAGATTAAAAAAGAAGAGAAGAAGATAGAAACAGAAATAAAAAAAGAGGAAGAGGAAGTAGAAAAGAAGCTCAGCAAGGAGGAAGAGCACATAGAGAAAGAGATCGGCGAGGGCAAGAAGAGGCGTTTTTCGCGCAATGATCTCATATTCCTTGTTGCTATATTGGTTATAATAGTAGTTACACTCTATTTTAGGCTTCCTCTCTACAAATACCAGGGCTTCTATGAGCCGGATGGCTTCTACCATTATGCTGTCATAAAGGCTGCAATAAAAGACGGCTTCAGGGTGCCTAGCTATCTTGACCTTTCTGGCTGGCCTGCTCACACTCCTGTGAGCGAACCCCACGGGCTTTACTGGGTAACGCTGCTTCCATATGCGATACTGCACAGCATAGACCCTAGCATAAGCGTATATACGGTAATGAGGCTCGTGCCTCTCCTCTTTGGCCTTTTTGATGTATTTGGCGCTTATTATCTTGCAAGGTATTTGAGCAAGAACAGGCTCTTTGGAGTGCTTGTAATGCTCTTCGTTGCGCTCAGCCTTGGCGACGCTGCAAGGACTAGCGCACTCATCTATAGGGGCGACGGGTTTGTAACAATCTTCCTCATCGTTGCACTCATATTCTTCATAAAGGTGCTAAAAGAAGAAAACTTAAACAAAAGGATTGCTTATGCGCTCCTTTCTGGCTTCTTCCTTAGCATAGGCAATTATGTCTGGAATGGCGCGCCGTTTGCCACGGCAGTTTACATCTTCGCATTTGCGGCTGTTGCCATCTTTTCGTTTGCATTCAACAAGAAAAGCCTGCTAAGAAAGAGCGGCCTTCTTATAGTAAGCTTGATAGTCTGGTACATCTTCGTGAACATATACAAGTCTCTCCATTTCTTCATGAGCCAGACATTTACAGGGATTCACTTTGTCGCTCTTCTCTTCTTTATAGCACTTGGCTGGTATCTGGCTTATTACATACTTTCAAACATGAGCAAGTATTATAAGATTGCGGCAAATGTGCAGAGAAGAATAGCATTTGCAATCCTCTTCCTTGCAGCTGCAGTTATAGTGATAGACGTTGCGATGCCTTCGTTTGTATATGAAATTTTTATTGGAAATGGCTTTACAGTGACAAATCCCAACTCATTTGCTGGAACAATAGAAGAGCTCCAGCCGCCAACGCCTGGCTATCTTTTTGCGAGCTTCGGGGCTTTCCTCTTCACCACGCCAATGTCAATAATAATATATATTTCTTCCATATACAGCCACAAGCTTGTGATGTGGCTTCTGCTCCTTTTACTTTTTGCCCCGTATTTCTTCATGCAAATAGAGAATGACAAAAATGTGCATACAGCCAAAGCTTACTTGAAGTTTGAAGTCAATGAGGCGATGCTTGTAATGATCTCATATTACGCAATCACAGCATACCTTCAGATACATGCTGTAAGGTTCAACTCACTTATCTCAATACCTCTTGCAATATTGTCTGCCTATACAATCTATTGGCTCCTCATATACTTCAAAGGTAGGAAGAGGATGTACCTTTATGCAGGTTATGGCATCATTGTTGCCTTTGTGCTCTATACTGCAGTGATAGACTATGAGTACTCGCTAACTCTTACGCAGGCTGATGCGATAAACCCGATGTTCCTGCAGGCTCTAGACTGGGTAAGAAACAACACGCCAGCCAATTCCGTCTTCCTCACGCTCTGGCCCGATGGCTCTGTGATAGAGGGCTGGGCCAACAGGACAAGCGTTACAGATAGCGTAGGTTCGCAAAATGCGAGCAAGGCAGACCCATTTGCACTCTGGCTTTACAATTCAAGCCCCGACGGCCAATTCCTATTGAGCAACATAAACGGCAAGCCTGATTATCTTCTAGTTAGATCCACATGGCTTCTCGAGACATTTGGCATATTCGTAGAATCTGGAATGAACACCTCGCTCGAAAACTATTATAGCTATACGGCGTTTACTAGCGCGCACGAAGCAATAAACAAAACTCTGGAGGAGTTTGTTTTCTCAAACGACAAGATACGCGAAAACACAATAATAGCCTTTGAAAACAACACCCAAAAGGTCGCAAGCTATCTTGTATTCCCGAATGGAAGCATCTCCCCTGTCGGCTATCTTGCCTTTGTAAATGCCTATAATGCGAGCTTTGCGATAGTAAGGCAAACAGCATACAACAAGACAAATGGCGGGCTCATGCTTATAATCTATTCTCCTATTCCGAACCCGACAATGCCTATAAACATTACAGGGGCATTCTTCTTCGCTCCAGGATTAGCCAATAGCAATATGCTCAAGTTTCTATACTTCTGCAACAACAACGAGTGCCTCTGGAACAACAATATAGCAAGGCTTGATCTTGTTTACATGAATCCGGATACTAAAATATATAAGATAATCTACAATAGCACAGGCTAAAAAAAGCAAAAAGAAAAGAAAAAAATTACTTCTTGTAGCCCAGGCCGCTTCCTATGAAGGCTATTATGAACCCTATCAAAGTGGTTGTGAAGTAAGCCGCGTTGCCGTAGGTAAGGGCTGCAAGTACTATGCCCGTGCAGACTGTAGCCTTCATTGCACCTGCTGATACTGCATGCAGGTCAAGCCCGTTTATCAGGTTTCCAAAGCTGACGAAGAAGAGCGCTATTGCCCCGATTACCCCGATTGCGTATAGCAACGGTAGCCAAAGGGCTGCTGCTCCCCAGCTGTTGTTCATGTACGTGCCTGTTGACGTGAAGATTACTGCTAGGAAGAAAAGGCTTCCTATGAACTCCAAGGCGAAAACTCCCCAATTTGTTGTTTGCTTCGCCATTTAAATCACGCTATAATAAAAGAAGGTTAAGCTTTTAAACTTAACTCAACCATACGCTAAATCCTGCTACTTTATTTGACATTTGTCGATTTTTTACAAAGAAGGTGCCAATGCCTTATCCCTCTAAATTTAAAATCTTTGGCATTTAAAACTAAATCATGAAGATTGCCTTTGCATACGACAGCGCTTATCCGTGGTTCAATGGGGGCATTGAGAAGAGAAGATTTCTTATCATGGAGAACCTTGCGAAGAATGGCCATGAGGTGCACTGCTTCACCATGCAAAGGGAGGGCATGCCTGGAAAGGAGTTCAAATACAAAGGAATAAACTACCACTGCTGCGGCGTTGCCATGCCTGTGGAGAAGATGTATGTCCATGGAAGAAGGAATATAAGGTGGCCGCTGAAGTATGCACTCATATTGCCATTCAAGCTTGCAAAATACGACGATTTTGACATTATTGATGCAGACGCTTTTCCATTCCTGCACCTCTTTACCATATGGCTCTATGCTAAGCTCAAAAAGATAAGGTTTGTTATCACATGGCATGAGGTCTGGAAGAAGGAGTATTGGCAGAAGTACCTTGGAAGAGTACCTGGCTTGATAGGCTACTTTATAGAAAGCCTCTCGCCCAAGCTCACAGACAGCTTTATCTCCAACTCTGAGGAAACGGCGAAGATGCTTAAAGAAGAATTTGGCAAGGAGAGCATAGTCTTCCCTGCAGCGGTATCAAGCGAGGAGTTTGATATAGGCAAAGTTGAGAAGAAGAACCAGTTCATCTTTGTAGGCAGGCTTGTGCCTGAGAAAAGGGTAGATATGATACTTAAGGCTATAGCTGAGACAAGCGCAAAAGCTAAGATTATAGGCATAGGGCCCGAGGAAAAGAAGTTGAAGGAGCTAGCAAGCAAGCTAGGCTTGAAGAACAGAGTAAGCTTTGCCAGAAGGGTCAGCAGGAAAAAGCTCTTCAAAAGCATAAAGGAGTCGAAGGCTCTGCTCATGTTCTCCTCGAGGGAGGGCTTGTCCTTGACAACAATAGAAGCCATGATGCTCGGCACGCCTGTCCTTATAGTGGGCTCAACCTCCTTGCCAAAGGAAGTAAGGGAGCTCTGCACAGTGCTTGACGAAAAAAACATAGGCAGAGAGATAAACAATTTTCTGAGTGATTATGCAAAATATGAAGAGAGGGTGAAGAAGATAAAGGCGTTGGCCAAGGAGAGATTCTCGGCTGATATGGCAGAGAAGATATACAGCAAACTTGGCAAGTAGAAAAAGATTATTAAGTTATCCTTCTTATCTTTAATCATGGAAGAAAGCAAGGCGCCTGTTGGGGAGGTGACGCACTACTACGACAAGATAGGCGTTGCGATAGTGAAGCTGAGCGACAGGATCAAGGTAGGGGATAGTATCTCTATAGAAGGAAAGAGCACAAACTTCCAGCAAAAGGTTGAGAGCATACAGATAGAGCACATAAACGTGGAGGAAGCGGGGAGCGGCGAGTCGATAGGATTGAAGGTAAGCCAAAGGGTAAGGGAAGGAGATAAAGTTTATAAGGTATTTTAGCATATTCTCATAGAATCGCCCCTGTAGCTCAGTGGTAGAGCGACTGCATGGTAAATGCCTATAGAGCAGTAGGCCGCGAGTTCAATTCTCGCCAGGGGCTATAATAACGAGCCTTGAGCCCTTTTTTATTCCAAGCCTTTTTGAAGCGCCAGCCTTGAGCTCGAGGACATATCTTGCTGGACTCATAGGCATGTAGGTTGTGCACCCAAGCAAGCCATGGCAAGGCTTGGCATTCTCAACCATATCCACAACTTCAAACTTTTCGTCAAGCCAGATTATATCTATTGGAAAGAGCATGTTGCGCATCCATATGCCATGGCGTGCATTCCTTGAAAAGACAAATAACATGCCTTCGCTTTCTTTGATTGAGCGCATGTGCATGAGCCCGAGCATGAGCTTCGGAAAAGAGTCAGCAACGATGAGGCTGAGCTTCTTGCCGCCTATGCGAGCGCGAGCATGCTTGTATTTCACGAATTTTCTCATAAGCCTAGTGATGCACATGATTATATTCCGCCATCTCGATTAATAAAGCTTGCAAGAGGGTCAGATATACAAATGTAAACTCTCAAAAACTAAACATTTTTAAGCATTTGATAATCAACCAGATATAGAAGGTGTTGATTATGAAAATCTTGAAAGGAAAGGGAAAGATTGTGTTTGTGGCGACAGGTGCTTTTCCAGACCCCAAAAATCCTGATAACTGCCCGAGGCTTATAGTGAATGAAAACAGCGGGAAGATAAGGGATGATTA
>ERZ1669247.492-NODE-492-length-13165-cov-4.235088_pt1 | contig 13165 bp, 13 predicted proteins | sample MGYA00579297_ERZ1669247 | MGnify/ENA primary metagenome ERZ1669247 (study PRJEB41166, sample SAMN08046056) | hot springs metagenome | biome: hot spring; feature: acid hot spring; material: thermophilic sediment; isolation source: thermophilic sediment from acid...
AAACAGGCAGAGCAAAACGCTTATAACAAAACTGAAGTTAAGGCCTTTCCGTATCATATTCAGCACCCAAGCGAAAAACCTCAGCTCAACGATTTGCTTTGTTCCACTACCATGGCAAGGCCTTGAAACCCGTTTTAACTGATATCGCTTGCGCAGATGTAAAATTAAGTATTCGTTTTAAGAACCTTTGCGGTCTTCATCGATACATCGCCTTAAGTCGCGTTTCATGAAAAGTTTTTTATTATAAAAAATCTCACATAAGCTTGTGTAGAGCGCTTCCAAACGCTTTAGATCGATCGCGTATCCGGGTCGATGAGATGTAACAGCCCATCGGCACTGGCAACCGATCGAGTGAAGTATGCTTTACCTGCCCTTAGCCAGAACGCCGCTCACTCCTTGGTCTCTTCATCGCTTCCCTTTGGATTAACGACGACGGCGGTAGCGTATCTTGGAGTGACCCTGGTTACCTTTATCTTGACCTTGTCTCCCTGTTTCGTTCCTGGGACGAACACGATGAAGCGCTCTATCTTCGCTACACCCTCGCCTCTCCTGCTAGTGTCGGTTATCTCTACGTCGTACTCTTTTCCCTCTTCTACGGGCTTCTCGAAAAAGCTGCCGCCACTTCTCCTGTAAGACATTCATTTCACCTCCACATTTATTTTTTTGCAAAGGACCGGTAGAAGCGCACCCTATTTAGGATGAGTTAATACCCGTCCGAATGCAAGGAAGTAAGCCCCCAGCATATAAGCCTACGGGCCGTTTAATGGAGGGCCTTCCATCACGCCGGACGACCGCAAGGAAAGCCACCATCACTATCCTTTTACACGGAAAGCAGACATACTCATGGTAACAGAGGACGAAATCCTGAAGAGCATCGAGGACGTCGTCGATCCAGAAACCCAAATAACCATATCCGAAATGCAGCTCGTTGACGAGGTAAAGTTAAGCGATGATGGGGCCGTCAAGATAAAGATGCACATGACAACCCCTCTTTGCCCTGCGCAGTACGCCTACAGCATTGCCCTAGACGTAAAGGACAGGGTGTCTGCGCTCAAGGACGTGAAGAAGGTCACCGTGGTCATCACGAACCATTACCTATCTCCCGAGATAAATCAGGCGGTAAACGGTCCCGACTGGAAGCCAGAAAGTCCTGACGAAGCCGGTCCCGTTCCTAGCGAAGAGGGGGATCAGGAGGGGTCAGATCAGCTGCGAAAGCGAGTCATCCTTTTCAACTGACGCGCCAGGACCCTATGGACGAGTGCTTAAGGCCTTCACCCCTTTTCAAGGGTCAGCTAAGTGACCTCTTTTACTGCTGGATCAGGAAGAAGACCAAAGACGGCGAGGAGTTCCTTCCTGCCGAGCCAGCTGACTTCTGGAAGTACGACTTCTCGGAAGGTGAGTACACGGACTTCGTAAACTCAAACTACGTGAAACCAAAGGGAGTGCTGACCACGAGCCTCAGGAGCAAGAGGGCATTTGACTACGGGACTTTCGAGCTGAGAGCAAGGCTACCCGAGGCGGAAAGGGGGCCCGTACTCTGGTTTGGCTTCGAGTTGGACGACCTGTTCGCGGGAGGGCTATCCCACTTCGGATACTGGACTCACAACGGTTCCCTTAGGGGCTTCTGCGGTGCGGCCTCATTAAAAGCTACCATCGACCTAACACGCTTTCTTCCCTCGGACCATCAGCAGGTCAAGCACTGGTACAAGATAACAAGGGGAAGGGAGTTCACCCTGTGGTTCATAGATGGCAAGATAAGGGGAATGTGCGTGTCGGCCGCTGGAGCCTCCACGGGTACCGTTTATGATGGAATTGAGTACTCCCTTGCCCTGAACGGCGATATGCCATCGAGAAGGTTGCCGGTGCTGCTTGACATAGATGGCGCAGATCAGGCAGACTACGCGTGGGAGGGGTTAAACCCATGGGATCTTAGGGTGTCCGATGGCATAAGCGGCGCCCCTCTTCACCTGAAGCTCGAAGACGAAGGCGGGGTGCTAGCAAACAGGCCGCTGAAAAAAGAAACAAAGATAATCAGCGGCCCATTTCCGGCCATCGGAAACGTGCGCGTCCGCGCGGCATCAAATGCGCAGCTGAAAATCACCCTTGAAGCGTCAGATGATGGAAAACTTTGGTTCCCGGTGGCCTATGCGGAGGGTTCCATACCTAGCGTTGAGGCGAGATCCCCTGGACTCATAGGGCGGGTGATAATCGAATCTCCAGAGAGCGGTGTGCTCACAGGAGCCAGCGCAACGGTTTTCCCAAGCTAGTTTCGTTACCGTGATAGGCGTTCAACCATGTTCGGTATATGATCTAACCACCAAGCGCAACAACGCGTAAAGGGTCCTGGCCCTTGGTCCCATGCAGCCCATAAAGCTGTCTTCGGAAAAAGTCTATCAGTCAAGGACATTCGCCCTCTACAGGGAAATCTTTCAAAAGGATGACAGGCAGATAAGCGTGGACATAATAAGGCATCGCGGGGCCGTTGGGATACTTCCCATTCTAGATAAAGAGGTCATCCTGGAGAGGCAGTTCCGCTACAGCCTGAACGCGTGGGTACTCGAGATGCCAGCTGGCACCCTGGAGGAGGGTGAAAGCGATGAGGAATGCGCGAGAAGGGAGCTAGCAGAGGAAACGGGCTACTCCGCCGATAAACTCGTAAAGATAGGGCAGATAGCCGCGACGCCCGGCTACGATGACGAGGTCATAAGGCTCTTCGTGGCATGGGTAAGCGAGAAGCCCGCGACGCAGCATCTGGATCAAGACGAGGTCATAAACGTAGTGAAGGTAAGAGCGGAAGAGCTTCTTGAAAAGATAAGGAGGGGAGAGGTATTCGACGGAAAAACCGTTGTCGCCTCCCTATTGGCCAAAGAGCTCGGCTACCTTTAACCCTCGAACACTCTCTTGACATCGTCAGCTATGTAGCCCTTGAGCAGGCCTCCCTTGAGGAAGGGCTGATATTTCGGGATAACCCAGTACTTCATGAGCGGGAGGTAAAGAAGGCCGCTGATCAGAAAGGCGGTTATCCACGAGTCAGCGTAGAGGAGCTCGGTTACGGGGTTAACGAGAAGACCAAGCGGCGAGAGATAGGTCACGAGCACGGCGACGACGAAGGCCGTGATCGCCGCGGGGTTTATACCGTGCCAGTACCTGAAGCGGCCCCTGCTCACGTAAGCGTCAACGGCCTCAAACCTAAACCTGCGTATCACCGCGTAGTCAAATATGGTAACGCCAGCAACCGCCCCCAGCACTCCCCCGTAGGCAAGCAGCCAGTCATATATGTACGTGTAGGCACCTTGCGAGTAAAAGGTCCAAGCGCCCAAAAGAGAACTTATGGCAACCCCTATTACAATTCCCCTGAACCAACTCAGGTGCTTAGAATACGTGTTGGCTATGTCGTACCCAGGCGCGACGGAGTTCGCGTAGACGTTTACTACGTAAGTGGCAAGCATAAACGAGAAGAGGACGAAGTAGCTCGCGTAACGAGGAAGGTAAACAGCTGCCAGAAGCACCGGGTCCGCTATGCCGCTTCCCGCGTTGAGCCCCAGAAGCTTCGTCCCCCCGTACGTGATTATGCCGAGGGCCCCTACAGCGGCCATCATGAAGGGCATAGGGAGTTGACCCCACACGTGCGCCCTCTGCGACTTGGCAAACCTTGTGAAGTCGGGCATGCTCCTCACCATCGTGGCCCAGAAGGCCACGTTGGCGTTCAAGAAAGATATGGCACCAAGCCAGAACTGAAAGGGCGTCAGCGATGATGACGCTGGGGCAAGGGGAGCAAACCTCCATCCTGTCCTCAGCATGACGCTGAGGAAAAGCGTCAGAAAGCCCGCTAGGACCACGGGGGCCGCGAAGGCGGCCAACCACTTAAGCGGGGGCTGGCCCCTGCGAGGAGGAGAGACGTAGAAGAGCAAGAGCTGGGTGGCTATGACCGCGGCGAAAGTGGCCCAAAATATCTTTGGGAACATAACCGAAAGCGTGTATGTCTGGACACCGCTCGTCAATATGGACGTCTTACCGGAAGCCACAACGTACATGGCGACCGCTGCCTCGGTTATTATATATGACTCTATGCCCCACCATCCCATTGACACTATGGCCCTAACCCACGAGGAGAGCTGCGTCCCGTAAACTCCCCATCTCGTCCTGCTCAACTGCGCCTCGGACATGCCGTACCTAGCCCCGCCGTGTGACTGTATGAGCATGGGGATCAAAACGACGGCGTTGCCCAGAAAAACCTCCAGTATGGACTGCCACCAGTTGAGCCCAAAAGCTGGCCCAGCCACCGCCAGCATCCAAGTCGGAACTATGGCGACCATGCTGAACCATATGGCCGCAAAGGTCCAAGGACCCCAGCTCCTCAGCGATATGGGAGTTGGGTGGAAGTCCTCGTTCCAGAGGTATTTTTCCTCGGGAAACTTCTCCTTAAGCTCAACCTGACCCCTGCTTCTGTCGTAAAAGATAAAAGAAGAACGATCAGAAGAGGGGTCACGTAATCCTTCCCTTTTAGACCCTGAACTTGACACCTGGTCCGTCTTTTAACTCTACTTATATAGATTTCGGAATTACAAGCAAGAAATTTTGCATACTTATGTCATAAAGTCAGCTCGCCTTCCATAAGGGTCGGCCCAAAAGGGATATAAGCCGTCTATTGCCCCTTCTGAACTTCCATGGACTTAGATGGAATTCGCAAGTTCTTCGGCATAAACGACGGCTACATCCGCAAGGTAAGCGCGGGATCCTCGGTTGCCTATGATATGGACAAGGGGATCTACGTCATCGACTCCGAGAACGGGAGAAGGATAGCGTGCTATCCCAGCTTCTGCGGGGATGAGATGATGAAGGCCGCGCTCGACATGGCCAAGGACTTCGTGACCATGCTCAAGAAGATGGGTTACCTGGACCAAAGGGTCCTGCTTTTGAACGTGCTGAGGGCGGCACCCGGTTACGGGGTGAGGAAAGCGCTGCTGGATTCTGGCGTTGACGTATCGGAAAGCTGGATAAGGCCCTATTACATCCACCCATCTTACAGGCTTCACACCGTTCAGGACCTAGGCCTCAAGTTCGAACAATACTCAAGTTTGAAGCCGGGCTCTTATACCCTGATAAAGCCCGATACAGAAGCGACGGGCTTCACCTCCCTGTTCTCCTTGGAGAGGTTTCTCGATAAGTGCGAGAAAGAGGGATGCAAGGTGGAGCGCCTAGTGCTTTACGGCTTCATAGCCGAGAGGGGGCTTGAGGCCATAAAGCGGGCATTCGGCAGCAGGATAGGTGAGATAACCGCCTTTGCCATAGAAGACGTAACTCCTCTGGCCCAAAACGGCTACGACATGCCCGTGTACGGAATAGACCTGTCCGCTTTGGAGGAAAGAAACGAGAAGGCATACCTAGCCGCCAAAGCGCCCCACGACGTCATGGATTTCCTGTTGAGCTCGTGCTATCCGGGAATGGATCAGCCGGGTGACTGGTCGGAGCGCCAAAACACGCTTTTCGATGGCCAAAACTGGATAAAAGTGGACCTAAGCGTCCACTTGAGGAGAAGCAGGGACCTCCTCGATCGCCTTAGAAGGGCCCAAGCAAACGAGCCCTGGTACCAAGAAGATCATGAAAGGATCTACGAGAGGCAGGTGAACATGATAGAGGAGGCCATTGCCTCGATTCAATAAAAATAAAATAAGATAAAAAATCACTTTTCGAATATCTTTTTCGTGTCGTCAGCTATGTAGCCCTTGAGCAGGCCTCCCTTGAGGAAGGGCTGATATTTCGGGATAACCCAGTACTTCATGAGCGGGAGGTAAAGAAGGCCGGAGATGAGGATGGCCGATATCCACGCGTTCTGGAAAACCCAAGCCTGCCCCGGATAGAGTTGAGACGCGCTCAAGGGTAGGTAGTAGTTCGGAGGAAAGACGAGAACCATGGAAACTATGAAGGCAACGACCGCTGCGGGGTTTATACCGTGCCAGTACCTGAAGCGACCCTTCGATAAGAAGTTGTCCGGGAGCTCGAACTTGAACCTACGTATAACCGCGTAGTCGAACACGAGGACTCCTTCCACGCCACCGAGGAGGGCACCGTAAGTGAGCAGCCAGTTCTCAACGTAACTGAAGGCGCTGAAGTAATAGGTCCACGATTGCAGGAGCGCGGCCACCAAGATCACTATTAGAACGCCCCTTATCCAAGATATCTTCTTTGGATATATGTTTGAGAAGTCGTAAGCCGGTCCCACGGTATCGGCATATATGTTAACTATGATGACGCCCAAGAGGAGGAGGAAGAGGGCCAAGTAAGCGAGCCACGGATTGGTTACGACCAAGGCCGTGAGCACTATGGGATCCCACACGGGAAAGTGAAAGACTTCCAGAGAGGCACCGGTGACCACGAGCGCCAGTGCCGCTATTCCAGTCATGAGAAAGGGCATGGGAAGTTGGCCAACCGTTTGCGCGAACTGGCTCTTCGCGAACCTGCTGTAGTCGGGCATACTCAGCACCATCGTGGCCCAGAAGGCCACGTTGGCGTTTATAAGACCTATGAGCGCGTACCAAAAGGCGCTGCCGGAAACCGTCACAGGCTGCGAAAGTATGGAGAACCAATGCCATCCGGCTGCGTTCATGGCGTAGTAGAAGAGGATGAGAAAGCCCGCAAACCCTATGAAGGGGACGCTCCAGCTCACGATCTTGAGCACCTTCATCCCTGTCTTTGGCGGTGATAAGTAGAGCAAGCCCAACCTAGCCACTATGGTTATCACGAAGACGGACCAGAACAACATGGGGTTGATCGTCGATATGAGGAATGGAAGCAGCGCCGGAGAGCTCTGCGCAAGGCTGAGAAGAACGTTGACCTGATGCGTGGCAATTATGTACATGGCCCCGATGGCCTCCGTAATTATCCACGTGTCGATCCCCCACCAGCCTGCTCCTATTATTCCCCTGAGTATTGACGGAATCCAAGCGCCGTAAGTACCCCACCGGCTCCTCGTAAGCGGCGTCTCAGGTATGCCATACCTCGCTCCCCCATGGGCTATTATAAGCATGGGCACCAGAACCATGAGGTTCCCGGCCAGCACAGCCACTATGCCCCAAAGCCAGTTCAGCCCAAAGGAGTAAGCCAAAGAAACAAGAGACCACGACTCGACCTCTATGGACATGCCAAACCATATGGAGAAAAAGGTGAGCGGGCCCCAGTTCCTGTTCTTAACGGGAGTTGGGTGGAAGTCCTCGTTCCAGAGATATTTTTCCTCGGGAAAGCCCCGCTTCAGCTCCACGTAACCCTTGTCTGGATGATAATCGGTGATCGCGACCCTGTCTATTACCTCATCCTTTGAAACAGACACCTGGTCCGTCTTTTAACTCTACTTATATGGTTTTCGAGAAAAAATCGCAAAGATTTTACAAGTTCATGTAGAAACGCTTGGTGTCCTTCTTGAGCGATACCAAAGTATTAGGATAGCGGCGGCAACCGCCACCACCCCAACCGCCGCATAGGGGGCGTAAACGGTCGCGGGAGCCGAAACGATTTCAAGGTAGTTCCCGTTAGGTACGGCGTAGCCATAAACCTGTATTTGCGCAGAGGGGTCTTCCTTGTATGAGAGGCTGTAGGTTTGGCCGTTTATGGTGGCCTTAAGCAGGACGCTCTCGTTAGTCGGGTACTCCTTGGTGAAGGTGGTTATGCCTGTGAAGGGATCATAGCGATGGTTCCACTCGGTTAGGGGCTGGCTGAACTCGGAGAAGTCGAGAAGTGCCTTGGCCTCGCCAAGGTGAAGCCCTTCGCCCATCATGATAGATCTCAGGGAACCGCTCAGCGTGAGGAAGCTCGGGAACTGCGGGTTGACGTTAAAGGGAAGTCCGTGGGAAATCACGTCCCAGTCACCTCTAACCGCGAAGGCCCTCCAGTTGGCGTTAACGATAAGCCTCGAGGAGTTCAGCTGCGTAACGTTGGCAACGTAGATAGTAAGGGTGAGGTTCTCAACCTCCTCGGCGTAGGTTTCGGTTCCCTTGTAAGTTGAAGTATAAGTTAGCGTGTAATTTATGAGAGAGGCGTTGGGATCTTGCGCCTTTATGCTTGCAACAAGTGGACCTGCGTTGCCAGGGCCTCCCTGGCTCGTTACCTCTTCAGAGCTGCTCTTACCGTTTAAAAGCTGGGAAAGGAACGTGTTGCCTGGGTAAGTTAAGTTGAAGGACCTAACCACCGTGTAACTGACCTTCGCCACGTTCTGCTTGGGATATATCACGGCGTTTAACGTAGCTCCAAGGGCTGGATAAACTCCAACGGAAGTCACAAGCAACAACATCACAGATAATATCATAACGCGGTTTTTCATAGTAAGTGATTAGGGGCCTCCGCTAATAAAGAACGCCAGTGAAACGAACTTTTCAGCAAGCGGGAACGCGCGTTCCTGCCCTTGCGGTCAAGGTGACGGCAAGGTGCTCGGGTACTCGGTCGGGTTGTAAACCGTGACGTTCTGGCCCTGCTGGTTCGCGTATTGAACTTCCGTAACGGTGCCGTTATTGCTGTAGTACACCCTGTTTGCCACGATGTAACCGTGGATCTTGGCCTCAGATATGGGAGACAGCATGGAGTAGTTGACGGTCTGCCTGAGATCGCTCAAGCTACCTAAGTTCTCAACCACGAAAGCAGTAACCTGAGCCGCCCTATCGGCCGCCAGCACGCCGTGAAATACTCCAGGGTAGAAATGACTGTTCGATATGCCCCTTATGATGACCCAGGGAACGCCATACTGCGCGTTCGCAAAGGCAAAGCCCCATCCCTCGTTCTCGCCCACGTCGGCTTGATAGAGGGCGTTCTGAAATGCGTTCAGAGAAATTGGATCAGTCCAAAAGCCCCCGGAGCTTATGACACCCACGACCACCTTTGCCTGGACGAGACCCGTGGAGTTCTCTCCGGTTATGTCGGCGATCGGCATAGCGCCCAACGAGCTGTATGAAGAGGCAAGGCGAACTAGGGGCGCCGACGCGGCCAGCGCGGCCACGTAGACGTAGCTCACGTCCTCGGTGCCCGGCCCATATCCGTATGAAGAGGCATTCGCGGGCACTGGCCCCACTTCCCCGTACCCCGTTACCACCGAGTTCCCAATTATGGAGGCATTTGTTACGATCATCTCATCACCGCCGTAATCTGTCATGTAGTTCCCATTGTGGAAGTGAACCGACCCCTTGTTTATGACGAAGGCCCCAACGACAACGTCGCCCGTGTTGATGTAGGGGTTCCTTGAGCCTCCTATGCCGCTCAGTATGGCAGCCGTGACGTTGAAGTACTGGTCCATCAAGAGCGCGGCCATCTCGGCAGACGAGTCCTTCTCTCCTGCCCTTACCTCAACCACCGGATGGCCCTTGACCGTGCCAACGTAATAGGTGAAGCCGTCTATGATGACCTCTCCCGTTACGTTCATCAGCGCCAAAACAGGCGCCTGTTCGTAGGCCGTTATGTCAACTATCCCAACCCTAGGGGTATCCAGCGCCTGAGACAGAGGCTGATCCGAAAGGGGAACGTACTTCAGCCGGTAGGAAAAGCGCCCGTAAAGCCCCTCAAGTGCCGAAAGCTTTGCACTTGATTGCGCGTACGAGACGTAGAAGTAAGCCATTCCCGCAAACCCCGCGATGGTAAGGATCAGCAGCGCGGCAACAACCTTAGATAGGCCTTTCCTTACACACATATGCAAAAAACTCAGATGAATTTAAGCATGTTTTGACATAGCTATGTAATAGGCCGGAACTTCGTCCCGTAGTATATGAGACCCTCCTCGCCGTCCTCGGAGATCTTCCTGAAAACGGCCTCTACCTCCATTCCCTCCTTTACCTCGCCAAAAACGTCGGTCAATGTTCCAAGTACCCTTACTCCGTTCTCTAGCTCCACAACCACCACGTAATAGGGGACGTAGGCCTCGAAGCCCTTGGGAGGGCTGCGAAGAAGGGAGAAGCTCACCACCTTCCCCTTTCTCGGAAGCTGGACTACCTCAACGTCCTTGGAGTGGCACTTGGGGCACGAGCTTCTAGGAGGAAAGGACACCTCGCCGCAGCTCTTGCACCTTATTCCCTCAAGCCTGTAGTGCGCGCCTATGTTTCTCCAATACCTCGGTACGGTCATCTCAATCACCTCTTCCTCTTGAACACGCCGATCACGGCGTGCGAACCCGATCCACCCAAGTTATGAAACGCCCCTATCTCCGCATTTGGAACCTGCATCTTTCCGGCTTTTCCTTGGAGCTGCCTAACCACCTCAACGGCTCCATAAACGCCCGTGGCTCCGACTGGATGACCCCTTGCCTTGAGCCCGCCTTCTGGGTTCACTGGGAGCTTTCCGTCCCTCTCGGCGCTTCCCTCGTGGAAGAACTTAGCTCCTTCTCCCTTTCCCACGACCCCTATGTCTTCAAGGGCAAGAGCTGCCATTATGGTGAAGGCGTCGTGCACTTCAAGGACGTCAAGGTCCTTTACCTCTACTTTAGCTGCAGAAAAAGCCGCCCTAGCTGCCCTTGCGGTAGCTGGGACGTCGCTGAGGCTCACCCTTCCGTTCACGCCTATCGTGTCGACGCCAACTCCCATACCAGCAAGCTCCACTTGGACGTCTCCCTTGGCCAACTCAGGCTTAGTGAGCAGGATCGCGGCCGCGCCGTCTCCCGTAGGGGAGCAGTCGAGAAGCCTTATGGGGTCGGCTATCACCCTGGACCTATTTACGTCGTCAACGGTTATGGCTTTCCTAAGTTGCGCATAGGGGTTGTCCACCGCATTCTTATGCATCATGACCGCTATTTCTGAGAACCAGTTCCTGGGCACGTTGTACTCCTTCATGTAACTCCTCATGAGAAGGGCGTTCAAAGAAGTAAAGCTCGCCCCATAGTAAGCCTCGAAATCCGCGTCTGCCGCTTCAGCCAGGGCCGTGGTTATGTTGTCGGAAGGCTCCTCGCTGAGCTTCTCCACTCCGACCACGAGCGCGGAGTCGTAAACGCCGGACTTAACCGCCATGTAGCCTGCCAGAAGCGCAGAACCTCCCGAAGAACAGGCGGATTCCACCTTAAAGGCGGGGACAAGCGGGAAAACCCCTGCCCTGTCCTCAAGCGCAAGGCCCAAGTGCTCTTGACCGTCAAGCTCTCCCGCAACCATGTTTCCAACGAACACGGCCTGAGGCTGGATCCCGGCTTCCTCGATGGCCTGCCTCGAAGCTTCCGCGAACAGGTCCGAAAGCGAGTCTTCCCATCTCCTTCCTATCTTAGTTAACCCAGTGCCAACCACAACGGGATTATCACTCACTTCGCTCCACCTCCAAGCCTTATGCCTCCTCTGAACTTGAGGTAAAGTGCGTAGTCTATCTCCACGCGCTTGCTCACGTAATCCATGACCTTCTTGGCCTTATCCCTCCTCCCCTCGATGCCCTCTTCTATGACGAAGCTGAAGGAGTCACTACCCGCCCCAGACCCAAAGGACGTCACGAGCACCCTTTGACCCGGCTTCGCGACGTCAAGGATCGCTGAGAAGCCAGTTATTGAGGCGGCAGCGTAAGTGTTGCCTATCATGGGACTGAGCAAGCCGACTTTCAATGCCGAGGGCGATATGCCAAGGGCCTTGGCCGCCGTCAGCGGGTAACGGCCGTTGGGCTGATGAAAGACCACGTAGTCAAAGTCCGAGGGCTTAAGCCCGAGCTCCTCCATTAGGGCCCTCGTCGCCCCTTCAACATGCTTGAAGTAGGCCGGCTCCCCAGTGAAGCCCTCGCCGTGGGAGGGATAGCGCGCGGCGTACCTCCTCCAGAAATCTGGAGTGTCCGACACAAAAGAAACCGATCCCTCGAGCGTTGCCGCGGCTTCCTTGGAGCTCGGGCCCACGATTATGGCTGTTGCTCCAGATGCCGCCGTGTACTCAAGGTGATCGCCAGGCCCTCCCTGAGCGGTATCAGAGCCTATGGCCATGCCGTATTTTACCATCCCAGACGAAACCAAGGCAATTGCCGCCTGAAGCCCCTCGGTTCCAGCCTTGCACGCGAACTCTAGATCTGCCGCCAACGAGAACGGGCCAACCCCAAGCGCCTCCGCCACCGTGGTGGCCGTTGGCTTCACGGCATAAGGAGGAGATTCCGTGCCGACGTAAAGGGCACCTATCTCCTTGGGATCGACGCCTGCCCTGCTCAACGCGTTCCTTCCGGCCTCGACTGCCATCGTCGCGCTGTCCTCGTCAGGGCCTGCCACCGCTTTTTCCTTGACGTTAAGTTCCTCTTCATACTGAACGGGGTCCCTTCCCCAAACCCTAGATATCTCAGCGACAGTAAGCCTGTATGGCGGGACATAGCTTCCCCACCCGTAAATCGATACCGGGTTTTTCGGCTTCATGCTACTGGCACCACTTAGAAGGCTTTAAGCTCTCCCTGCCCGGACAGGCCGGCCTCAAAGGCCTTTAAGTTGACGTCAACGGCTCTCTTGGGGACGTAAAGCGATATGGCCTTTTTGAGGATCTCCACGTCAAAGGGAAGGTGAAACTCCCTTGCAAGCACGCCCAAGAGCACGCTGTTGGTCGCCCTTGGCTCGCCCACAGAGCGCGCTACCTCTCCTGCGTCGACCAAGTGCAAGTTATCTGTTACCGCTTCCATGTACTTTTTGAACTCTTCAGGAGTAGGGTACTTTGTTAAACCCGCGGACGCCGTCACGGGTATCATTCTGTCCGTGGAAACTATGGCGAGTCCTCCCTTCTTCAGGTACTTGGCGTACCTCATGCCCTCCCAGAACTCCAGCGAGAGAAGGACGTCGGCCGAGCCCAAAGGTATAAGGGGGGCGGGCTCCTCCTTTTCCCTTATCCTTACGTGCGATGAGGCCGTACCTCCTCTTTGAGCCTGCCCATGCGTCTCGCCGGCCACCACTTTCAGCCCTGAGAGCACCGCGGCCGCCGCGATGACGCTCGATAGCACGAGCGTTCCCTGTCCGCCGACCCCACAAACCACCATGTCAAGTGATTTCTCGGTCACGATCGTTCACTTCCTCTCAGTGAGGTGTATGGCGTCGAACGGGCAGTCCTGCGCGCATAGGCTGCAGCCCGTGCACTCGTCCGGGTTTATCACGACCTTCCTAGTCGAGTAGTCGAATATGAGGGCAGGACATCCCGTCTCCAGCACGCAAAGCCTGCAGCCCGTGCACTTCCCGGGATCAACCTCGTAGAGAGGCAGCTTGATGCCC
>ERZ1669247.493-NODE-493-length-13139-cov-4.765362_pt1 | contig 13139 bp, 10 predicted proteins | sample MGYA00579297_ERZ1669247 | MGnify/ENA primary metagenome ERZ1669247 (study PRJEB41166, sample SAMN08046056) | hot springs metagenome | biome: hot spring; feature: acid hot spring; material: thermophilic sediment; isolation source: thermophilic sediment from acid...
ACTCGTGCGGACACCTCGTTAGCGTCGGGAACCTTATGCTACCCTCGGACTCTACTATGGGAGGTCTACATGGGAAATTTTCTTTCTAGCTCGGAGCACGGATGGCAAGGTCTCGCAACTTTCGTATGAGCGCCACTCACGGGTGGCAGCGCGTGCTGCTGGGCCTGGTCGCGGCTGTATTACTACTGGCCTTTTTCTTTTTTGCGATATTCGCGCTGATCGCCTTTGCCGTGTTAGGTGTCGTCTGGACCGTTTATCTCTGGTGGCGTGGTCGCAAGCGGAATACTGCTGTACGGAAAGATATTTTCACGAGGGATTACCGAGTGCTGGGCGACGATTCCGAAGTGCTTCCAAATAAGAAAGACGAGCGAAACTAGGCTGCTCGCGTCGCTCGCCGGCCCGCACAGTAGACCAGGCAAACGTGTCGGCCATCCAGCCATAGCCAGGCATTCTGGCGCATCCATCCAGCAATCCGGCAAGCGGTACGTGGATCAAGCCCAGGCGCAAAGTAGTGGTGCTCCCACCACGATGCACAGCCACCCCACACACTTCGTGGAGTTTCGGATATTTCTCGTGCAAGACGCTGTTTAAGCTGGCGATCTGCACGGAGATTACGCCAGAGGCTTTGGCGCTGCGAGTGCGGATTCCAGGCGCCTAGGATCGCGCCGCGATGTCCGCCGGCCGGACCGCCAATCGTCCAGTTGTGCCGGAGGCTTGGGCAGACGTAGTTGGATGACCGATACGCTTCCATGAGTTCAGCCACCTGCACCGGCAACAGCAGAGACGCTCTTCGATTCGCTCGGCGTTTCCAACGCAAGGGTGCGCACCCATTCCCGCACAAAATGGTCCATGATTCGGCGCAAGGCCGTGCGTGACACGGAAAAATCGTTGACCAGAATCGCAAATACATAGGCCTGTCCGGGTTTAACGTAGAGGATACCAGCCAAAGACAAGGCTTCGGCCAGGGTGCCAGTCTTGGCCAGAACGATCCCCGCGTCCAGATCCTGTAAACGGTGGCGCAGGGTGCCATCGCTGCCCGCTTCCGGCAAGGAGGCGGCATACACAGACCACCATGGCTGACGCAGGGCCCAGCTCAGCAGGTGCACCAGATCGTTGGCGCTCAGCCGATCCTCTCGCGACAGACCACTGGCGTCCACCAGTCGCGTCTCGGCATCGACCAGTCCCCGTGCGCGCGCCCAATCCTGCAGGCCGGCCACGGCCGAGCTCCGGGTGCCGGTGCGACCTTGGGCGAGGTCCGCCAGGCGCAGCAGGGTCTCGATGTGCGTGTTTTGACTGACCTTGTTGATGACTTGGATTTCCTCTGCCAATGGCGGCGACCAATGCTCTGCCAGCAAGAGCTTGGCGTGGGCCAGGGGGGGCATCGCTGCTCCCACAGTTGGCATGCCCTCCCCTGCATCGGCGTGGACGGAAAGAGGCTGTACCTGAATTCGATTGGAAACGACTATCCCCTGCTCTTGCAGCGCGGTCATCAGAGCTACAGCGGCAAAGCGTGGGGGATCGGGCTGTGCAAGACCCGCAACAAAAACCCCAGATCCCACACGTACACTGCCGGACAGGCGCCAGCCGGAAGCCTCGGCCACCAGACGGATCGGCTCGACTTCCTGCTGTTTGCCTACCGTGCGCACGGCGTTGTGGATGAAGCCCTGAGGATTCGGCGTAATCTGCGCCTCGGCCAGAACGCCCGATCTTGCTGCCGGACGGATGCGTACCAGGACACTGGCATCGTTGATGGTGAGCCCGTGAATGGGAGCGCCATACCAAAATCGCTGATCGTCCGAGGTCCAGCCGGGTGGCGGACTGGATTCCGCTGGGAATGGCCCATCCACGGCGACGATACCTTCGGGAATGCGGCGCACGCCCGCCTTCCACAACTGCGCGGCCAGGTCGCGCAGAGCGATCAAGGGATCGGGTCCGTGCTCTGATCGGCCGGTGTAGGGAAAGCTGCGGGAAGAGAGATTGGGATCGCCACCACCCACAAGATACAAGGGACCCAGAACCGTGCCCCGATCCAGGCCCTCGGCCCGCAGCTCCGTGCGTTGGCGCGCATCGGCTCCGAGACGATCCAAGACGTAGGCAGTGCTGAACAGCTTTAGAACGGAAGCGGGAGCAAGCGCCGTGTTCGCCTGATGGGCAAAGATCGGCTGTGCCTCGTCTGCTCTCTGGATGAGCACGCTCCACTTCCCATCGGCCGCGTGGGTCGGCAGCGCCGGCAGGGGCGTCGCGTGTACTCTCGGAACCCCAAACCAACCGCCGCACACCAGCAACAGCAGGCCCAGTCGGAGCAGCCTGCACCCAGGGATCGGCGGACAGCGTCGTGTTATGCGCATGAAAAAACTTTCGGGCATCGCTCGGTTCCTTCTGGGTTCGCTCAGACCCTATGGCGGTGTTCTGGGAAGAGGTCCTTTGGCAACAGGTATGCAATCACCAGACTAGGCAATGCGGCGACGAATGCCAAGAGAAAAAATGTGGTAAAACCCACTTCAGCCGCCAGAAATCCGCTGTAGCTTCCAGCCACCGTAGAGGCGACGGACATCAGTGCGGAGCCGATGGCAAAATGGGTGGCCTCGAAACTCTTCTGACAGCGCTGCATGAGAAACACCATAAGCACGGCAGTACCCAAGCCTGCCGCGGCCTGCTCGAAAGCCACCACCAGGGCGACCCAGAGCAGATCGGGCGTTGCCCACGCCAGCCAGGCGTAGGCAGGAATGGCAAAGGACTGCACGGCCGCCAAAGGGAGAAGCGCGCGGCGCAGTCCCCAGCGGGCAATGATCACCCCCCCCAGCAGGGCGCCGCCGATACCGGTCAGGGTACCGACCGCCCCGGTGAGCAGGCCGCGTGCCACCAGCCCATACCCGAGATGGTTGAGAAAGGGCGTGACCATGGCAAACATCAAGGCATCCCCTGCACGAAAAAAAAGGATGAAGGCCAGCGCCCAGACGATATGTTTTTGTCCCAGGTAAGAGCGAAAGGCCTGCACGGTGGCGATGCGGCGGCTTGCCCTGACTACTGCCGAGGGTGGTTGCGGGAGGATCCAGCGATGGAAGGCGGCGAGCAGCCACAGCATCCCCCCTGCTGTAAGGAAGCAGGCGGTCCAGGATACCCAGCCCGCCAGGACAACCAGTCCACCGTTGCCCACCAGCATGGCCACACGATAGGCGGCAACGCGCAGACCGGAGTAGGCGGCCTGTGCATCTACCGCCAGGGTCTGAATGTAGTAGCCATCCACGGACATATCGTGGGTGGCTGAGAGAAAGGCCATGAGCGCAAAAATCTTGAAAGCCAGATCCAGGTCGAGCTTCTGGGCCGGCCAAATGAGCAGGATGGCGACAGCGCCCAGGAGCAGCTCCATGAGGACCAGCCAGCTTTTCTTGTTGCCAAACAGATCGATGAAGGGGCTCCAGAACCATTTGAGATTCCAGGGGAGGCCCAACAGGGATAACAGACCGATGGTCTGCAGACTGGCGCCCGCAAAGGTAAAGAACTGGACCGATACCTGCTGCACCAGGGAAAAGGGCAGACCCTCAGCATAATAGGTGCTGGCAATCCAGGAGAATTTCTTCAGTCGCTCGTGAATTCGCATGGCTCAAAACAAAAACCCCCGCCAAAGCGGGGGTTGGATCGCCGACTGAGTACTCAGGAGGCTTTGGGAGGAGCGATAGGCTTTTGAGCAAGTACCCAACTGGCCAGCTCTTTGGCCTGTTCCGGCGTAACATTCTGGGCCGGCATGGGCATACCGCCCCATACGCCAGCGACGCCGTGCTGAATGGCGTGACTGACGGTCGCCAGAGCCTTGGGATCGCCCTTATACTTATAGGCTACCCAGGCAAAGGCCGGACCAACCACCTTGGCTTCCACCTGATGACAGGCAAAACAGCCCTTGGCTTCCGCCAGGGATTTGGCCTTGGCCATCTGGTCGCTGCTCATGGCGGCTGCCACCTTGACCAGGTGACCGCCCCCACTCTGCGGCTGGAAAGCCGCAGGCGAATTGGTCGCGGCAGAGGAACCACTGTCGGAGGAAGAGCTGGAACTGGTCGCACCGGAATCACTGCTTCCGGTGGACTCGCTCTGTTTCCCTTGGCCACAGCCGGCGGCCAGCGCAACTACGCAGGACATGGCCAGGATGCGGAGCCAAGACGCCCGAATGTTATCTACACGAATCATGATGCCCCTCCCTGTTCAGAGGACTCTGACAAGCGTTGGTAAAGATGGGTTATTAATCGGAACTGCCGTTGTCGCTGCTGCTCGTGCCGGCACTGCTGGACGAGCCGCTTTCATCGGAAGAAGCAGCGGATTCCATCGGAGCGGTGGAGCTGGAGGACATATCGCTGGAGCTGCTGCTCTCGGTCGCGGCGCTGCCGTTGTCCGAAGAAGCGGAAGACGAGGACTCGGTGGTGGCGGAGCTGCTCGCCGGGGCGCTGGACTCTTCCTTCTTGGCACAGGCGCTGGCAAGAGCGATGACGCCGGCGATGAAGATAACGCGAGCGACGGGCTTGAATTTGGCTACGTCTAACATGTTTGCACTTCTCCTTGCACGATGGATGAACAACACAGATGTAACTACACGAAGGTCGCTGACATACCTCTGAGAAAGAGTAGCACCTTCAGCGCCGAAAGGGGAAGAGCCCACGGCCGATGGTCGCGCCTGGTCGTGCGCCGGTGGTGGTCCGAAGGCAGACCCGCAGCATATGAGTGCATTCGGCCGCCCAAGGGCACCAACACGTGCTGCCCAGGACTTGCCTGACGAACTTCATCTTAGCATAATCGCGTATTAATATCGTTGTTCATGTACCTATCTTGCTGGAGGAGGGAGTGCAATGTCCGAAGCAAACGCGTCTCAGGACTGGGAAGCCCTGCAATCGGTAAAGCTACAAGAGCTGCGTAACGCCATCTCACCCGAGCGCTACCGTCGTTCGCCGGCGCGAGCGCTGCTGTGGTACGGATTTGACGGCGCGCTCTATCTGCTCAGCATCGCCGGTGCCCTTCTGCTCCCGTGGTGGTGGGCGCAGATACTCTGTGGGTTGTTGGCGGGCTCGGCCGTTGCCTTCATGTTTGTCTGGGCCCACGACGCCGCCCACGGCGCCCTCTTCCAGAGCAAGCGCGTGGGAGAGATACTCGGAACCCTCTTCATGTTGCCTTCCCTCAACATGTATCGCCTCTGGGCCTTTGGCCACAACCGCGTGCACCACGGCTTCACCAGTCTGGTATCCATCGACTGGATCTGGCGCCCCTGGACACCGGCGGAGTATCGCGCCAAGAGCGTCTGGCAACGACTCCTCTATCGGCTGGAGCGCAGCCCCTACGGCTGCGCCCTGCACTATCTCCTGCGGGTGTGGTGGCCTGGGATGGTCCGTTTTCGCGCCGATCCAAAGAACAAGGACCAGCGTTCCTTTTTGCTGGCAAAGATCTATACCCTGCTCTTTTTCTTAGTGTTTTCCGCCATGGCGCTGTGGCTGTCGGGCTGGGTTGGCTGGTTTGCGGCCCTGATCCTGCCTTTTGTGGTCTTCAACTACTACATCGCCTTGTTCGTGTTTCTTCACCACACCCATCCCGATCTTCCTTTTTTCTCGGAAAAAGAGGAATGGAGTCAGAGCATTGGGCAGATGTATTGCAGTACCGTCGTACGTTGCTCGGCCTTGAGCGAGGCCCTCATCCACGGCATCCTGATACACGCGCCGCATCACGTGGACCCGCGTATCCCTTTCTATCATCTGCGCGGTGCCTATGCGGATCTGCGCAAACATTATGGCGCCTATCTACACGAGAGTCGCTTCAGCTTTGCGCTGGTACGCCGGATTTTTCGCCAGTGCCAGCTTTACGATTATGAGAACAAGCGGTGGCTGAGTTTTCGCTCCCTACGGCAAATGGTGCCGGGGGCTGAATTTGCAGAGGGAGCGCAGATCGGGGCAGTCACTCCACACTAGGCGTAAACGCCGGCTCATCCGGCGTTCGACCCCTTGTCTCGTGCATGGCCCGGATCCGGAAGCGGCCCGCCGGCTACTGTGTGCCGTAATACTGGCGATACCACTGCACGAACTGCTCGAGCCCCCGCACCAGAGGGGTGCGCGGGGCGAAGTCCACCAATCTCGCGAGATCGTCCACCTCGGCGTAGGTGGCGAGCACGTCGCCCGCCTGCATGGGTAACAATTCCAACTGTGCCTTGCGTCCCAGGCACTCCTCCAGAATGGTAATGAAATCGAGAAGTTCCACCGGCTGATGATTGCCGATATTGTAGATCCGAAAGGGCGCGGCGCTGCTGGCCGGATCCACCGGCCACTGCGTCTGTCTCTGGGGCGGATGATCTACAAGACGCACGACTGCCTCGACGATATCGTCAATATAGGTAAAGTCGCGCTGCATCCGACCGTGATTGAATACGGGAATGGGCTCGCCGGCCAGGATCTTGCGGGTAAAGCTGAAGTAGGCCATGTCAGGCCGCCCCCATGGCCCGTAGACGGTAAAAAATCGTAGCCCCGTGCTGGGAATGTCGTAGAGCTGCGCGTAGCTGTGGGCCATCAGTTCGGCCGCCCTTTTGGTGGCGGCATAAAGGCTTACCGGATGGTCCACGGGGTCGTGTTCGCTGTAGGGCAAGCGGCTGTTGGCGCCATAAACCGAGCTGGACGAGGCAAAGAGAAGATGCTTTACACCTTGCTGGCGACAGCCCTCAAGGATGTGTACGAAACCCGTGAGATTGCTGTCGGCATAACTGTAAGGGTTATCCAAGGAGTAGCGGACGCCCGCCTGCGCGGCGAGGTTTACCACCAGATCGAAGTGGGGCCCGGAGAACACCGCATGCATTTCCGCACGCTGGGCGATATCTCTGTGCAGGAAGGTGAAGGCGGGATGTCCCTCCAGTTGATTCAGACGGGCACGCTTGAGCGCCGGGTCGTAGTAATCGTTGAGGTTGTCGAGGCCGGTGACCGTCCAGCCTTCGGCCAGCAGGCGTCGACACAGGTGAAAGCCGATGAAGCCTGCGACGCCGGTGACGAGCACACGACCGGGCGTCACGCGCTCTGCCCCTCGAGCCAGGCGATGTAGCGGGCCACGCCCTCTTCCACCGACAGCATAGGCGCCTGGTAACCCGCCGCCCGCAACTGGCGGATGTCGGCCTCGGTAAAGCTCTGGTATTTATCGTGCAGACTCTCGGGCATGGGAATGTAACGGATGACCTCGGTTTTCTGGAGCTTTTCCAGGTCGCGGCTCGGACCGCCCTGGCGGGCTTCGATAGCGTTGATGACGGCCACCGCCATGGCGTTGAAGGTTCGCGCCACGCCCGTGCCCACATTGTAGATGCCCGAGCGCGGATGCTCGAGAAAGTGCATGTTGACGGCACAGACGTCGTCGACGTGGATGAAGTCCCGGCGCTGCTCGCCATCGGCATAACCGCCGGAGCCGGCAAAGAGATGCACGTGTCCATCGAGGCGATATTGGCGGGAGAAATGCAGGGCAACGGAGGCCATCCGCCCCTTGTGGAATTCTCGCGGCCCATACACGTTGAAATACCGGAATCCGTGGACGGGCGCACGCAGCTCCTGCCAGTGGCGACGCAGGTATTGATCGAACTGGAATTTGCTGAAGCCGTAAATGTTGAGTGGATCTTCTGCGTCCCGAGTCTCCGTGAAGCGACCGCTGCGGCCGTACACCGAGGCGCTGGAGGCGTAGAGCAGCGGCACATCCTGTCTCTGCGCCCAATGCAGCAGGGCCTTGCTGTATTCATAGTTGTTGGTCATGACGTAGCGACCGTCGCTGGCCATGGTGTCGGAACAGGCACCCTCGTGGAAAATCGCTTCCACACCCGCGAAGCTCCCGGACTCGAGGCGGGCAAGGAAAGTCTCCGCTTCCAGATAATCGGCAATGTCCAGGCCCGAGAGATTGCGGAACTTGTCCGCCTGCTGAAGGTGGTCCACCACCAGGATATCGCGCTCTCCCCGCGCGTTGAGTGCGGCCACCAGATTGGCGCCGATGAAACCTGCCCCGCCCGTAACGATGATCATAATGTCGTGCTCCTTTTGCGCTATGATAACAAAAAACCCGCCCGGGAGACCCCTCAACCATGCCCGACTCCAGCCTGCTCATCGTCGTCGTGCTGCTGGCGACGACGGTAGTCCTCGTCGGACTTTTGAAGTGGCTGCGCCTACCGGCGATATTCGCCTATCTGCTGACGGGCGTCCTGCTGGGACCGCACGCCCTGGCGGTGGTGCCCGATCTCGAACGCACGCGGCAACTGGCGGAATTCGGGGTGGTTTTTCTCATGTTCAGCATCGGCTTGGAGTTCAGTCCGGCGCAGTTCATCACCATGCGGCGTCTGGTGTTCGGCATGGGCAGTCTGCAGGTACTGGCCTCGCTGGCGGCCTTTCTTGGCATGGCGGCGGTCTTGGGGCTGGGCTGGCGCAGTGGAGTCGTCGTCGGCGGAATCCTGGCGATGTCATCGACGGCCATGGTGGCGCGGGTACTGGCGGAGAAAATGGAAAGTGCCTCCCGCCACGGTCGAATCGCCATCAGTATCCTGCTGTTCCAGGATCTCGCCGTGGTGCCGCTGCTGGTATTGATCCCCGCCCTGGCCGGGGATCGGGCTGCCCTGCCCGCCGCCCTCGCCTTCGCTGGGGTAAAAGCGGCGGTGGTTCTGTTGATTCTGCTGGTGCTGGGGCGGCCGGTGATTCGGCCTTGGTTCCAGCTGGTGGCGCAGCGTAAGTCCAGTGAGCTTTTCACGCTCAACGTCCTCTTCGTCACCCTGGGGCTTGCCTGGATCACCGAGGCGGCAGGTCTATCCTTGGCCCTGGGCGCCTTCGTGGCGGGTATGCTCATTGCCGAAACCGCCTACCGTTATCAGGTAGAGGCGGACATCGCGGCCTTCCGCGACATTCTTCTGGGGCTGTTCTTCATTACCATCGGCATGCTGGTGGATCTGCGCCTGATCCTGGCCGATCTTGCCTGGATCCTTGCCCTACTGGCAGCGATCCTGATCATCAAGGGTGCGGTGGTCTGGGGCAGCTGCCGCCTATTCGGCTTCGAGCAGGGAGTGGCGCTGCGTACGGCGCTGGTGCTGGCGCAGGCGGGAGAGTTCGGTTTTGTCCTCTTGTCCCTGGCCAATCAATTCCACCTGTTGCCCGCACCGGTGCTGCAGCCGCTCCTCGGTGCCATGCTGATGTCGCTGATGCTCGCGCCCATTCTCCTGGAGCACAACGGCTGGATAGCGCGACAACTCGTCGGTAGCTACCGGCGCAGTCGCGAGCGTGCCCTCCGCGAAATTCGCGGCATCCAGCTCAAGGAGCACGTCATTCTCTGCGGCTACGGACGGGTGGGCCAGAGTATCGGTCGGGTGCTGGAAGAAGAAGGCATTCCGTACCTGGCCCTGGACCTCGATCCCGCCCGCGTGCGCCAGGCGCAATCGGCCGGTGAATCCATTTTCTTCGGCGACGCGAGTCGTCGTGACGTCCTGCTCGCTTCGGGTTTGGCCGATGCTCGCGCCCTGGTGGTAACTTTTGGGGATGTGACGATCAGTCGTCGGGTTCTGGCCGTGGCTGCGGAATTGCAGCCGCAGCTGCCGATTCTGGCTCGCGCCCACGACGACAGTCAGATTGCCATCCTGGAGGCCGCCGGCGCCGACGAGGTCGTGCCGGAAGTGACGGAAGGCGCGCTCATGCTCGCCTCTCAGACCCTGCTGCAGTTGGGCTTCCCCATGAGTCAGGTGTTGCGCCGGGTGCGTCGCTTCCGGCAGGAACGCTATCACGTCTTCCGCGCCAGCTTCTGGGGCGGTTCGGAACCGGGCGAGGACCGGGACTCTCCACGGCTGCTCTCCGTCGCCTTGGGTGATACCGGTTGGGCCATTGGCAAGACCTTGTCCGAGCTGGATCTGCCTGCTTTGGGGGTGCAGGTCACGGCGCTGCGCCGGCGGGGTATCCGCGGGCGTGATCCGGCCAGCAGCATGCGTTTGCGCGCCGGCGACGTGCTGGTTATCTTCGGGGATCCCAAAAGTCTGCAGGCCGTGGAGCAGTTCTTGCTGGAAGGCCCGGACGCGGGTGCCTTTGCCACCCCGAACAACGACTAGGAGGTGTGCTGTGCAGTGGAGCCGTTATGTTCGCAGGGGCGTGGTGGAGTGGGGAGTCTGGCTGGAGGAAGAGCTATTCTCCCTGCAATCGCTGGACGAGACGCTCCAGCCCCAGCACTTGCTACAGGAAGACCCGAAAATCCTCTCCCGCCATCTGCGCCGGCGCCGTACCGCGCATATCCGTTCTGTCGATCCGGAGAGCATCCGCTATCTGCCGCCCACATCGCCACAGAAAATACTCTGCGCCGGCTTGAACTATCGCGATCATGCGCTGGAGAGTGGGGCAGAGTTGCCCGGCGCTCCCAACTTTTTCATCCGCTTTCCCGATACCCTGTGCGGCTTTGGTGAGGCCCTCCCCTACCCCGCCCAGTCCGAGGCCATGGACTACGAGGGCGAGCTGTTGGTCATCCTGGGTCGGACCGTCCACGGCAGAGTCCATCGTCGCGAGGCTCTCGCGGCCGTGGCCGGCTACAGCATCTTCAACGACGTCAGCCTGCGCGACTATCAGTTCCGAACGAGTCAGTGGACCCTGGGTAAGAACTTCCCCAACAGCGGTCCCTGCGGTCCGCGTGTGACAACCCCGGAGGAACTGCCCGAAGGGGCCCGGGGACTTTATCTGCGCACCGAGGTCGACGGCGATGTCCTTCAGGACGGCAATACCATGGATCTCCTCTTTGATGTCGCCACACTCATTCAGGCGCTGGCTGAGGTGACGCCCCTGCATCCGGGCGACCTCGTCGCCACCGGCACTCCGGCTGGCGTCGGCTTTGCTCGCAAGCCGCCCCGCTTCCTGCAGCCCGGCAATCTCGTTCGGGTGGAGATCGAGGGCTTGGGCTTTTTGGAGAATCGGGTAGTCCCTGCGCCTTGACAGGGCTCGTCCCCCTGCCTAGGTTTAATGGAACATACCAAACGGTTTGCAACTGGTCTGCTCGGGGGATGGACATGGCGCAAAAGCAGAGAAGGATCACAGGAACTCGGGCAGGTGCGGCAGGTGGCTGGGGCTCGCTGCGCGGCATCGTCGACGTCTACGGCGCGGAACACCCAGTGCCCGGTGTCGGCCGGACCCTGATCCAGCTCAACAAACCCGGCGGCACCATGTGCACTTCCTGCGCCTGGGGAAAGCCGGCCAAGCCGGGGCTTTTCGAGATCTGTGAGAATGGTGCCAAAGCTACTATCTGGGATCTGACCACCGATCGCTGCACACCGGAATTCTTCGCTGAACACTCTTTGGAAGAGCTGCGCCGTTGGTCCGACCACGACCTGGAGATGCAAGGTCGTCTGACCGAGCCCCTGCGCTACGATGTCGGTTCCGATCGCTATATACGCTGCACCTGGGACGAGGCCTTCGCCAGCATCGGAGCCACGCTTCGGCAGCTCGATCCGCAGTCGGTGGTCTTCTACGCCTCCGGTCGCGCCTCGTTGGAAACGTCCTACCTCTACGCCCTGTTCGCACGGCTTTACGGCCATAACAACCTTCCCGATAGCTCGAACATGTGCCATGAGACTACCTCCGTGAGCCTGAAGGAGCACATCGGTACCCCCGTGGGCACCTGCGTTCTGGAAGATTTTGAACACTGCGATGCCATCTTCTATTTTGGTCAGAACCCTGCCACCAACAGCGGCCGCTTTCTGCACCCCTTGCAGAAGGCCGTGCGTCGCGGCTGTCGTCTCATCGTGTTCAATCCCGTGATGGAAAAGGGTCTCGTGGAGTTCATCGATCCGCAAAATCCCCTGGAAATGCTGACGGGCCACGGCACGCGCCTGGCGCATCAGTATCTGCAGGTAAAGGCCGGCGGCGATATCGCGGCCATTGTCGGCGTGTGCAAACATCTGCTGGAAATGGACGACGCAGCGCTCCAGAGAGGGGGTCCCGGCATCCTCGATCGCGACTTCCTGCAGGAGCACTGTCATCAACACGAAGCCTTCCTGGAACAGGTGCGTCGGACCTCTTGGGAAGAGATCGAGCAACACTCTGGTCTCCAGCGCGACGCGCTCGCCAGTGCAGCGTCGGTCTACGCTGAGGCGCAGCGCGTGATTGGCGTCTACGGGATGGGTCTGACCCAGCACGTACACGGTTCCCAGGCCATCGGGACGCTGCTGAATCTTCTCTTGCTGCGGGGCAATATCGGCCGCGAGGGTGCGGGCATCTGCCCCGTGCGCGGGCATTCCAATGTGCAGGGACAGCGCACCGTGGGTATCTCGGAAAAACCCGAGCTCGTGCCTCTGGATCGTTTGGCGGAGCTCTTCGACTTCCAACCGCCGCGCGAGCAGGGACTGGCTACCGTCGACGCCTGCGAAGCTATTCGCGCCGGGAGGGTCAAAGCCTTTATCGCGCTGGGTGGCAACTTTCTGCGGGCCATCCCGGAGCAGGAAGCCATGGAGAAGGCTTGGGCTGCTCAGGAGCTGACGGTCAGCATCGCAACCAAGCTCAACCGCAGTCACCTCTTTCCGGGCAAGGAGGCCTGGCTGCTGCCCTGCCTGGTGCGCTCCGAGATCGACGTACAGGCCGGCGGAGCGCAGGTCGTCACCATCGAGGATAGTTTCAGCCACATCCACGCCTCGCATGGACAACACGAGCCGGCCAGCCCCCATCTGCGCTCCGAGTTGGCCATCGTGACGGGCATGGCCAAGGCGACTCTGGCGCCGAACCCGCGCTGTGACTGGGATGCTTGGACTGCAGACTACGGCAAGGTGCGCGACCTCATCGCGGCCACCTACCCAGAATTTCACGACTTCAACGCACGTCTGGATACGCCGGGCGGTTTCTACCGCGGTAACCCTGCCCGCGAGCGGCGCTGGCAGACGGCCAGTGGCAAGGCGGAGTTTACCTTACCCACGGTGCTGTCTTCCCTGGGGCTGGGCGATGCACCGGGGCGCTACCATCTCATCACCATGCGTTCCAACGATCAGTTCAATACCACCATCTACGGCTATAGCGATCGTCTGCGTGGCCTGGAAGGTTCGCGTATGATCCTGTTGATGAACAGCGAAGATATGACGGCGGCAGGATTGCGCGAGGGACAGGAGGTCAGCCTGCAGTCCGATGCCGGAGACGAGCTGGTACGGCAGGGGG
>ERZ1669247.495-NODE-495-length-13092-cov-4.364041_pt1 | contig 13092 bp, 10 predicted proteins | sample MGYA00579297_ERZ1669247 | MGnify/ENA primary metagenome ERZ1669247 (study PRJEB41166, sample SAMN08046056) | hot springs metagenome | biome: hot spring; feature: acid hot spring; material: thermophilic sediment; isolation source: thermophilic sediment from acid...
CGCTTCGAAAACTACGCTCCGCCCGGCGCTTACAACTAGTCCACAGCGGCAACGCAAAACGGTTCTCGGGTTGGTCCTGCGCCTTGGCAGCTTGGGGTGTGGGTACGGGCGGCTCGCGCCTTTTTGGCGCGGTCGGGTTACACTACAACCATGACTCGTCCCGTCCGTGCCTGTATCTCCGCTTCCGCCCTGGCGCACAATGTGGCGGTGGCGCGGGCGCGGATGCCGGGTTCGAGGCTCATGGCGGCGGTCAAGGCCAATGCCTACGGGCATGGCCTTGCGGTATGCGCGCCGATCCTGGCGGCAGCGGGAGTGGATGCCTTTGCGGTGGCCGGCATGGAAGAGGCCGAGACCCTGCACGGGCTGGGGCTCGCCCCACCCGCCTGCCTACTGGCCGGGCCCTTCGCTGCAGAGGAAATTCCCCTGGCCGCCGCCCACGGCCACCAACTGGTCATCCATCGGCGCGAGCAGCTGGCCTGGCTGCAGCAGAGTCGCTGGACCGAAACGCTCTCCCTGTGGATCAAGGTGGATTCGGGCATGCACCGCCTCGGCTTTGCCCTGGCAGACCTGGATCGAGTCTTCGCGGATCTGCAGGCCGTCCACTGCCCCACTCGTATCCATGGGCTACTCAGCCACATGGCGCGCAGCGATACCCCAGCCGACCCCTACAACGACCAACAGATAGGGCTTTTCCGGGAGGCCATCCTTCGCTGGGGCGAACATACCCTGGGCGAGCACTCGCTGGCCAACTCCGGGGCGGTGCTGGCGCTCTCCTCGGCGCGCTTTCCCTGGATGCGCCCCGGTCTCATGCTCTACGGACTCTCGCCCTTTCCCGACGCTTTCGGCAGCGATCTGGGTCTGCGCCCGGCACTCTCCTGGCAGGCGCAGATCATCGCCACCCGCCGTCTCGCCGCTGGGGAATGGCTGGGCTACGGCGCAGCCTATCAGGCCCCACGGGATCAGCGGGTCGGGGTGGTCGCCTGCGGTTACGGCGATGGTTTTGATCGCCACCTGGGGCAGGGCACAGCGATCTGGATCGGCGCCCAGCCTAGCCGGACCCTGGGGCGTGTCAGCATGGATCTGCTCTTCGTCGATCTCGATGGCTGCGCTGCCGGAGAAGGCGACTGGGTCACCCTCATGGGCGCCGGTGGCGAGCCGCTGGAACACCTGGCGGGGCAGTTGGATACCATCCCCTATGAACTGGGGACCCGCATTCAGGCGCGGGTGCCGCGGCTGGTCGTGCCGTGAGTCGCGAGCGCAGTCTCTACGTCTGCCAGGACTGCGGTGGCGTCAGCCCGAAGTGGCTGGGGCGCTGCCCCGACTGCGGCGCCTGGAACAGCCTCGTGGAGCAGCGGGTCGAGCGCGACGACAGTCGCAGGGGGAGCAGCTCCGCCTATGCCGTAGCCAGCGCTCCGGAGTTCCTCCACAGCATCGCTGCCGATGCCACGGAGCGACAATCCACAGGCTTGCAGGAACTGGATCGGGTCCTGGGCGGCGGACTGGTAGCAGGCGCCGCCATCCTGCTGGGGGGCGAACCCGGCATCGGCAAGTCCACCCTCATGCTCCAGATCGCCGAGGGCCTCGGTCGCGAACGTCCCGTCCTGTACGTGACGGGCGAGGAATCCTCGGCACAGGTGGCGCTACGAGCCCGGCGTCTGCAGGTACGGGGAGAGGGCATCCGCGTCGTGGCGGAAAATCACTGGGAGGTCATCGCCGGTATCCTGGAGGCCGAAAAACCGGCCATCGTTCTGGTGGACTCCATCCAGACCCTCTTCAGCGACAGTCTGCAGTCGGCGCCGGGTTCCGTCGCCCAGGTACGCGAGTGCGCGGCTCGTCTGGTACGCCACGCCAAAAGCTCCGGCGCCAGCGTCTTTCTGGTGGGGCATGTGACCAAGGAAGGTGCGATTGCCGGCCCCCGGGTCCTGGAGCACATGGTGGACACCGTCCTCTACTTCGAAGGGGAGGCCGGCAGCCCGTATCGCCTGATCCGGGCCATCAAGAACCGCTTCGGCGCGGCCAACGAGCTGGGCGTCTTCGAGATGCGCGAAAGGGGCTTGCAGGAGGTACGCAATCCTTCTCGCCTGTTCCTCTCCCAGCACGAGCGACCGGTACCCGGCAGTGTCGTGCTCGCTACCCAGGAAGGCACCCGCCCTCTCCTGGTGGAGGTCCAGGCCCTGGTCACGCCCAGCCCTTTGGCCAATCCGCGGCGGGTGGCCATCGGTCTCGATCCCAATCGTCTGTCCTTACTCTTGGCCATCCTGCACCGCCACGGCGGTAGCTTTTTCTTCGACCAGGACGTCTTCGTCAATATCGCTGGCGGCATTCGCGTCGATGAGCCTGCTGCGGACCTGGCCGTGGCCATGGCCCTGCTGGGCAGCTTCCGCAATCGTCCCCTGCCCGACGGCACGGTAGTCTTTGGCGAGTTGGGTCTGGCCGGGGAGGTACGACCTGTGGCGGCCACGGACACGCGTCTGCTGGAGGCGGCCAAGCTCGGTTTTTGCCGTGCCATTTTGCCGCGGGGCGAACATCCAAAGATGGCGGGGTTCACGACTTTGCCCTGTGCGCGCTTTCAGGACGCCGTCGACGCCGCTTTTGCCAGCTGAGCGGGCTCTGGGCGGCGTGACTTTGGCCCTTGCAGCGAAGTCTGGCGATGGGTTATGGTGACCGTGTCCGATCTCGTTCGGATCACATTATCTACTTATATATCATACTGGTAGAAAGTTCTTTTTCGAACCGATGCAAGAGTGGAGGGCTTCATGAAGCACAGGATTTCGACGCAGCATTCCCCGCGAGCGCAGCACAGCGCGACCCGTTTCGGTGGTCTCATCCTCGCCGCCGGCGCGAGCCTGCTCCTGGCCACCAGCGCCTTCGCTGCCCCGAACCCGCAGCTGAGTCCCACGCAGCTTCACCAGTTTGCCGGTGCCGTCAAGGACCTGCAGGCGCTCAACAACCAGGTACATCAGGAGGCCATGAATCCCAAGCTGACACCCGCGCAGAAGGAAAAGCTCAAGAACGAATACATGGCCAAGACCAACTCCATCCTCGCGCAGCACCATCTGACGGCGCAGCGCTATACCGAACTCCTGCAGGAAACCCAAAGGGACCCAGCCTTTGCCAAGGAAGTCGAAGGCGCCATGCGCTGAGCTGCAGCAAGCACGCCTCGGCACCTGCCCTCTCCGGGGGCCAAGCCCGGCAGACCCCTACCCCCGCGGTAGGGGTTTTTGTTTCAGTCGGATCCCCCGACACGGCTGGCATCGGGGATGTGAATGGCGTCCAGCAGAGCGCTGGACAAACGGCGGTGTTGCTTTTCCAGCTCTTCCATCTGCTGTACCCAATGCTGCCCATCCCGGTCCGCAAAAGCGGCAATGGCATCGTGATAGTCCCGATACACCGCGAGAATCCCTTGGGCTTGCGCCTCGGGTAAGCGGCAGATATCCCGGTAGGTTGGGCAGTTGCTGGGATCGCGCAGGGATGGCAGGTCGAGGATGGTCCAGGACTGCCGCAGGGCCTTGCGCAACACCGCGTGTTCGGTCATCTGCTCGGCATAGATCCCCAGCAGGCTGCGCTGCCCCGTCTGCCGCAGCGGCGCGCAGCCGGATATGAGAAACTCGCGCAGAGAGGCCAGGGGCATGGGGCGGGCGATGGCATATCCCTGCAGGTAGCGCACCCCCAATACCGCCACGGCGTCACGGATGGCCGCCGTTTCCACGCCTTCGGCCACCAGCTCCACATCGAGACTGGAGCTCAACTCCAGCAGGGCCTCGACGAAATGCAGGTCGCCGGGGCGCTCCTCCAAACCCCGGACGAAGGCCTGATCCAGCTTGATCTTGTCGATGGGTAGCTCCTTCAGACGCAGGAGCGAGGAGTACCCGCTGCCGATGTCGTCCAAAGCCAGTCGGACACCGATGGCCTTGAGATCCAGGAGATGATCCTGAGCCAGGCGTCGATCGAGGAAGTCCCCGCTCTCCAGCAGCTCGAAGACCACGCGATGAGGAGCGACCCGCTGCCCCAGCAACGTGTGCTGCACGCACTTGAGGCAGGTGACGCCGATGAGCTGAGGATCGAGGTTCACCGATACCCACAGCTCCGGGTCCAGATCGCTCAGCGCAGTCAGAGCGGCCAAGGACTGCTGCAAGATCTGCTGAGACAGGTCGAAAAGGTCGGTTTCCTGGAACTGGGGCAGGAAGTCACCAGGGGCGAGGACGGTGCCGTCCTCCCCGCGTATCCGCGCCAGCGCCTCGATCCCAACCACACGGCCCGTCTGCTGATCCCAGATGGGCTGAAACCAGGCCTCGGCACCCTGAACGCGAAAGCGTTCCCGCAGGGGGTAGAGCCGTTTGGCACTTTGGGGAGCCTCCCAGAAGGACCAAGGCCGCAGACGCTGCCCCTTTTGCTGTTTGGCGGCGAACAGAGCCTGATCCGCCTCCCGCAGCAGCTCATCCAGATTCCCCTGGGCGGAAAAGGGATAGATGCTGATCCCCATGCTGACGCCAATGTGCGCTTCTACCCCGTCGCGCAGGTGGTAAGGCTGGCGCAGGGCCCGCTGAACCTTGTCGAGAATGGGCTCCAACTCATCCAGCTGACGCAGTCCCTCCAGTATCAGGACAAACTCGTCGCCTCCCAGACGGGCGATGGCATCGCTGCGGCGCAACTGATCGCGCAGTCGCTGGGCCACCAGCACCAAAAGGGCATCTCCCTGATCGTGGCCGTAGCGATCGTTGATGGGCTTGAAATCGTCCAGATCCAGCATCACCACCGCCAGAAGGCGCTCGTCCGCATCGGCGCGACGTTGCGCCCGCAGCAGTTCCTCGTCCAGCGCGCGGCGATTGAGCAGATCCGTCAGCGGATCGTGGCGCGCCAGACGCTCCAAGGTCGCTTCGCGAGCCTTCTGATGGCTGGTATCGAAAAAGTGCGCGATATAGTGGCTGACCTGCCCGCTCCCGTCCTGCACAGCGGTGATGCTCAGAAACTCGGGATAGACCTCGCCATTCTTGCGGCGGTTCCAGATCTCCCCTTGCCAGGCTCCCTCCAGCTCGATCTGCCGCCACATGGCCTCATAGAACTCCGCGCCCTGTTTGCCCGAATGCAGGATGGCCGGCGTCAGGCCCCGGACCTCCTCCAAGCTGTACCCGGTGACGCGGGTGAAGGCCTGATTGACCTTGACGATGCGCCTTTTCGCATCGGTGATCATGATGCCTTCCTGGGACTCGAAGGCTCGGGCCGACAAACGGAGTTCCTGTTCCTTTTCCCGAGACTGGGTCACATCCCTCTGCACCGAGACGAAATGGGTGACCTGTCCATGCGCGTCCATCACTGGGCTGATGTTGAGAGCGTTCCAGAAAGGCGTGCCGTCGCGGCGATAATTGAGGAGCTCGCCGTGAAAACCCCGACCCTCGGCAAGGGCGTCGCGCAGGCTCTGACGCATGGCCGGATCCGTATCGGGTCCCTGCATGAAACGGCAGTTCTTGCCCAGGATATCGTCCAGCTCATAGCCGCTGAGGCGCAGGAAGGCTGGGTTGGCGTAGACCACCCGCTGCTCGGCATCCGTGAGCAGCACGCCCTCGTCGATGGCGCGCAGGGCCGCCGCAAAGCAACGGTCCCGCCCGTCCCGTTCCTCTTCGAAGAGCACCTCGGCGATGACGGCAGCGATGCTCTCCAGAATCCGCACCTGCTCGGAATTCGGGGCGCGCTCGGTGAAACTCGACAAGGCAAAGGTGCCGAGAACATTGCCGAAACTGTTGCGGATCGGGGTGGACCAGCAGGCCAGCAGGGTGAATTCCTCAGCCAGATCCCGAAGCCCCGCCCAGCGCGGATCGCGCAAGGTTTGGCTGACGAAGACGGAATCGTTGCGCAGCACGGCGTTGCCACAGGAGCCGCTCTCGGGCCCCGGACGCAGGCCGTCCAGACGCAGACGCGCCGCCTCCGGCACGCTCGGCGCGGCAAAGAGGCGCAGAACCCCGTCGCCGTCCAGCAGCATGACCGAGGCCAGCGCTCCCTCCGTCAATCTCTCAGCCAAGAGACAAAGACTTTCCACGAGGTCCCGGGCACCGTCGAGAACCGTACCCGACTTATCCTGTACTACCGAATCTAAGATAGCTCCACTCCCCTTCCAGCGAGCTCAGGTCCAAACCTCTCCGTGTTCCCGTCTCGGCTGTCCAGAGACCTCCCCACCGTTCAGGACGGCAGGTAGGGTGCTACGCCGAAGGTTTCGAACACGGTGTCTATCGCCTGATGCTGCGCTCCGTGGACCACGGCATCGAAGATGTCCTGATCCGTCCAGCCCAGACGGCGCAATTGCTCTACCTCTTTTGCGCCGACACTGTGTGGATCATGCACCGCTTTGAGGACATAGTCCAGAAGGGCATTTTCCCGATCTGTCAATGGACCCTGCGCCGGTTGCTTGCGCGCCTTGGCGATGGCCTCCTTGCTGAATCCGGCATTGAGGAGCAATGCCTCATTAAACCCAATACAAAATTTGCAGTTGCCTTCTTCCGACAGGATATATCGCAACAAAGCCAAGAAATTGGCAGACAGATGCGGATGCTGACCAAAATATCCCAGATTTTGCCATTGACTGCGCAAAAGCGCGGGACTCACGCCAAAGAGCTGCAAACCTTCGGGCACTCCGCCAAAAGCTTTTTGTATCTCGCCATAGATTTGCGCTAGTTCGCCTTGTGCCTGTTCCGGAGGGGTAAGTTTTAGGTCCATCGCAATTTGCTCCTTTCGCATTCCGCTTAATTAGGACAACGCGGGCTGAACGCCAAGTGAGTCGGCCCGCTCTTATTATCATACCGATCGGTCGGTATTTAGTCAAAGGCGATGGCGCTTGCGTTCGCGAAAGCGTGAATCCGCTCCATGAGTATTCGCTACCTTACTCATTGGCGAAGCTCTCCGCAGAGGACTATACCTAGGGCGATAGCCTGACAATCGTGACAAGAGGAGCGAGCGCGTCCACCGCACCCCGGGGCTTTCCACAATCGGCAAGAGGCTCTCCTCTGAGCGCTGCGGCGGTGAACACGGTCCTCGGGGGGACGTTGTGACCCAGGATTTCGACATTTTAGTAGTGGGCGGGGGCATCAACGGCGCCGGTATCGCGCGGGACGCCGCCGGACGCGGTCTCAGCGTGGCGCTGGTGGAACAGGACGATCTCGCCTCCCACACCTCGTCGGCCAGCACCAAGCTCATTCACGGCGGGCTTCGTTATCTGGAGTACTACGAATTTCGTCTGGTTCGCGAGGCGCTCATGGAACGCGAACGCCTGTTGGCCATCGCGCCGCACATCATCTGGCCATTGGAGTTTGTGCTCCCGGAGGGACCGGGCAGCCGCTCCCGCTGGAAAATCCGTGCCGGCCTGTGGCTCTACGATCATCTTGCCCCGCGCCAGACCCTGCCGGCATCCAAGCCGCTTCGCTTTGGGCCGCATCCGGCAGCCGAGGTGCTTCAGAGCAGCTACCGGCACGGATTCAGCTACTCCGACTGCTGGGTAGAGGATAGCCGCCTGGTGGTATTGAACGCCATGGACGCCGCTGCCCACGGCGCGCAGATCCTGACCCGCACCCGCCTCGAAAAAGCCTCGGCGGAAGGCGGCCGCTGGCGTGCTCAGTTGCGGCATCGCGGTGATGGCCACGGCAGTGAGATCAGCGCTCGCGTCCTCGTCAACGCCGCGGGCCCTTGGGTGGGGGACGTCCTCCACGGCCCACTGGGACTGCAAACGGACAAGACCGTGCGCAAGGTCAAGGGCAGCCACATCATCGTACCGCGGCTCTATGAGGGCGAGTTCGCCTTTATCCTGCAAAACCCGGATAAACGCATCGTTTTTGCCATCCCTTACGAGCACCGATTCACTCTCATCGGCACCACCGACATCCCCTATGAAGGGGATCCAGCATCCCTGACCATCTCCGCCGAAGAAACCCAGTACCTCTGCGACAGCGTCAACCGCTATTTCCGCCGCGCCATACATCCAGAAGACGTGGTGCGCAGCTATGCCGGCGTCCGTCCCCTGTACGACGATCACGCCGCCAACGCCTCGGCCGTCACCCGCGATTACGTCCTCGACCTGCAGGACGACGGACACCCGCCACTTCTGTCCGTATTCGGTGGCAAGATCACCACTTATCGTCGTCTGGCGGAACACGCGCTGAGCCTGCTACAACCCGTTCTGCAGTTTGCGGACAGGGCTCCCTGGACCGCGTCCCGTGCCCTGCCGGGAGGGGATCTGGGCGGGCGTACCTTTGCCGACTTCGCCCACGACCTTGGCCAGCGCTATCCATTCCTCGCGCCGGAGCTTGCTTGGCGCTTAGCGCGAGCCTACGGCAGCCGCGCTGAGCTCTGGCTCCGGGGAGCCCAAAGTCTGGGGGACCTAGGCATGGATTTCGGAAGCGGCCTGACCCAGGCCGAGGTGGACTACCTCTGTGACCAGGAATTCGCCCAGGAAGCCGAGGATATCCTCTGGCGTCGTTCCAAATTGGCCTTGCACCTGCCCGAGGAATCGGGCGTGCGATTGGCGCAGTATCTGCGCGCTCGGAAAGAAGGAAAGGAGAACCATCCAACTACCAGGCAACGACGGGGTTGAACCCCGTGAAGGAGCGGTATCGTGTCCGATCAATTTGTGGGAGCCATCGACCAAGGAACCACCAGTACCCGCTTCATGGTCTTCGACCGCCAGGGCAAGGTCATCACCTCGGCGCAGAAAGAACACAAGCAGATCTATCCCCAACCCGGCTGGGTCGAGCACGACCCCATGGAAATCCTGGACAACACCAATGAGGTCATCGGCGCGGCCCTGGCACGGGCCAAACTGAGCGCCGAGAACCTGCTGGCCGTGGGCATCACCAACCAGCGGGAAACCACCGTGCTCTGGGACCGCCATAGCGGTGTGCCGCTGACCAATGCTCTGGTGTGGATGGATACCCGCAACGACGCCTTGGTGCAGCGTTTCGCCCGAGACGGCGGCCAGGATCGCTACCGAGAGCGCACCGGCCTGCCCCTGGCCACATACTTTTCCGGGCTCAAGCTCGCCTGGATCCTAGAGAATGTTCCAGGTGCTCGTGCCGCCGTGGAGCGGGGCGACGCCCTCTTTGGCAACATCAACACCTGGCTTGCCTGGCAGCTCACCGGCGGACCCAAGGGGGGGCGTCATATCACCGATGTCAGCAATGCCAGCCGCACCATGCTCATGGATCTCGCCAGCTGTCGCTGGGACCCCGACCTGCTCCAAGATTTCCGGATACCGGCGGAGTGCCTGCCTGAGATCCTGCCCTCTTCCATGGTCTACGGCGAGATGTGCTGTGCCCCCCTGCGCGGCACCCCCCTGGCGGGCATGCTCGGCGACCAGCAGGCAGCGCTTTTCGGCCAGACCTGCTTCCGCCCCGGCGCGGCCAAGAATACCTATGGCACCGGCTCCTTTCTGCTCATGAACACCGGCACGGAACTGGTACGCTCCAAGGCCGGCCTGCTCTCCACCGTCGCCTACCAGCTGGCCCAGCAAGCGCCGGTCTATGCCCTGGAGGGTGCCATCGCCATCACCGGCGCCCTGGTGCAGTGGCTGCGGGACAACCTGCGCCTCTTTGACGTCGCCGGCCAGATCGAACCCCTGGCCCGCAGCGTTCCGGACAACGGCGACGTGTACTTCGTGCCCGCCTTTTCCGGTCTCTATGCGCCTTACTGGCGGGACGATGCCCGAGGCATCATCGCCCGCCTCACCCGCTTTGCCACCAAGGCCCACATCGCCCGCGCGGCGCTGGAGTCCACTGCCTACCAGGTGCGCGATGTGGTGGAGGCGATGGAGCAGGACAGCGGCATTCCCCTGCGACGCCTGCGCAGCGACGGCGGCATGGTGGTCAACGAACTGCTTATGCAGTTTCAGGCGGACATCCTGGCCAAGCCGGTGATCCGGCCCAAGATGATCGAGACCACGGCCCTGGGCTCCGCCTACGCCGCCGGACTCGCCGTCGGCTACTGGAAAAGCCTGGACGACCTGCAAAGCAACTGGGGTGTGGACCGAGAATGGGAACCGGCCATGGCCGAGTCCGAGCGCACCCGTCTCTACCGTTCCTGGAAGAAGGCGGTGGAAAGGTCCTTTGCCTGGGTGGAGTGAGAGACGAGGAGGAAAACCATCATGGCAACACATGCAGATCCACTCTATGGCGTCAAAACCGGCTGGCGCGCCGAATCCATCTGGTCGGAGATGCTCGCCGAATTCTTTGGGTGCTTCGTTCTGCTCGCCTTTGGCGCCGGCTGCGTCGCGGTGGCAGTGGTTGGTCTGACGGAATCCGATCGTACCCTGGTGATCTTCCAGGGCGCCGGTGGTTGGATGCTCATCGTCTGGGGCTGGGCCTTTGCGGTGATCATGGCCATCTACGTGGCAGGCGGGGTGACCGGCGCACACATCAATCCCGCCGTCACCCTCGCCTTTGCCATCAAAGGGGATTTCCCCTGGCGCAAGGTCCTCCCCTATTGGATTGCCCAGGTTGCCGGCTGCTTCATGGGCGCGGCCATCGTCTTTCTCGACTACTTCAAGGCCATCAACGCCTGGAATCTGGCCCACCACGTAGCCAGTCGCGCCGACCCTTCCGGCATGACCACCTTCAGCATCTTTGCCACCTTCCCGGCGGCCTACTACCAGAACCAGATGGGTCTCGCCCTCCTGGATCAGGTTATCGCCACCTTCTTTCTGGTGCTCTTCGTCTTCGCCATCATCGACAACATGAACGTGGGACCGAGGTCCAATCTGGCGCCGTTCATGGTAGGCCTGGCCGTTGCCGCCATCGGTGCCTCCTTCGGTACCGGCACGGGCTATGCCATCAATCCGGCCCGAGACTTCGGGACGCGACTCTTCTGCTGGCTGGCGGGCTGGGGGCCCAATGCCTTCCCCGGCCCTCACGGTTACTGGTGGGTGCCCGTCCTGGGTCCCTTGATTGGTGCGAGCATCGCGGTTTTCGCCTACGATTGGTTCATCAGCCGCACGCTCTGCGCCCGCGCCAAGCTGCTTCAGGAACGGCAGCCCCACGTCGAGCAGCACGGCCTCGGCTTCAAGCTGGAGAAGCTGCAGACGGCGCTGGAGGAGGTCCGCAAGGAAGTGGACGCGCGCAAGGCAAAGGAAGGAGCATCGCAATGAAAGCCCTCATCAATCGGCCCGAAGACATCGTCCGGGAAGCCCTGGAAGGCATGGCCCTGGCCCACGCCGACCTCATCCGGGTGGAGCAGGATCCGCGCTTCGTCCTACGCGCGGACGCTCCGGTGCAAGGTAAGGTCGCCCTCGTTTCCGGCGGCGGCTCCGGGCACGAACCCATGCACGGCGGTTTGGACGCGGCTTGCCCCGGCGAGGTCTTCACCAGCCCCACGCCGGATCAGATCGTTGCCGCCGCCCAGGCCGTGCACGGCGGTGCCGGAGTACTGCTCATCGTCAAGAACTACACGGGCGACGTGCTCAACTTCCAGATGGCCACAGAGCTCCTGGCCGACGCCGGCATCCCCACGGAGACGGTACTCATGGACGATGACGTGGCCGTTACCGACTCCCTCTACACCGCCGGTCGCCGCGGTGTGGGCGCCACGGTGCTGGCAGAGAAGATCTGCGGTGCCGCCGCAGCAGCCGGCCTGCCCCTGGCGCAGGTCGCCCGCATCGGCCGCGAGGTCAACGCGTCGGCCCGCTCCATGGGCTTGGCCCTCAGCCCCTGCACCAACCCCCAGGCGGGCCAGGCCAGCTTCACCCTCAAAGACGACGAGGTCGAGTTCGGGATCGGCATCCACGGCGAACCGGGGCGCAGCCGCATCCCCATGGCGTCAGCGGATACACTGACACAGATGCTCCTGGAGCCTATCCTGCAGGATCTGCCCTTTGCGCGCGGCGATGAGGTACTGCTGTTCACGGACAGCCTGGGCGCTACTCCACTGCTGGAACTCTACATCGTCCACCGCGCCGCCGAGCAGCTCGCCAACCAGCACGGCCTCAAGGTGAGTCGTCGTCTGATAGGCCCCCTCATGACCAGTCTGGACATGGCCGGTGTGGCCCTCACCCTGTTACGCCTCACCCCGGAGTTACGGGGCTACTGGGATGCACCGGTGCGCACACCGGCGCTGTGCTGGGGTCTAGCGCGATGACGACCACTCTGGACCCCGTCTTGGAGCAAAGTCGCCTGGAACGCTGGTTGGATTGCGTGCAGACGCGCCTGGCCAGCGAGAAGGAATCCCTCAATGCCCTGGATGCGGCCATCGGCGATGCCGATCACGGTAGCAACCTCTTTCGCGGCTTCAGCAAGGTCCAGGAAAAACTCCAGAGCGCGCCACCCGAGGACATCCCTGCCCTTTTCAAACTAGTGGGCATGACTCTCATCGGCTCCGTGGGCGGTGCATCCGGCCCCCTCTACGGCACCTTTTTCCTGGAAACAGCGAAAGCTTTACCCCAGGAACGCAAAAGCGTCGACCTGCAAACCCTTGCCCAAGCCCTCACTGCAGGACTTCAGGGCGTGCAGCGCTTGGGTAAGGCGGAAAAGGGCGACAAAACCATGGTGGACGCTCTCGCCCCCGCCATCGAGCGCCTGCAGCAGGGTGCCGATCTGAGGGCGGCCGCCGCAGCGGCACGCCACGGCCTGGAGGCCACCGTACCCCTCATCGCTCGCAAGGGCCGAGCCAGTTATCTCGGGGAGCGCTCCCAGGGGCACGCCGACCCGGGCGCTGCATCGGCGACCCTCTTGCTGGAGTGCCTGGCGCGTGACGACGACAGCGCCGCTTGAATTCCAGGCGCGGCAAGGCAAGGTCGCCCTGCTGCTGGTAGGCCACAGCCGGCCCATGGCCGAGGCCCTATTGACCCTGCTACGGCAAGTGGCCCCCGAGCTGCGGGTGGGCATCGCCGCCGGTGCGGGCGAGCGGGGCGAGGAACTGGGCACGGACGCAACCCACATCCTGAGCATGCTCCAGGAGCTGGACAGCCCTGCCGGGACCGTGGTCCTGCTGGATCTGGGCAGCGCACTGCTGAGCGCGCAAACCGCCATCTCCCTACTGGACACGGATCCACAAGGGCGGGTCACCCTCTGCCCCGCTCCCTATGTCGAGGGTGCCCTGGCGGCGGCCATAGCAGCGGCGGGGGGT
>ERZ1669247.499-NODE-499-length-13043-cov-18.935787_pt1 | contig 13043 bp, 16 predicted proteins | sample MGYA00579297_ERZ1669247 | MGnify/ENA primary metagenome ERZ1669247 (study PRJEB41166, sample SAMN08046056) | hot springs metagenome | biome: hot spring; feature: acid hot spring; material: thermophilic sediment; isolation source: thermophilic sediment from acid...
AAGGCAACAAAAGGGAAGAACGCTTTAGATGCGATGCTTTTCTTGAAAGAAGTATTAAAGAAGTGCACTAACCAGCATTCGTCGTTGACAGAGGTCCTTGGTACAGATGGGCTTTTGAAGTTCTTGGACTTAATTATTATAATTAAACGTTGGGCAAGAGGAACAGGATAGAGAAGTTCTTTGCTACATTAAAGAGATGAACAGAGGTCTTCTCAAACAACATCAATGCAAAAAAGCTTCACATAAAGGCCCTTAATGTAATGTTAAGGCTTTTCTTTACATTCTACAACTGGTTTAGGTTCCACAAAGGTATAAACGGAATACCTGCATCAGGAGGTGGTCTTATTTGACCAGCATCGTGTGATCTTAGAGATTCAGTTTTATATATGTACAATTGATAAAAAATCGTGCTCAGCGATAAATTTAAAGCTGTAGCTCTTGTTGATTTTGACTACTTTTACGCTCAGTGTGAAGAGTTAAGATATCCAGAATACAGAGATAAACCGATAGCTGTTTGTATGCTGACAGGAAACGAATCTGGAGCTGTTGCATCCGCGAACTACATAGCTAGGAAATACGGCATAAAATCTGGCATGCCGGTTTCAAGGGCAAAATCTCTTGCCCCAGATCTAGTGATTCTGCCTGTAGATATGGCTTATTACCAGCAGGTCAGCGGTAAGATAATGAAAAGGCTTCAGGAAGAATTCAAGGTATTGGAACAGGCAAGCATAGATGAAGCTTACATATACCTAGGAGAGGTCAGTAAAGTTGAAGCCGAAAACGGTGGCATGAAAATAAAACGGTTAGTAAAAGAAGCGGGAGGCATAAAATGCACAGTCGGCGTAGGACCAAACAAGCTTATAGCAAAGATGGCGTGCGACAACGCAAAGCCAGACGGTTTAAAGATAGTAACTCCTGAAGAAGTTGATTCTTTTTTAGAATCTTCTAAACTAGAAGACATACCCTACATAGGTCGTAAGACTGTTGAAAAGCTCAACACGATGGGTATAAAAACGATAAAAGAAGCAAGGGTTCTTAGCATCGATGAGCTGATAAAACTTTTTGGAGAAAAGAAAGGAGTCATGATCTATAATTTTCTCAGGGGTCTAGACGAAAGAAAGCTAGAACTGGACAGAAAGAGAAAAGAACTTGAAAAGTTTATTCCGCTAAAGGGGAAAAAGCCCGAGGAGGCTCTTGCTGAAGCGGTCAGGAAGCTTTATGAAAGGCTTAACGGTAGGCCTTTCAGAGAAGTAGGAGTAATAGTGATCTTCGACGACCTGAGCTCAAAGACCAAATCCAAGACTTTCAAATACCCGGTTACTTCTTTTGAAGAATTGCTTTCTGCTGCTTTAGAGCTTTTAGAATCTATAAAGTCCGAATCACTCGAAAAGAAAATCAGAAGGGTTGCAGTTAAAGCTTCTAGGTTTGAAAAGAAAGAAGGTAGCCTTCTGGATTATATATAAAAAATATAATACTTAGAAAAAGGATAAATTTTTCGAAAAAATTTCAAAAATTATATATATGCGTCCCTATATATCTTTTTTGTGAAAGTTACAGAAGCTGTAAAAAAGGTTGTCGATGAGAACGTCCTGTATCAGATACTACTCTCCAGTGGTCTTGCAAACCTCAACGCGATGGCAAGAGAAATAAAGAGCGCGGTAGATTCAATGACAGGCAAGGATGTCAAGCTGAATACGATTGAAAAAGCTTTAACAAAGCTCAGCGCGTCAAAGCCGGAAACTTATTCAGTTTCAACCTCAGGTACAGAAGTGGAACTGGAAACCGGTATAAGCGAAATAACATACTCTCCAGAAGAATTCAGTAGCGTAGATTTTTCAAAACTCATAATGGCCGTAATGGATGAAGGCAAGATTAAAGCAATAGTTAAGGGCGGAGCTTCTGTAAGCGAACTTGTACTTCTCAAGGTAAAGTTCGTTGGCGCTAAGCACGATGTACCATATCATCCTCTTATAATGATCTTTAACGCTCTTAACGTAAACCTTTTGCACGCCTTTAGATTTGACAGAAACGTCTATTTTATAATGCCCCGAAAAGATTCGGTAAAAGCCTTAAGTGTGATAGAGAAGTTAAGGTAAATGGCAGAGGATCGCTTCCAAATTTTGCTGAAGTTTGGCCTTACCTTGTATGATGTAAAAGTGTTTCAGGCTCTCCTGAACGGGGGTTCCATGACGGCCCAAGAGATAGCTAGGTATTCTCACGTGCCTTACCCAAAAGTTTACAGTTCTTTAAAAAAACTTTCAGAAATAAAGTGGATTAAAGAAGAAAAATCTTGGCCTTCCAAGTACTATTTGGCTTCCCCCGATGAAATTCTTCTTAGGTTTAAAGAAAAGATCGATAATGACGTTAAAGAGTTTGAATCTTTTATAGAAAGCTCGGTCAGGCCTGTTTATAATTCAAAAGGGATGACCGAAAAGTCAGATGTGTGGCTTGTGAATGGTTATAAGGCGGTTATAGAAACTTTTTTAGAAGCCATTAAGCTCGCAAAAGAAGAAGTGAAGATAGCCATCCCGTTTGAGCCGAGCCAGAATTTGCTCGTGGAGCTCAGAGAATCAACTTTTAAAAAACAGGATCTGAAAATAAAAGTGCTTACCGCCTCGAGATCTTCAAAAAACATAAAAAAGTTCTTGCCAAAGGCAGAAGTAAGAGCGAGGGATTTTATGTTTGGGGGAGGCGTTATATCTGATTCAAGGACAGTTGTGTTGATGCTCTCAATGTCTGAGGGCGATTATACAGCTATTGCTTCAAACCATCCTTACCTTGCCATGTTAGCGGACAGTTATTTTAACTACTTATGGGAAGGAGCTGAAGCTCCTTTTTAAGCTAAAAAGACAAGGATAAGTTCGGTGCCAGGTTTAATTTCTGGCATTTTACTTTCAATCTTTCCTATAAAATTGGCTTTTCCAAAGTATGAAGCGTTTTTTATAAATATTAAAAGCCAACCTCCCATGTAATCGAAAGCTATATCTCCCTCTTTAAAAAAACTTTCCGGCTTTTCTGCCCCAACCCTTACAGGAATCCTGAACATATAGTAGCTTCCTCTTTTTATAGTCAGAGCCTTGACCTTTCCGGCCCTTAAAAGCTCATTAACTGTTTTTGGGTGGTTTGCTATGTCAAGGTTTGCATTGATGATTTCTTTTTCATTAATTATGATAGACAGTTTAGACAATATGTTCATCACCTTTTAGATCTGATATTTTCTGTTCTGCTGGACCCATTCTAAACAAATTAATATTGTTTTAAAATATAAATATAAGCTTTTGACTTATACGCGATAAATTTTAACATCTAAAGTTTCTTCTTTGTTTTTAAGTATTTCCTGCAGAAAATCAACATCATAAAGTATTTCGAGAGGGTAAAGTACGGTCTTCTTTCCATTATATTCCTTTAAAACCTGAAACTCAGGCGATATTAGAAAGGCTTTTCTTTTGAAATTCATAGGGTTTTTTGTCTTCAGAGCTCCATAAAGCTGGGCCATTTCCCCCTTTTGATCAGAAACTAGTTCAAACTTTATCCCTTTCTGAACTGAAAACTTAAAGTGCTCTTCAAGGGAATCAGGGCTAATTCCAATGAGTTCGACTCCTGCTTCTTTTAGTTTGTTAATGTTTTCTATAAAAACTCCTATATCCATATCGCATCCTGCGGCAAAATCCCTGTGATAGAAGAAAAGGATAACCCATTTCTTTTCATACCTTTTTCTTTCAAGTCGCCCATATGTTGAAGGTAAATGCAGGAAAATGGGCTCATCTCCCTCTCTTATTTTCATTATTTTTTATTTATGTGTTAAGCTTAATAATGTTGCTGAGTTTTTCTCCTGAAACAGTGCAAGACAGAAAATTTAAGAACACATAATATAATCATATTAACCATGAGCCTTAAACTGCCAAAAATGTCCTTTGGCACAGCTACTGTCATCCTAGCGTTTGCTCTGCTTATCGTTTTAAACTTTTATGTAAGGATAATGCCAGCTAATTACGGCTTTTACCTTAATGAATTTGACCCATTTTATCATTATTACGTTACAAACGTTGTTTACCAGGATCTAACAAAATATGGTTTGTCTGGAATAAGCAAATACTTTCACACGATAGATTATAGCTTCTGGTATCCCTGGGGCAGGGATCTTGCAAAAACCTCACCTTCTGGGCTTTACTTTCTTGTAGCTATTCTTTATATAATATTAAAGGCCTTGGGCTTAAAGATATCTCTTTACGACTTTGTTGCGATACTGCCTATATTTATTGGTGTTCTTATCTCAATACCAACTTATTTTATTTCGCTTAAGATAACAAAAGACAAGTACGTTGGGCTTATAGGTGTTCTTTTGCTTTCTTCTGCGCCGGGCCTAATAATAAGGACAGATTTTGGCTGGTACAAGGGAACACCTTTCGCATTCCTTTTTATGCCCTTAGCGTTAATGCTTTTAGTTTTTTCTTTTGAAAATATATCATCGAGAGAAAAGATAAATTTAGTGCCGGCTGTTTACTCGCTTATAGCAGGATTGCTAATCGGCTATGCACAGACTATGTGGGGGGGTGTAGAGAACGTTAACGGCGTAGTTGGTTTAGCTTTTCTTTTTGCTCCTGTTTATCTGAAGCCTGGAGTTTCTGGCAATTATATAAACGAGCAGGTGCTGTTAAATGAGCTCCTTTATACAATTGGAGTCCTTGTTGCTATTGTGTATCCTGTGCCGGGCACGTCGTGGATCTACAGCCCGACAATGCTCTTGCTCTATCTAGCTTTCATCGTAAATTTACTTTATTATACAAATGAAAGAATAAAAATAGTAAGCAGGAAGAACTTCTTTGCTGCACTTATTGCTGTCATAGTGATTGGTCTGGTAGGGATAGCTTATGTTTTGCCTCATCTTGTTAACCTGAGATATTTATCAGCACTGAACCCTCTGTTAAGGACAAAACCGTCTGTGGTAAGCACTGTAGCAGAACAGCTACCGATCTCAGGGCTAGAAACTTTATTTACATACGGTTTGGGCTCGCTTCTATTAGTAATAGCAGGCTATTTTCTTATAAAGCGTAGGACTATATCCTCTGTAATCCTTGCGATCTTTCTTTTATGGAGTTTTTATGTAGGTACTTCGTACGGGGAGCTCATGGACTTTTTGGGTTTAGCTCTCGTAATAGGCGTCCCCATCGGGATATACTATGCTGTAACTCAAATAGGCGCTCAGGTTCAGGAGAAAAAAGGTAAGAAAAAGGTTCAGAACGTCAGCTTTAAATACGAAAAGATAGCAGCGGCAGTGGTGCTTGTAGGGCTGACAGCTTTTCCAGTTTACCTATGGATTCCTCAAAACAACGTGCCTGTGAGCATAGTTAATTCTGCCACTATAATAAACGCCCCAGTCCCTGCCTGGATAGACGCGCTGAAATGGATGTCTAACTCTTCTAACATGCCTCCTCATTCAGTTGTAGTTGCATGGTGGGATTACGGTTACTGGATAACTGTGATGGGTAACCAAACAACTGTAGTAGACAACGCTACGTTGAATGGAACACAGATAGGTCTAGTTGCTAAGATGTTCCTCTCGCCAGTTAACCAATCCATAGAATATCTTCAAAAGCTACACGGCAAATACGTTGTAGTTTTCGCAACAGGTGCTAATGCAGGCATGATAACAAAGGACCCATACTTAGAAAGCTATATGCTTTCTGGTGAGCTCTATGGAATCGGCGGTGACGAAAGCAAGGTTCCCGCTATGATCGTATGGGCAAAATGGACCCCAAACGAATCAATTTGGGTAAATCCTCAGACCCATCTTTTGACTTCATACTTCTGGAACAGCACGCTTCTGGGACAGCTTGAACCTCTCAGGTACGAGGGATGGGGACTGGTTGATCCTTCTACAGGAATGGTCGTTACGATCGAACCTCATTATCAGCCTAATATGACCACTTATTATCAGATTCCGCTATGGGTTTACTCGCCTGTTTACACAAGCAATTCAACACCGTTCAGGCTAGTTTATGAATCTCCTCTCCAATATACAAGCAATGGTATGTGGGCTCAGGTTCTGATATACGAGTATGTTGGAAATGGAACAGCTTCAAACGGTTAAAAAGTTCTTTAGGTGGTATTATTTTAACAATTCTGAAAAGATTAGAGCCCCCGAGTCCATAGAATCTAGGGAGTTTGGTTATAGGGATTTTAACGGCAACATGATAAGGCATTTGAGTTTCAAGAATGAAGGGGAATACAGGGCTTTCCTTGTAAAGAACGTGCCGAAGTCAGTTTATTATTCTGTAGCTTTCTATTCTGATCCAACTGCACCTATGGAATCAAAGGGCCTGATAAAGGCGGATTTAGCTTTTGACATAGACATAAAAGATGTAAGCGAAAAGATAAAGGGTAACAGCTTCTGGATCTGTAAGAAATGCCACAGCTATGGAAACCTTCCAGCTCCAAAATCCTGCCCTAACTGTGGTTCAGAACAAATTGAAGAGATCGAGTGGGTCTGCGATGAATGCCTTAACGAAGTTAAAAATGCTGCAATCACTCTCTTCGACATACTGAGTGAAGATTTTGGCCTTAGCAAGAAGGAAATATCCGTTTACTTTTCGGGGAACAACGGTTATCATTTTTATGTTTACAACGAAGAAATTAGGAAAATGAGTCAGCAGGAAAGGATGGAAATGGTAGAATATATAACTATGAACGGGTTCAATAGATCAATTTTCTTAAAGAATGTACCCGAAAACGGTTCATTGATTAATAGGAAAAAGGTTCTAATCGACCCAAACGTTACAGTTGATGTCAGAAGGATCTTCAGAGCGCCAGATTCTCTTCATGATGAGAGCGGGCTAGCAAAAAAGGAAATACACTCTCTTGAATCTTTTGATCCATTTAAAGAAACGGTTGTTTTGCCAGAAGAACCAATTGAAGTATCAATACACTACATGCCAGTTATAAAGTTTAAAGAACAAGTTTTTGGTCCTTATAAGGGAGAAAGAGTAAAGGTACCCGCATACGTTGCTGTCTATGCGGTGCTCAAAGGTTTAGCAGAGTTCACTGATAATCGGTCTGATTGATGTATTCTATCCTTTCTATTCCTCTCAAATAGTAGCTGTAAAACTTTGCGTTGTGTTGATAAAACTTTAAAAGCCCTATGTTAAGCATGTTCACGTTTATAAGATACTTTCCGGTCAGTAAGTCTTTATAACTATAATTGTAAATAAGATTTTGTAAATAAGTTAGAGGAACCCCCACTGTAGAGTTTATAACTAGTGCCTGCTCCATCGCATCATTTTCGCTTATGAGCGGGGAAAGATAATAAGAATTTGTAGAGTTAAAGTAACCCTCTGTTGAAATATTTATGTAAACATATCTATACCCTACAATTTGCCCATCAAAGTAAAGGGGTTCCCCTTTTGATTGATATGGGAAGAACGTTAAGGTAAAATAATAAGCAACCTCAGGCAGTATTAGGCTGACTATGACAAATGCTAGCAGAACAACAAGGGCTCCGTGCAGGACTTTAACTCTCAATTAAAGCATCAAAGACAGCTGAACCTGCCTTGGTTATAAGTTTTTTTAGATCTTCTTCTGAAATTCCTTTTTTGTTGTTTGCAGAAAGTTCTTCAGTTATTATCAAGGCACATGCTGCCCTGAAACCTCTTAAACTCGAAAGAGCTAATAGAGAAGCACATTCCATGTCTGCGCAAAGGAAGTTTTTTGCACTAAGATTTTCAGCCTTATTATCATAGTATTTAGAATAATAATTATCATTTGAAAACGTTGGACCTGTTTTTACAGATATTCCTGAATTCGAAAGCTTTTCGACGAGTTTTTCACTTAACAAGAGATCTGGTACGGCTGCAAGAACAAAAAAGCTTTCCGTTATGTATTCTCCAACAGTCCCCCCAGGAACATATGAGGCACCAGTAGAGATCACAATATCTCCTGCTTTAACTTTATCAATGAGTGATCTTGCTGTTCCTAAGCGTACTATCAACTTTACACCTAACTGAGATAGCTCCTCAAAAACCAGTGAAGAGGAAGGGGCACCTATTCCATGGGTGGCTACTGAAACTTTATGATCCTTAAAATTCCCCGTATATACGTAAAGCTCTCTGTTTTGATTTACGAGTTTAGGATTTTCGAGCAACCCGCTTAAAACAAGCGCTGTTTCCTTATCTTCGACCGCTAAAACTTTTTCTCCTATGTCTCTTTTTTCAGCCTTTATATGCATCGGCATTTGATATGATTTTGTTTGCAATTTTTATAAATGTTATCTTTTTAAATTTAATAAAGGGTCTTAGAAACGATTTATAAAAAAATTATTTCGTTTTTTTAACGATTTTCGAATATATAAACTTAAGTACTCATATAAAAATCTGTAAAGCTTTAAATAAAATATTTATTAAAAAAAGGCAGTTTAAGATATTAAAATGTTAATTTTTTAATTAAAAAATAAACATTTTTTGCTTTACATTTCTTACAAAGATAAGGTTATATAATTGCAGGTTAAAATTATGATGATGACCTTTTTATGAGCGATAGACAAAAAATCTTTGGCCTTTCTGGGGTGAAAATTCCATGGAGAGCATAAGCAAGGGTCTTGAAGATGTAAACATAAAGTGGACAAGGCTTACAACTATTGATGGGCAGAAAGGCATTCTCTGGTACATGGGATACAAGATAGAGGACATAATAAATTCTAAGGCTACAGCCGAAGAAATTCAGTACATGTTCCTTTACGGTCAGCTTCCCACAAAGGCCCAGCTTGAGGACTTTAAGAAAAAAGTTCAGGAAGGATACAAGATCCCAGAATACGCTGTAAAATCGATCATTAACCTTCCAAGATCTGCTGACTCAGTTGCATTACAAATGAATGCAATGGCGTCCTTTGCCGCAACGGAAAAGTTTACTTGGAACAAGCAGACAAATAGGGACTATGCTACTAGAATAATCGGACAGATGGCTTCCGTTACGTCTGTAGTTATAAGGCATGTCTTAGGTAAAGAGCCAAAACTATTAGAACCCAGTGACAGCTTGGCGAAAAGCTTCCTCAAAGCGGTATTTGACAGAGAGCCAACTGAAAAAGAGGTGGAAGCGATGAACGATGCTCTTATACTGTACCTCGACCATGAGGTTCCAGCTTCAACAACAGCTGGTCTTGTAGTTGTTTCAACTCTTGCGGACATATACTCGGGCATAGTTGGTGCTTTGGCAGCGTTAAAGGGTCCGCTACATGGTGGAGCTGCGGAAGCTGCAGCTATGCAGTTCCTTGAAATAGGTAATCCATCAAATGTTGATTCTTGGTTTGTAGATAATATAAAAACAGGAAAAAAGAGGCTTATGGGCTTTGGACACAGGGTTTACAAAACTTATGATCCAAGGGCTAAGATCTTCAAGAAGCTGGCCCAGGAGCTGAACCCCAAGGGGCAGGCCAAAACGCTTTTTGAAATAGCTGAAAAGCTTGAAACCCTTGGCATAAACGAGTTTGGAAGCAAAGGCATTTATCCGAATACAGATTTCTATTCGGGAATAGTTTACATGACCCTAGGCTTTCCGCTTCAGAACAACATTTATACAGCGCTATTTGCCCTTTCTAGGGTTACTGGTTGGATGGCTCACTTCCTCGAATATGTAGAAGAACAGCACAGGCTGATTAGGCCTCGGGCAGTTTACGTAGGGCCTTCTGAAAGGCAATTTATTCCTATAGACAAAAGGTAAATTTTAATTTTTGTACTGTTTATATTTTTTGGCTGTGATGATAAAGAAGCTATGAGCATGTGATTTAGATCTTGAGCTCTGAGCCTTCTTATGCAAAACTTTTTACTGTACCACCGTAAAAAACTTCTTGATTTTATTTTTTAAATATCTATGAAGTTTAAATCTTTACCATCACGAGCAATTTCTACTTAATTGAATACTTTTAAATTCATTTTATAATACATATATCGTTGCTGTAAAAACATTCCCAAATTTACTGGAAGCCATTTCCGCTAACTTTACACTTTAGAGTTAAATTATTAAAAATATAATCATCTGTATGTTAGAAGAAACTTTAAACATAAAGGTTGAAAAAGGGATTGCAGAAGCTCAGTGTAATGATAAGGTTACAAATATGCTCGGCATAGTTCACGGGGGTTTTATAGTAACCCTTTTGGACACAGCTATGGGTTCTCTGATCGAAAACAAAGCCGTTACGGTAAGCATTAGTGTTGAATTTTTAGAGCCAGCTTTTAAAGGCAAACTGAGGGCAGAAGGCAAAGTGGTCAGGCGCGGAAACGATCTCATATTTACTGAAGGCCGTGTTTACCAAGATAAAAGGCTAATAGCTAAGGGTTCAGCTATTTACTTTATCCTGCTAGGGGGACAGTTAAAGCAATAACCAGAATTCAAAAAGTTTTTTTGAAAGCTTATTATATGATTAAACATGCAAGACATAATCAGCCTGTTAAATCAGGCTGTATCTGGCGAGCTCAAAGATGAGGAAAAACTAGGACAGTTGCCATCTGGCTTTTATGGCATAATTTCTTTGAGGTTAAAACAGCTCAAGGTTATGGAGCTTACGGCATCGACGGAAGAGGCCAAGCTTGCTGCAAAGGAGTTAAGAAAGAACATAACAGGGCTCGTAAGCACTATCATGGAGATAAGGTTAAAGAAAATGGTTAACAGGCTACTTAAAGGGGAAACTGTAGAGGTTGACGAATATGAAAGACCTATGGTTCCTTTCCTTGTAAGGTTCATTTCTCAGTTTAACGAACTTAAATCATACATAATTGAGGGAAAGACAAAAGAGCTCGAGCATTTTTACAAGGACGCCCCCACTGTATATTACTTAGTACACTTCCTCAACCCAACTGACAAATTTATGGGAGCTGATCTCGTTGAGTATGGCCCGTTTGAACCTGGTGATATTGCTACTTTGCCTCAAGAAAATGCAAAAATATTAATAGAGAAGAATATAGTGAAGAAGGTGGGAGAGGTATGAAGATACCAAGTATAATTGTCACTTACTGTCCGAGATGCAAGGAGCACACTGAGCATGAAGTATCGATATACAAGAAAGGCAAAGAAAGATCAATGAGCTACGGCGCAAGGTACCACGAAGAGGTAAAGCATGGCTACGGCGGTCAGAAATATCCTGAGCTCAAAAGGACTGCAAAGACTACCAAGAAGGTAACTCTGAAGTTAAAGTGCAAGAAGTGCGGATACACAATAATGAAAGAAGGAATGCGTTTAAGAAAAGCAGAGATAGTTGAAGAAGTAAAGAAAAGGTGATAGTTAATGCCCCAGATAAAACAGATGATTTTAACTCCAAGAAGTTCATTTTTAAAGATAAAGTGCCCAAAGTGCGGAATGGAGAGGATAGTCTTTTCCCACTCAACTCATAAAGTTTATTGCGAAGGCTGTGGCGAGCTCCTTATTATTCCTAATGGTGGAAAAGCGATAATTAACAGCGAAGAGATCAGAAGGGTAGACTGATGAGCGTACAGGAATTCCCTGAGGTAGGAGAGATAGTTTTAGTAACAGTAGAAAGCGTCTCTCCATCAGGGGCTTGGGTAACTCTTGATGAATACAACAACCTCAGGGCATTCCTGCCTGAAAGCGAGATATCTAAAAGCACTATAAAAAACCTTGAAAGAGCCATCAAGCCAAAGCAGAAGCTTGTAGCAAAAGTCATCAAGGCAGACAAGCAGAAGCTTGACATAGACGTTTCTATGAAACAGGTCACGCAGGAAGAACAGAAGTTAAAGAGAATCGAGATAAAAAAATCCAAATGGGCTGAAAGCGTTTTTAATATAGTTGCAAAAAAGCTCAACAGACAAAACGCAGAAAAGGAAACAAAGCTTGTATCGCAAAAATACGAAAGCCTCTATGCTGGACTTGAAGAATTAGTAAAAGAAGGTCCTGATTCTTTTGTAAAACTGGGGATTGACGAAGGATTTGCAAAGGAGCTATACAAACTTGCATCTGAAAAAGTAAAGCCCCCAGTTGTATCCATAACTAAGATGCTGGAAATCTACAGCCCAGAGCCTGATGGCATAGAAGTAATAAAGAAAGCGCTAATCGACTCAATAAACGAAATGAAGAACGGAAAAGCTGAAATCACATACATAAGCGCTCCTAAATACAGACTCACTTATTACTCTGAAAACTATAAAGAGGCTGAAAAAGGAGTAAAGAAGTTAGCTTCTCTGATTGCCAAAAAACTTGAAGGTAAAGGCTCGTTCAGGTTGATCGAATGATGAAAAAGTATATAAAAAAATGTCCCGTTTGTGGCACTTATACGTTAAAGGACGTGTGCCCCAAGTGCGGGAACACCACAAAGACAGCCCATCCTCCTCCTTTTTCTCTTGAAGATAAATATATGGAACTTAAGATAAAAGGAAGTTCATAAAGCCCTTAAAAATAAAAAGAGTTATTAGTTAGAATATACAAACTCCAAAAACGTGAGCTCTGAAGAGTTAGAAAAACTAGCTGAATTAAGGTCAAAGATTGAGGAAAAGCTAGAAGAACTAAAAGAAGAAGAAAACTTTTACAACGATCTTTTAAACGTCATAGACAGCATACTAAAAAAGGAGTCTTTTGTAAAAGCCGTTCAGATGCCTATTGAGGGTAAGAAAGAGGAAGAAACCGAAGTCAGGGATCTTAAAAGGCCAAAGGATGGACAGCTTCTAGGTCAGATTTTCATAACAAAAGACTCGGCAGTTATAAAGCCTAATCCAGAGCTTAACCTTAAAGCTGAAACCCCTCCTTTCAGGTCTTTTTTTGTAAATAAAATACTTGAACAAATGAAGCAGAAAGACAGAGAAGAAGAAAGTAGCGGAACTATAGAAGAAGGAAAAACTTTTGACTACAGTCTTGAGATTAAAGATGGCGTCATACAGCAGATAATCATAAAGAACTACAGGACGCAAACGAGGCTAAATGAAATAATTCACGCAGCGATCTGGACTTTTTCAAGAATGCTTGAAAAATCTTCACAGACTCAGTAAATTTAACTTTTGCGGGGGTTAAGGGGGCAAAAGTCCCCTTTCGTGAGAGAGGGGATGGATAGC
>ERZ1669247.502-NODE-502-length-13006-cov-3.719404_pt1 | contig 13006 bp, 16 predicted proteins | sample MGYA00579297_ERZ1669247 | MGnify/ENA primary metagenome ERZ1669247 (study PRJEB41166, sample SAMN08046056) | hot springs metagenome | biome: hot spring; feature: acid hot spring; material: thermophilic sediment; isolation source: thermophilic sediment from acid...
AGTTGCATTTTCAACAAGTATATTCTAGAGCATAATTGTTTATTTAAATAAGGAGGGGATTTGGACGAAATGCAGATTGCCCCGGCCGGGATTCGGACCCGGGTCACCGGCTCGAAAGGCCGATGTCCTTGACCTCTAGACTACCGGGGCACCATGCAAAGATTTATATGATTCAACCTATAAATTCATATTAGTATGCATGTATTAAAAATCAAAAGAGTGTATGAGCCGTATTCAAAAGAAGATGGATATAGGATCCTGATAGACCGATTATGGCCAAGAGGTTTAACAAAGGAGAAGGCACACATCGACCTTTGGCTTAAGGAAATTGCACCATCAGATTCTTTGAGAAAATGGTTTTCCCACGATCCTTCAAAATTTGAGGAATTCAAGAAAAAATACACCGATGAGATTAAAGAAGAGAATATCAATAAGATACTCGAAATACTAAAGAAACAAGATGTCACCCTTCTTTATGCTGCCAAAGATCAAGAGCACAATGATGCAGTGGTTCTCTATGAAATACTGAAGAGGAGATGATTCACTTTTCAGGTTCCTTAGATGCAGCAGCACTCTTGTCCTTTTTCACAACCTTACACGCCGGGTTAACACAGAAAATATAAGTCCTTTTGCTATTTTCTCCCTTCCACTCTATCATATGAAGTCCGCACTTTGGACATGTCTGGGGCGAGATGAAGAACCTTCCTGACTGTGGCAAAGGTAAGGAAAAGGTGCACTTCGGATAATTCGAACAGCCAACGAATCGTTTGTGCGTTCTCTTCGATATTACGACCTTCAAGTCAGATCCACAGACAGGACATTTTCCGAACACATACTGCTTTGAGATAGCCTCACGCATGCTTTTACTTATTTCATCCTTCTTGCTGATCAACTTAAGTAAAATCTCCCTTACATCTTTTCTTGCTTCATCAACAACTGCCTTCTTTGTTACGCTTCCGTTCGTGATGTTTTCCATCTTATCTTCCAATTCAGCTGTAAGCTCCGGTCCCGTGAGCTCCGGAGAGATCGGCTTGAAATTCTGTATCACAGCCAAGGCCATCTCGCTCGGCGTAAGAGTCTTGCTGGACGAGATATACTTCCTGTCCATGAGCTTTTTCAGTATCTCCGGCCTAGTCGATTTGGTGCCAAGATGGAGTTCCTCCATCACCTTCAGGATCCCTCCCTGTGTGTAGTGAGGGGGCGGAGAGGTCTGACCTTTTTCCTCACTGAGTTCTATCAGATCCAGTTTGTCTCCCTCTCTTATATCTGGAAGGATGTTTTCCTCAAAACGTGAATAAATGTAGACATTCCTCCACCCCGGAAAGAGGATCTTTGAACCTCTGGAAACGAATTTCTCATCCCCGATCTGAATACCCACACTCATTGTCTCCTCCTTCGATGGCTCTGAGAGCGTCGCAAGGAAACGCCTCGCTATAAGATCAAAGATCTTTTTCTCCTGCTGCAAAAGCTTTCCGCTTGGGGGGACCTTCACGGGATGGATCGGAGGATGATCCTTGGCTTCTTTGCCTGCAGTTGGATGAAGAGGCTTACTGAGAATTTCATTGACAAATTTCTCATATTCCCGTTCCTTTCCCAGTTCTTTTAGTATCTCCTTTAGATTCAAGGTTGGAGGAAACACCTGACTATCAGTCCTTGGATAAGAGATATAGCCTTTCATATAGAGTTCCTGGGCGATCCTCATCGCATTGGGTACAGAGAAGCCGACGGCCGCAGCACTCCTCAGAAAATCTGTAGTGTTGAACGGCTTGGGAGGTGATACGCTCCTCTCCTTTTTTTCAACCGATACGACCCTGGCTTCCTTAATGTTCTTAAGTTTTCTTAGCTTATCGACCGTCTTCTCATCGAATATTTTCTCTTCTTTATAGGAAGCCAAAAACTCACTTCCACGTACCTTCAATTTGGCGGTGAAAATCCAGTAATCCTTCGGCTTGAAAGCCCTTCTCTCCACCTCCCTGTCAGCTATCAACGTCAGGGTTGGAGTTTGAACCCTTCCTATGGATAGAAAAGAGTTCCCGAGCCTATGTGCAGCCAGTGAAATGAACCTCGTTAAGACCGCACCGATTATCAGATCTACCTCCCTCCTGGCATCAGCACTGTCTGCCAGGTTCTTATCAGGCTCCTTTAAATTTGAGAAGGCTTCCGTTAGCTCTTCCTTCGTCAAAGATGAGAATACGCTTCTGTATATTTTCACGTCCTTGTTTACCCTCCTCACGACATCAATAGCCTCAAAACCTATTGATTCTCCCTCTGTATCATAATCGGTAGCGATTATCACCCTGTCCGCATCTTTCGCATATTTTTCTATGATTTCTATATTATCCACCGCATCATCCACGTATATCAACTTGGCGTCTATCATCTTTTCCAGGGTCTCTTCACTCCATTGCTTGAACTCCTCTGAATATTTCACATCTTTAATATGACCCTTCAATGGAATAACGACCGTGTCTATCCCTAAGAATTTAATGAACCAAACTGTCACCGGACCTTTCGTCTCTGATTTCACCGGTCCATCGGACAGATTATTTGCTATGGTCTCCGCGGCTGTGCTCTTTTCTGCGATTATTATCTGCTTCTTTATCGGTTTTCCATCCCGACTTTCTGTTTTACTATATATATTGTGTGCCATAGACAAACCTATATCTATACACTCTCAGTATTCTTATACATTATATGAACAAAAGAGTTAAATTCAATCAAATCTAAAGAAAATGTTATTGGGGGGCTATAGCTCAATGGGAGAGCGCACGGCTGAAGCCCGTGATGTTGGGAGTTCAAATCTCCCTAGCCCCATTTGAAATTCCTTTGTTTCTCCTCTATATCTTACCTACCAGCAAGTTGACGAGACCCTGAACTGCAGGATATAGTGCCTGAACATGAGAAAAGACCAGATAAGACATCGCCAAGGTGATAGCTAAATTAATGACAAGTATCAAGACATTTAATATAGGTATGAATAACATAGGCCGAAGTATTCTATCCAATATGAACTTTGCAGTATGAAGACCTATAAGCAGCAGGACAGTACCGCTGCTCAGAATAGCGATCTCCGAGACGGCCTTTGAGGACTGAAACAACACTATAACTATAGAATATACAATTATTCCAGGGAGACCTGTTGATATCAAAAGGAAAGACACCGGGAGTGATGAATACTGAGATGCCCTTGACACAGCAACCAAAAGGGAAATAGCCAAAAGAATCATCGCCACCACACCCTCTATAAGCACTCTCCTCGGAACTATCTCAGCGAGAAGAAGGATCAGAAGATAACCAACAACCCAAATGAAATTCACATTAAATATGTATAGAATAATCAAGACCACTATTCCCGCCGCATACAGATATGCAAGGGTCTTCATGAGAAAGAACAGACTTTCAAGAAATTTAAAGAAAAAAGGCGAAAATACTGATATGGACGATCAAAAAATCAAACTCGCCATCGGATTTTCCTCCCTTCCTGGAGGTGGAAAAGACTTCGTCGGTGATCTGCTTGTCCAAAAATACGGTTTCTACAAAGTATCCCCCGGCGATATAATAAGATCCCTGACAAAAAAGCATGGAAAGCCGGTAACGAGGGAGGAAGAAACAAAGATACAAAAAAGATACAAACAAAAGTATGGAAAAGAGTATGTGATGCTGTTGACTTACAAGGCTGCGATAAAATCTGGGAAAAAATATGTAGCAATCTCTGGAATAAGGTATCCTTCCGATTATAGATTTTTCAAGGAAAGGCTAGGAGACAGATTTGTAAATATATTCGTAAAAGCGGACAAAAAGGTAAGATTCAGGCGAATCACTGAAAGAGCCAGGGAGGATGCACCAAAAAGTTACAGAGAATTTCTAAGGGAGGACAGAGAAGAGATAAGAACATTCAACCTGAATGAAACAGAAAAGCTCTCCGAATTTACAATATCAAACAATGATGGAAAGAAGGAATTAGAGAAACAAATAACAAAAATAATGAATAAACTGAAACCTTACTTTTCCTCCAAATGAGCGTCCTTTATATTTAGGAAGAACTTCCTGCCATCCTTTACGACCTCTGATGAGTCTATGACTATTCTGCGCCTGAAAATCGGCCCATCTACGACACAGGTCTCCGCTTCACCACCCTCAAAAGCCAGATTGAACCGATACTTTTCACTCAAATTTTTCAATTTCTCAAGAAGCTCCTGATCTATTATCTTTCCAAGTAGATCTTGGGTCAGGCCATCGGCTGAAACTGAGACTATCATAGGCTTAAAGCCCGAAGATATAAGTGACTTCAGGTATGTATATGGATCCAGATGCCACAGGGGGTTAATGACCTCTAAATTCAATTCCCTCGCAACTTTCTGTATCCTGCTCGACTGATACTCACTCGCTATAGCCCCGGTAACGATGCCATTAAGATGATATCTTTCCTTTACATTCTCTAAGGCAGCTTTCAGATCCTCCAGTTCCTCCTCTTTTCTTCCCTTTGTCTTGAACCTCTCAAGCGGCAAATCCAGGGCAAAAGACTGAAGAACAACGATATTGGATGCCACCGTGTGAAACATGTATGAATCCTGATTTTCCGATATCGCGTTGATCAAACACTTTATCCTATTCGTCTTTGAGGCGAGGTAAAGGGCGTATGTGGAATCTTTTCCTCCAGTATACATCACGCCGACATCCATATCTACTTTTAATCTCTGCTTGGATTTAAGCCGAAATATAACACTGTTATATTTATAAAGAACAAAATGTAACTAAATATATGACCGATCTATTCTGCAAAAAGATAGTGAATGAAGTGATGCCGGCCGTCAGGGCGGTTATATCTGAAAACCTGGACAAGGAAGGTATGAAACAGAGAGAGATAGCTGGCCTTTTATCGGTGACACAACCTGCAGTTGTAAATTATGCAAAGGGTTCACGAGGAAAAATGGTTCACAGAATAAAATCAAATCGTGAATTCATGAAAATCGTGGATGAACTCACAAACAGGATTCTGAATAAGGAAGATTTGGTAAAATACACCTGCTACATATGCAAAAAGGCGAGGGAAACCCAATTGATAAAAAGAAGTGAAATGGAACCATTCATCTGCGCTAAGGAACTGTGATATGGCTGAGATAGAAGTGAAGGATCTGACTGCGAAGATAGGAGAAAAAGAGATACTGAAAGGGATAAATCTCAGGATAAGAACCGGAGAGATTCATCTTCTGATGGGGCCCAATGGAAGCGGAAAGAGCACACTCGCCAATGTGATGATGGGAAATCCAAAATACTCCATAGCTGATGGGAAAATAGTTTTTAACGGTGAAGACATCACAAATCTACCTGCATATGAAAGGGCGAAGAGGGGCCTCTTCCTCGCCTTTCAAAATCCGATAGAGATAGAAGGAGTGAACATTTTGCACTTCCTAAGAACGGCCTACAAGGCTGAAAAAGGGGAAGGGAAGAACGTCATCGAATTCGCTGAAAACATCGCTAATGAACTGAATCTTCCAAGGGAAATGCTCAAGAGACAGTTAAACGTCAACTTTTCGGGAGGAGAGAGAAAAAAACTTGAACTGCTTCAGGCGATACTGTTAGACCCAAAGATAGCTATTTTCGACGAGATCGATTCCGGTCTAGACATAGACACACTGAAGACAGTGATAAATTTGCTTGAGAAAATAAAGGAGAGAACCGGAATACTACTTATAACTCACTCTGAAAGAACAGCTGAAGAAGTTGATGCCGAGGAAGTGCATGTAATCCTTGATGGGAAGATCGTAGAGGAAGGAGGAAAAGAGATCATAAAGAAAATAAAGGAAAAGGGATATGCAAGCTACAGATGAAGAGATAAGACTAAGGAAAGGACTTGATGAAAATATCGTAAGAGAAATATCGAAGATAAAGAATGAGCCTGAATGGATGCTCGATTTTAGACTCAAAGCCTACAAATACTTCAAAGACAGGCCGATGCCCGCATGGGGACCCGATCTAAGTGGAATAGACTTTAATTCACTCTCATATTTCGTAAGAGAAACCAGTAAGAAAACCAGCAGATGGGAGGATCTACCGGAGAATATCAGACAGATTTACGATAAACTTGGAATACCGGAAGCCGAAAAGAAATTCCTTGGCGGGACAGAAGCGATGTTTGAAAGCGAAGTGGTTTACAACAGAGTGAAAAAAGAATTAGAAGATCTTGGCATCATATTCTGCGATACGGACACTGCCGTACAAAAATATCCCGAGATCGTAAAGCAGTATATAGGTAAGGTTGTCTCCCCAAACGACAATAAGTTCGCTGCCCTGAACTCAGCCGTATGGTCAGGTGGCTCATTCGTATTCGTACCAAAGGGGGTGAAAGTCCCAATGCCACTGCAGGCATACTTTAGAATAAATACCTCTGAGATGGGACAATTTGAAAGAACACTGATAATCGCTGAGGAAGGCGCAGATGTAGAATACATCGAAGGATGTAGTGCAGTTATGTATTCAAAGGCGTCACTTCACGCAGCCGTTGTCGAGGTAATCGCGAAGAAAAATGCTCACGTAAAATACACGACCCTACAGAACTGGTCAAACAATGTTTACAACCTCGTAACGAAAAGATCATTTGCCGATGAAAATGCATACGTTGAGTGGGTAGATGCGAACATCGGATCGAAAGTCAACATGAAGTATCCGTCGGTATATTTACGCGGAGAAAACGCAAGGGCAAGGATACTTTCAATAGCGCTAGCTAACTCTGGACAAATTCAGGATGCTGGATCAAAAGTCGTACACATGGCTCCAAATACCTTTTCGACGATAACCTCCAAATCAATAGCCTTAAATGGAGGAAAAGCAAACTATCGTGGGCTCGTCCGGATCATGAAAGGAGCGGAAGGCTCAAAATCAACGGTCAAATGTAGCACGCTTCTCTTAGACGAGAAATCGACCGGGGATACCTATCCTTATACTGAAAACAATGAAAAGAATGCGGTTACAACCCACGAAGCCTTCGTCGGAAAAATAAATGAGGACCAATTATTTTATTTGATGTCAAGAGGACTCAACGAAGAGGAAGCGATAAACACGATCGTTCTGGGTTTCATAAATGAGATGGTTGAGGATCTTCCGATGGAATACGCCCTTGAATTTAACAGGCTGATAAAAATAAACATGGAAGGGGCGGTAGCATGACAACTGAGAATGACTATAGAATAAAAGCATTAGAAAAGGCGAGAGCGGCAGCATTTGAACAAGACCTACTTTTCAAGTATTATTCTGAAGGTGAGAGCCAGCTACCTATTGAAAAGGAAGAGAAAAAAGAAATAAAATATCTACGAGATGAAGTACAAAATGAAATAGTAATAGATGATTATAGTGTCAAAATCCCAAAAGACTCAAATATAGTCCCGATAAGTGACGTCTTCAGTACTGAAGGCAAAGAAGTCATAGAGACAGAAAGCAGTGATAAAATAGAGGCCCTAACAAATGCGTTCTTTGATTGCGGAGTTTTGATTAAAACAGAAAAATCCAGCGAGATGAATCTTGACATATCTGTCCAGAAGACCGATAAATTTAACAAATCGATAATAATAGTATCTGAAGGAAGCAAACTGAGACTTTTGAAAAGATTATCCGCAAATCCGAGTGAAATGAAGAGATACTACGAAAATTTTGATATATACATTAAAAGAGATGCTTCCCTTGACCTGAAAATGATAAGTCAGATAAATGAAAATGTCCTCATGAACTCAAACATCAACATCTACAATGAAGGGGATGTATCAATAACAAACATAATGAGCGGAGGAAAACTAGCAAGAAGCAGGGTGAATGTTTTTCTAAGCAAGGGCTCAAAGCTCACAATAAAAGATGCATCTTTTCATTCTGGACAGGAGATAGAAGATAAGTACATAAATGTTGTGCATAGAGATTCAAATTCAGAAAGCAGAATAGATCTATATTCAATACTGAACAAGAATTCAAAGGGAATCATTAAAGGGATGGTTAGGATCAAACCAAATTCTTCAGGATCAAAGACAGAACTGAATGAAAAGGCGGTGATAATCGGCAATGCGCGCGTTAACTTGATACCTGCCCTGGAAGTTGGAACAAACGACGTCATTGCGTCGCATAGCGATTCGAGCGAAACGATAGATAAAGATAAACTATTTTACCTTGAAAGCAAAGGATTGAATGAAAGGGAAGCAAAACTCATGATACTGACTGGATTCGTAGATAAGGCGATCTCGGATGAAGAGGTTAAAGAGGATGCAGTCAAAATGATCGATTCTATTTTGGCCTAAGAAGCCTTCTTCTTGATATAATCCGTAGTGAACGAACATTCATCAACTATTGACAAGTTATTTTTATCGGCAAAGCTAAAAGCATACTCTGTAAGGGCCGTTGCAATGCCTTTATGCCTCTCCTCGGGCGGAACAAACGTTTCGTATATGACCATTTTATTTCCTTCGATCCTGTACTTGAGAAACGCATCGCCATGGTCGGTGCTAATAAAGAATTCTCCTTTCCTCTGTTTTACCTTCATTTGATTGAGTTGAAATCCATATAATAAATATGCTTGAAAAGGATAATTGGATCAGAAATGCTGAAGATTTATATATGATAAAATTTTCATATATTTAATGTTGAATGAAATAAAGGAGGTAATAAAAATAAGAGAATACGCCGCCGTTTTTGCACTCATCTTCGCAACGACATTCCTGATTTATTTTGCGCTCCTGCTAAACTCAGCGACTGGAATAATTGATTTCAAAGGTTACTACATATACTTTGATATACTGTCATCGATCACCATCTCTTTCCTTCTAAGTTTGGTCATAACAATTAACATATATGCATATAGAATTAGGGCTAAAACAAGCAAAGGGTTTAGTTTGGGCTCAATAATAGGGGCGATCCTACCAAGTAGCCTGTGCTGCACAAGCATCATACCCTCCATAATGGCACTCGTCGGCTTTTCAACCCCTTTCATAGTTGGTAACACAGGAAAAATTCAGTCGGTATTTGCGATCTATGGACCGGCATTCATCGCAGCCGGTGCCTTCATAGCTTTCCTTGGATTAATCCAGATAACAAAGAGCATCAGCTCGGGCTGTAAACTTGATTCTAACAAATGTTGTGAGGTGAAAAATGAGGATAAAAATTAAATATATTGCATATGCAGCGATCGTACTGATCTCATTATCACTTATCCTCCATTTTCTTTCGATAAGCAGCGCAAAAACCAGTAGATACTTAGCCGTAGGCGATACTGCACCAAATTACTCATTCCAACTTATAAACGGAAGTACAGAAAACATCAGCAGTTACAGAGGGAAGCCCTTACTTTTATGGTTCGTAACTACGTGGTGCAGCGGTTGCGCACAGGGAAATACAGTACTTGCGAACAACCTCGCTTTCTTTGAGGAACATGGGGTTAAGATCATAGAATTAGAACAGTACGATGATCTTGGCTATTCGGGGATGCCGATCTCTCAGTTTATCTCTGAATATGGTGAGAATAATACTTATGTACAAGGGGGAAGCGCGGGATATAACATGACTATCGCATATAATACCCCGCCAACTCTTCAGCTTGACATATATTACCTTATAGGTCCGAACGGCAAAATACTGTATATGGGCGAGGGACTTTCAAGTGAATTGAATGAGATAGAGAACACAATAATAAAGGAGGGGTTATGAGAAACGCAACAGATCTGTTCTTTGATGCCTTCGCAAACCAAAACAGATTCAGAATATTAGTGGCCCTGAGAGACAGGGAAATGTGTGCAGGAGAACTTCAAAAAGAACTGAACATAGAGCAGACAAACCTCTCCCATGATCTGCGCTGCTTACTGAATTGCAGGTTCGTAAATGTAAGAAAAGATGGAAGAAAGAGAATATACAGTATAAATGATGAAACTAAAGACCTAGTGGATGAGGTTACTAGACATGTAAAAAGATATGAAAAATACCTAAGAAAGTGCGGGATATTGAAGGAGGAAAAAAATGGAAGAATATGAATATGCAATAATTGGGCAGGGGGCAGCTGCGTTTGCAGCCGCAATAAAAGCCGATGAAATGGGAATAAAGACGGTGATGATAGGAAAGAACGAAACAGAAGGCACTTTGTTGGGAGGGACTTGCGTAAATGTAGGGTGTGTTCCAAGCAAGAGGCTGATAACAGTGGGAAACTACTTGGACAAATTTAACAACAAGAGGTTTGATGGCATGTCCTATGCTGCTAGAGTTAATAACTTCAATAAGGTGATTCAAGATAAGGAATTTCTCGTTGAAAGCTTGCGTTCAGATAAATATCAAAAGGTCCTTAGGAAACTCAAAAACGTGAAATACATGAACGGATTTGCAAGCTTCGAAGACAAAAACACTTTGTCTGTGAATGGGAAAAAGATTAGAGCAATGAAGATACTCGTAGCCACGGGGGCGAGAGCCAGGGTACCTGACATAAATGGCTTAGATAAGGTGAAATATTTAACGAACGAGGAAGCACTTTCAATGAAGAGACTACCGAAGTCCATGATCATAATCGGTGGAAGAGCTCTCGGACTTGAGTTTGCTGAGATGTTTACGCATTTTGGAGTTAAGATAACTTTACTTCAAAGGAGCGAGAGGATATTACCAAACTGGGAGCCTGAAGTAAGTTATTACTTGGAAAAATATCTAAAAGAAGAAGGGATAAACATAATAACAAATACAGACATAAAAGAAATCTCAAATGAAAAGGGTCTCGTAAAAGTATTTTTCTCAACAGGAGGCAAGAAGAGAGAGGTGACAGCAGAGAAAATACTGCTTGCTACCGGCAGAACTCCAAATATAGAGAGACTAAGATTGGACAAAGCAGGAATAGAAACCGATAAAAACGGCTTCATAAAGATCGATGAATACATGAGAACTTCTGCTGAAAACATCTACGCGGCCGGGGACGTGACTGGAGAACCGATGCTTGAGGCGCTTGCAGCCGCAGAGGGAAATAAAGCTACTATCAATGCGTTCAGTGATAGGAAAGTATCAATAAAATTCAACACCATTCCATCAGCAGTATTCACATTTCCTGAAGCGGCGAGGGTAGGATTTACAGATGAGGAAGCTAATAATATGGGAATAAAGTGTGCATGCAATACTGTATTATTCAAAGATTTAGCAAAAGCGGAGATAATAAATGACACTAGAGGGCTGATAAAGATGGTTATAGACGCAAAAACCAAGCGCATAATCGGTGTGGAAATAGTCGGAGAAAACGCGGCTGATTTAATTCATGAAGCTACCATCGCGGTGAAGTTCAATCTCACGATAGATGATATAATAGACACCGTCCATGTGTTTCCGACTCTAAGTGAGATAACTAAGTTGGCTGCCCTGTCATTCTATCATAACATAGAAGATTTGAGCTGCTGCAGTGAGTGAGAGGAATAACACTTCAAAGAAAACCTTATTATACGATATAAATTTCTATAAACTATGCAGAGGTAGCGAAGCGGTCAAACGCGCTGGCTTCAGGGGTCAGTGACATTGGTCTTCGAGGGTTCGAATCCCTCCCTCTGCAATCCCTTCAGATGACTTTCACTTCAGATTCGTCAGCCTTGAATCCTATCTTGTGATGGGTTCCATCACAGAAAGGCTTGTGTTCAGAATGCCCGCATCTGCAGAGTGCGTAGAGTGTTTTTTCATCAACTATCACAAGATTCGGTCCGTCTTTAACCGATTTAATGATTACGCTTTTACTTTCCATGATCAACACAGACACATCAAAAATTTAAGCCTTTCCAGTTTTGTTTACAAGATTAAGCATATCGTTTTGAAACTCATATGGGTTCTTTATTCCTATTAAAGTCAGCGAAGGCCTTGCCGTTTCCTCCAATTCTATCGATATCCTTCCTAGACCTAACAGTCTATCTGAAAGCGTCCTAACCATAGATATGTTACTTATCTTGTTTGGAAGGACGACATCCATGGCCTTTGAACCGATTCCACGCATCGACAATATCAGTATCCTTCTATCGGTTACAATATAGTCTGTAAAGTATACTGATAATTCCGCGACGACCACCTCTATCAGACCTAGTATCTCAAGAACCGATGGAATGATAGGAAGAGAGCCTATAGAATAGAGATCAATTCCTACCGAAGATGTCAGATAAGAGATAGGAAGATCCAAGTATCTGTATCCTGGTTGTAAACCGAAAACAAATAAAACAAGGGCAAAAACAATGAGAAGCAGACCGATCCAGAGTCCTCTTTTTATCAAAATAGCTGGCTTTCTTTTGCTAATTATCTTCTCATCTGGCATCAACTCAGTATTTTGCATAAAAAGAAGTAAACATCTGTGTTTTAATTACTTTTGAGCCCAATAAAATGGGGCCTCCTGACCAAAAAACAAAAAGAGAACCTGAAAGACCTTTTTTCAGGTCTTTGGTTCTAAATCACTGAACGCCTGTATACTTAATACTGGATGTATTAAGTATCACCTTTGAACCTGTAAGGCTTACTATCGGCTCACCGATAAGGCTTGTGTATACCGCTTCGGATGCTGCCAAGGTGTCAACACCGTTGTAACCTGCTACAAGCAGGGCTGGTTCTCCACCGAATTGTGAGACGTTACTGAACATCTCAATGATAGACTGACCTGAAGACACGTTTGTTAGGTTTGTGAACTGTGAACCGTATACTGGAGTTGACTTGCCTGTAAGCAATTCAGCTGCCAGGGTATTTACCGCTGGACCACCAACGACGATCACAGGGACTGTGTTCGTCAATCCAGCGAAGTTTGTATCTAAGATTGAACCAAAGGATGGAACCAGACCGGATGCAGATATCTTTGATACCTGTCCATTTATTGACTGAATCACGCCTGGTGGTAGTACCTGTCCAACAGTGTAATTGCCAGTTCCTATGGTTTGCTCGCTGCCACCAACTAAAACTGTGTAGTTCTCAGTTGGGATTGCAAAGACAACTGTTCCACCGACAGTGGATCCCATGTATGTTGAATTCTTCACAAAAGCACCCCAGG
>ERZ1669247.508-NODE-508-length-12888-cov-13.416426_pt1 | contig 12888 bp, 13 predicted proteins | sample MGYA00579297_ERZ1669247 | MGnify/ENA primary metagenome ERZ1669247 (study PRJEB41166, sample SAMN08046056) | hot springs metagenome | biome: hot spring; feature: acid hot spring; material: thermophilic sediment; isolation source: thermophilic sediment from acid...
GTTTCATTAAATGAAAAAATTAAAGAAATTATTATATAAATAATTATTAAAGAAATTGTTAAATTTATATTTATCTTTCTATTTCTTTTAATTAATTCTTCATTTTTAAAATATTCACTAAACTTGATATACTTTCTTACTGTTTTAAAATTCCTTATTCCAAAAAAATTTAATAAAACGATAATCAAAGGATATCCAAATGCATAATAGAACCAAGGAAAGCTTTTATTTAATATGATCGGAAAATCATAATAAAAAACAAAAATTATAAAAGCAACACCCCAAATAATAAAATATTTTGAGAAAAATTTTTTTAATATTTTTTCTTGTATACGTAATGTTTTCATCCCCGATTCTATTAGTTCATTTTCTATTTCATTCATGTGATTCTGGCCTCTTCTATGTCAGATGCTCTTATTTTTGTAAGTAAATAGATGGACATAAATATTAATATTGCTAGCCATATTAATAGCGATAATATGCAAAAATCCAAATTAACGTTTCCTGAAAAAGGATCAGATAAAATTATCCAGGGTGTTTTTAACACATAGGAATACAAATAAAGATATAAGGTTGGAGTGTAGAAATTTGTATAAAGTAAATAATCTGGTATTTTTACATACAAAGCTGAATATCCAAAGAACATTCCCAAGATCATTGGTATAAATGAAACAAAACTGATATTTTTTAAACCAACATAGTTATTAATAAGAATTACCAATACTATAGAAAAAGAATAGAAAATTATGCCAGAAACAAAAAATAGGAGAATAGACAAATAGAAATTGCTGGGTAATATTATAATTCCAAATTTAATTTTGAAAAGAATCGTTTCTATAAATTCTAAAACCGTGCCTATTATAACAAAAAATAATCCTACTGAAATTAAGTAATTAAAATAATACTTACTCGGTTTTAAAGATGAATTTTTGAATAGATATGCTAGAGATGTGGAAGAATAGTACATACCATAAGATAAGCTCACTGAAACGAAAGAAATAGAAAAGATTGAATCTATTGCATACCATATGCCTGCATATTCCTTGAGATATTCTTTATTAACTGTACTGCTCCAAAGAAAAACACCCATGAGGAGCCAAATTATTACATACATTACACCCCAGAACCAAACTGCTTTATTTTTTAAAAGTGATTTTATTATATATTTAATGAACATTAGTACACCTCCAGAATTTCTTCAATAGTTCTGAAAGAAGTGATTGGAATTTCCCCTTGTCCGTAGGTAATATAATACTTTCCATTTTCATTATTTATTGTATCGATAATATTTCCCACCTCTCTTTTACTAAGATATAAGTCCTGAACATTATTTATTTTATATTCTCCGTATATTTTACCATTAAGGAGGAAAGAAAATCCATCCGTTCTTAAATTATTCATCAACTCCAATTCATGTGTTATTAAAAAGTAGTTTATTGAATTTTCATTTAGAATTTTAATTAAAATATTTTTCCTAGAAATGTCTAATCCTTCAAAAGGTTCATCCAATAGCATTAAATCAGAATTTAAATTAAATGCTACAGAAAAACCTAAAATTTTTGATTCTCCTGTAGATAATTTATTAATTTTATTTTTTAAAATTCTTTCCATTCTAAAATTTTTAATCATCTGAATTATTTTTTCATAATTTATTGAGTAAATTTCTGAATATATTTTAATAATATCGTTGACACTCAAGTTCATTAACTTATAGACTTCTATTAAATTGGTGCTTAAATATGTTCCAATTTCCCTCTCAATTATACCATCATATTTTACCATTTCAAGTATGCACTTAATCAAAGTTGTCTTACCAGAACCATTAGGACCTATCAATACATGCTTCCCATCTTCAATAGAATAGTTTATTCCACTCAAAATTTGCCTTTTTCCATAATTTACAACTAAATTCTTTATTTCTATTTTCATAAGTTAAAGTAATACAAATGGATATAAAGTACCCTTAAATTGTTCAATTTTTGAACTCAAAAAAAAATATTTTTCTAATTTTGAATAATTTCATTTATGAATTTTGATCTTTCCAATACCTTCAATTTATTTATATTCTTAGGTATCGTTAATTTTTGTATGTTGATTAAAGAATCTATATAATTTTCAAAATCATTCTCTGAAATATCTGTTATTTTTAAATTTTTAATATTTCTAAATGAAATCTTTTTTCCGTAGTTTTTAATTTCCTCACCAGTTATTTCTAAATTTTCTATATTGCTTATAAACAAAACATTCGTTTCTTTGATTCCATGAATGAATTGCTCACCTGCTTCCTTAACCGTATTGGCAGAAGTTACAAACATTTTATATGATTCGTTTGTTATTTCACCTATAGTTTTCCCAGTTTCCCTAGCTATTTCCTTAATCTTTTCATATAAATCTTTCTTTATTCCTTTAACTGATATTGTTTCACTATTATCCATAATTAGGAAAAGGAAAACAGGTTTATTAAATTTTTGATAATCAAGTAAACCTATAAACACATATAAATCTTAATTTTATTAAAATAATATATTAATTTATTTGATAAAGTATCGTATTTTTAATTTCAAATAAATAATTTAAAATATGTAAAATTTTTTAAAAAATTGCAATGGAAAATATTGAAATACTTAAATTTGAATCTAATTTTGGATGATAATAATGAGAAAATGTTTGTTTAAAAAGTCTTTAAGAATCCTTTTAATAAAAAATAATTTACCATATTACAAGAATTTTTATTTTAATTTTAAGAAATGGATATGTTTTAACTATATTGGGAGAGATTCATTATGGTAAAATTTATCCCTAGAGAATTTGAAGACTTTATAGATTTGTTGATATTATCAATAGTCTCAGATCTTGAGGATAAAAAAAATCTGCAGGAATTGAATAAATTGGGAAAATTAATTGAAAATAAAAAAGATGTTAAAGATTTTTACTTGGGTTACTATATTGGATTAATAATTTCAATAATTGCATCTAGTTATCAGCAAAAATATAAACGACAACCAAATGAGATGGAATATGATGAAATTTTATTTATTTTAAAGGAAAAGATTCATAATCTTGAAGGAGCTATAAATAAAATTAGGATCTAGGTGGAGTTTATGGTAGAAAACAAGATTACAAAAAATCAAATAGAATACATAAAGAAATTAGAAAAAGGAAATGAAGAAAGGGGACAAAAAATTAAACAATTTTTGAAAGATAAAAATAAAAATTCGATTGAAGAATTAACAATAAAAGAGGCTTCTGAATTAATAGAATTAATTAAAAAAATTAAATCTGACAATATGGGCGATCTTTATGCAACTGGAAAACAGATTTCCTTTATTGAGAATCTTCAAAAAAATGAGCATGCTGAAAAATTGACTGAAAACTTTTTAAAGAATAAAAATAAAGAGACAGTGAATTTTCTCACAATGCAGGAAGCTTCTGAACTAATCAATGAACTGAAAAAAATAATTGATAAGGATGGTATTCAAAAGGAAAGAAAAATTACAGAAAAGCAGCTAAATTATTTAAAAAAATTGTTAAAAACTGAAGAAAAGAAAGAATTGGCATACAAATTTTTAACAGCACTAAACAAAAATTCAATTGAAGATTTAACAAGCAAAGAGGCAAGCCTTCTAATAGATAAATTAAAATGATAAATTTTTAACTTTTTCCCAAATTTCTATTTCACCTTGGGTTGCATAAAATAGATCATTAGGTTGAGCAATCCTAATGTCCTTTATTTTTTCATAATATTTAGGAGTCCTTTTTTTCAATTTAAATTTTATAAGATTTAATTCATAATTAAGCTGACCTTGAGTAATAGGAATTTTTATTGATAAATCTATTGCAGAGTATTCAATTTTGGCCAAGTCAAAATTAAAATTTCTAATTTCAGATTCTTTAAAAATATAAAAGAGATAAGTGTTTATAGCCTTTAACGGATATTTAAAATTTTTAAACCTTATCAGTTGTGGATGGTTTTTATAACCCTTCGTTTTTAATTCCAACACGGATTTTGCCAATAGCGCTTCTCTCCAAAGTGCAATTAGGCCAATGTTATCTAAATAATCAAATCTGACAGACCACAATCTCATTAAATTGGTATAAAAAGACTAGGAAATATTTTTTTCCCAACTATTAACATATTAATGTAAAACTTTATCGTATCATAATGTTACAATGCCTTATGGAAAATAGGCTTGAAATAGATTCTTACCATTATTACGATCCTGTTCACGCATATTTTCTCGTGCATGGATTTCTTTCAGGGGAATTAAAATCTAAGGTAAAAATAAATCCGCACTATGAGGAATTTGATTCACTCAATAAAAGATTAATTGAAAAAACTGATTTAGATCTGAGCGCAATATCAGCTGTAAATTATTGGAAAGTGGCCAAGAATTACTATATTTTAAAATCAGGAAGTACCCAGAGATCAGACGTAGGCGCGATCATTGTTTCAATGAAACCTTATAAAAAAGATGAAATTAAAGACCTGACATTAGCAATCCCAGGAAAATCATTCAGCGGATATTTCTATTATAAATTATTTTTTAATGCAAAAAATGAAATAATTTACAGATTCGATAAAATAATGGAAGCTGTTATTAAAGGTGAAGTGGATATAGGTCTTCTAATTCCAGGACCTACTCTAACAAGTATTTATGAAAAATATGGTCTAATTAAGATAGCAGATATTATGGAAGAATGGAAAAAATATGCAGGGGATTTACCAATGCCAATGGGTTCATATGTACTAAGTAGAAAATATTCTTTGGAAGAAGCTGTTGAAATTAGAAAAACTTTCCAGGAATCAATAGATCACGCAAGAAAAAATCATGAAAAGGCTTTTTCATATGCAATGGAATATGCAAAAGGAGGAGATCCAAAGGATCTGAAGTATTTTCTAGATGGTTGTAAATCTATTTATGATATGGGTGAAATTGGAATTAAGGCAATTAAAACTGTTCATGAAATAGCAAAAAAGAGGAATTTGATAGATGAGATTCCTGAAATTAATCCAATCTGAAATTAATTTTTTTTTAAATTTATTTTTAATAACCGAAAAGATTTAAATAAAATACTTTAGATCCAATTTTATGAACGATAAAAATTCAAATCTTTTAGGAACGATGGCACCATTTATGATGTCCGCTTTTGCTGCATTTCCATATCGATGGTGATGAAGCAGATTTCTGATTCATTTCATATATCTGTATTTGCTGTATTTTTATCAATTCCTGTAGATTTTATAGGTGGTGCAATAGGAGGCATTCTTTTTGGTTATTTAGCAGATAAATATGGTAGGAAACCATTGCTACTCGCATCAGTTTTAATTTTTGGCATTGCATCTTTGTTGGCTGCTTTCACATCATCAGTTTTTGAAATATACATACTATGGTTCTTTGTTGGTTTAGGGGTAAATTCACAGAATGGAATTTCGTATCCACTGATCGTTGAGACATTGAAGAAATCATCAGGAACCATTGGTGGAATTATGCAAAGTTTTTATTTTCTAGGATTTCTGCTGGATTCAGTAGCTTATATGATCTTTAACCAGTGGAGAATATATTTTATTGCAGTTGGTTTGATTAGTATTATTATATCTTTCTTATCAACAATTTTAATAAAAGAAACTTTGAAAAAGAGAAACATAATTAGGAAAGGAATCTCCCAATTAAAAGGAAAGCTTGCTTTGTATACAATTGCATTTTCTTCTGTTGTTGTAGGAGCATTTGTTTTCAGCGTGCCACTAATGGGAGTAGTTTCAACAGCATTGGTAGAGATGAAATTAAATACTATTTACATTACAATATTTTCATTCATAGGTTTTGTTGCTTTTATTTTAGCAGGATATTTGTCAGTTAAAATAGGAAGGGCCTTAACAACAGTAATTTTTACATCAATGGGTGTTATATTTAGCTTTTTCCTGTTATTTGCTAATTCGAACGAACTTATTATAATTGCTTTTATTTTAGTTTACATATCATCAGGTTATTTCTCATTTACCAGAGTATGGTCAAGTGAAAATTACCCACCAGACATAAGGGCAACAGCTACAAACATTGTATTTTTCACAGGTAGGCTATTGGCCGGTTTCTCTCCAATATTTGTTTCAATAATATATCCAGAATCTTTAAAAAATGGAATAGCATTAATAGGTATTATTGCATCCATAATAGCAATATTCGGTGCAATTCTATTTTTAATTACAAATAAATTTTTTAAATATAAGTAAAATATTTTTAATTTATTTTTTAACTCGAAATATTTATTAATATCTCGGATATTATTATCCGGGGTGAAATAATGGTTAAATACTGCCCTAATTGTGGAACACCTAATGATGACCAAGCAAAATTCTGTATAAAATGTGGATTTAATTTTATTGCTCAACAAAATGCTCAAAATCAAAATTTTTCTAATCAGGAAAATGCCTTTAACCAGAATCAGGGATTTTATGGCTCGTATGGAGGACAGCAACAGTATGGCCAAAATGTTCCTTCCTATGGATCACAGCAGGGATACCAAGGACAACCTTTTGGACAGCAATATTCTTCATTCCAAACAGCAAAAACAATGGCAATTTTATCTTTAATTTTCCCTATTCTGATTCTAATATATTACATCATTGAAATAATTACAACAACAATATCTATAATAGCAATTAGCCCATTTGCCATTTTAGCAGTTTTAGTAGCATATCTTGTAATATTTTTAATATTCCTGGTCTTTGACATAATGCTATTTTTTAAAACATATAAAATATACAACTTGGTTAATAGCAATAGATTCAATGAAGCTTTACAGGAAGAATCTCTATTTTGGATCATTATTGGGTTTATATTTGGTGCTATTATAACCGGTATATTCATGCTATTAACAAAATCATTCATAGAAAAGGGGCTAGGTTTGCCAAGCATAATTTAAAAAAATTTAATTTTTAATTTTTATATTTAAATATACCAATCCTGAAATTATTGTCATAATAAATACTGAAATCCACAAATCATAATAATTAAAATTTGTAAGTATATATGATGCTAGTAAAGGGCCAAAAATTCCCGCAGATTGCCAAAAGAAGTTAACTGTTCCAGCAAAATTACCTGCATTTTCTTTTCCTATTTGTGCCAAAATTGTTGAATTAGCAGGCGTAATTGTAAACCTAATAAAACCCATTGAGAGGGCTATAATTATAATTAGATAAATATTTACAAAGATCAAAAATAGGGCAAGAAAAGCATATATAAATTCGTAAACAACCAATACTTTTTTCACGCCAAATCTATTTATTATGAATCCTGCCAATAATGTTCCTGGGATTCCTGCAACAGCCATCATTGAATAAATGATCCCTGATAAAATTGGATCTATTCCAGATAAAATGAAATATTTGTATGAATAGAGCGTAATTATCCAATATGAAGCAAAGAACAAAAAACCACCTGAAGAAAGTATTATTATGTTTTTATTAAAATAAAATTTTAAATTGATTTTCTGAGGATTATTTTTAAAAATAATAAATAATGATGGTAGAAAGGTCAAAAATGCAATTAATCCAAATATGTAATAAGGTATGCGCCAATTTGTTTCAATTGAAATATATGGTAAAAAAGATCCAGCTATTATTATGGACAATGGCCAAGATAGACTATAAATGCTCATTGCAATTGGAAGTTTCTTATCCTTAAAGGATGCTGAAAATAACTTGATTGTATTTGGATAAATCCATCCTCCTGAAAAACCCATTAAAAAACTTGCAAAGTATTCCATATTTATATTATTGGCAATTCCTGAAAGAATACTTGAAAATGCTAAACCTAATAAAGATAAGGAAACAATCCTTGCTGAATTATATTTTTCACTAAAAATACCTGCAGGTATCTGGACTATTACATATCCTAAAAAGAAAAGAGAAAAAATAAGGCTATTTTGATACACTGTAGGCTTTAATGTTGAATATACGGATACAATTCCCCAGGAAAGCCGCAGGAAATAGCTCAAGAAAAATGCAAGAGAAGAAATTCCAAGGATTAAGGCCCTGTTATTCATTTATAGGGAAAATGCAATCAAGAAGATAAAATTTAATTTTCATTAAAATTTTTCTCCAAAAAAAGAATGAATGTACCAGAATTTAAGAATAGAAAATATGCTGTCCAGGATAAATTAATTATTATGGCGTATTTTAAAAATAATGTGGATGTGCTTAAATACCATAAAATTCCATAAATTATTGCTATAATTAAAGTAATTTCTAAAAATATATATAAAATAATCCAACTAGATATCTTATTTTGCTCATTTTTGGAGTTACTTTAAAAGGCACTTTCCTCCTCAAAATCCAAGATAAGAAGGAAATAGTTACAGGTGGCATCATCAAAAGCTCAATGAACTGGTGATAAAAAAATCCCTTTAGACCATATTCACTTCTTTTCATAGAATAAATAAAAAGAAGAATAATGAAAATAAAAACTGGATAATAGGCAATTGAGAATAAAATGGGATTTACTTTTAAGACATATGCCTGAATATTAGAAAAATAATTGGGGCTGAAATTTCAAAAATAGTCAATGGCCCCTCCTTAAGCCAATAAAGTACACCTGAAAAATAATCGAGAAAGGATTTCCAGTCAATTTTTGCTCTTATTATTTTTTTAAAAAGTTGTAAAGTACCTAGTGGCCATCTACCCTGCTAAATCATATATGAATCAACTGTTTTAGGCGGCTCTCCATAATAAATTCTAGGATAACTGACATAAAATGATTTATAGCCAAGTGAATGTAATTCTAAGGAAGTAGCAAGATCTTCCGTCACAGCAGATTCATCAAACTAATTTACATCCTTCAGGGCGGATACTCTAGCTATAAAACCGCTTCCAAGAAGAAAAGCGCTTCCTGTAATGTCTCGCCCACTAATTACAATTTCATTGAAGGGCATTTGTTGGAATGTTGCTCCCATTACCACTTTTGTATTGCTTTCGGTTTATGCTTGAGGTACCTGAACAAATGCTACTTTTGGATCGTTGAAAAAAGGCAATAGGTCATAAAAAAAAGGTTTTATAGGCCTCTGATCTAAATCAAAAACAGGAATTAGATCATAATTGTCACCATAAATCTTTAAAAAATAGTTCAATGCACCCGCTTTATATCCTCTCCTATTTTCCCTGTGAATATATTTTATATTATTTTCATCACAGAATTTTTTATTTTGCTCCACTTTTTCTTTATGCGTAGAATCATCAAGAAGATAAACATCTCCCATTTTTCCAGTTGCATCTTTAACAGATAATAATATATTCTGAACAGTTTCAGGGTCTTCATTATATGATACTATAAGTGACGCTACCTTATAATTTTTTAATAAGTTCACGAGTGAACTTTTTATTTCGATCGATTTTTTATAATTTGAATAAAAAATAAGCGTGGTAATTAAACCTATTTCCATTGTACGCCAAAGTGCATATGTGATTGGAGATAATATTAAATTATCCATAGTAAAAATTGTTAGTTTTGCAAGAAGAATGAAAATTCCAATCAATATTATATAAATGATTTTCATAGTTTTAACTTTGAAATGAAATACTCTATTTTATTTTCTTTAAAACCTACCCTTATTAGATAATCAGAAATTCCTAAGAGGCTAAGGCATTCTTTTTCATATTCATCGCAGTTAAAAATCATTAGTATTCTCTTCTCCTTTGGTGAAAGATTCTCCACGAACTTGACCCAGAATTCTTCCTGGAGAATATTTGATACTTCATTTATACTGTCCAATGCTAGATCGTTGCTTCTATGTATTATTAAAATAGGATCTTTTTATGAATTATTGATTTTGATATATGCTTTGAAAGCCTTACAGCTATTCTCTACCTCATCCAATTTTTCAATGTTCAATTTTTTTCATAATATATTGTATTAATAATCAATAATTCTTTCCTTAGACTATTATGTTTTTCGGTCAATTTATCATCAGACTACCTCTTTAATTATTTGAGGCAAGATTTTCATAGACTATTATTCGTGCATCATTTGCACATTTTGAAATTCATCTTAAGAGCAACCTTACCTCAAACTATAATTTTTAATTATTTCAGTTATCTTATCTCTATCCCTTAACACCAAAATAAATGAACCCCTCTTTTTACAATAATTTAGGAATTTAAAAATCATGTCCAATTTACCTGTTCCGGGGTGGGCCTATTATTGAAATAATTCTAGAATAATAGCAAAATATTCTATAATTTTCAAAAAGTTGTTCTGTCTTCTTTAATTCATTTTTAATTTCATTTAGCAATTCCTGTTTTCTTTTGGATAATTCCTTAATTTTGGATTCATTATCGCTAAGATCATTTATTAATGAATTAATTGAAATTATATCATTATTCTTTGAATTTTCTATTATCTGGGAAGATAATGATTTCTTTTTTAAATTTAATCTAGCCAATTCAGAATTTATACTTTTAAGTTCATTTAAATTGTTATAAAGGTCCTTTTCTCACATTATATAATAGTATGATTATTTCATATATATTTTTATTCACAATTTAATTCCAAATTACTGGAATTTTTATAAAAAAAAGAAAAAAAATTTAATTTTTAGTTAAATAGAAGAACAGAGTATCTCCACCGCCACCTAGGATAGGATTTTCTTCATACTGTGCTCCGTGAAGATAAGGTGCGTAGTACCATAGTTGGTTTAATTGCTCAGTATAAACATAAAGATTTAGATTTACAGCAATTACTTCTGCTTCATCATAGTATTGAAGCGATTTTGTAATATTTGTGGTGTAGCCTGCTTTAAGGATAAGATTTGTCATATTCTGCCATTCCTGAGCTTCCTGAGTCCAGCCTGCATTCATTAGGTTCGTATAATTCCATCCATTTGCTGCTGCGTATGTTCCCCCCTGTAAGTACATAGCATTTACATAATCAGAAGGATATGGATAGTCTGGAGCCCATCCAAGCAAGTATATTGGCATTGGATCCATATTTGAAACCTGGTAACCTATTGTTGACGTAAATGGCTGGTAAACAGGTGTTGCCTGTATGTTGGGATCTATATCATATAATGCCTGCGCCCACATTCCAGCTGCTGCAAAGTCCACAGGATCTCCCGCATATATTACAATTGGGAATGATACAGATTCATTATATGCACCAGATTCTTCCATCAGATGCTTTGCCAATGCCAAATTATATTGAGGTATTGTTGCCCCATGCTCCTGTAACCATGTTGCGTTTACATATCCTGGCATGCCCTTTGGTATTGCCCCTATATAATGAAATGCAAAGTTTGCATGATATATTGAATTTCCGACAAGATTATCTATATAATTCGTATAATTAAAGGCATCAGCAAATGCGGCCCTTACGTAAGGATTCATAAAGTAGTTAGAAGGTATATTGTATTGAGAACCATATGTGCCATGCATCATCGTCTCATTTATGTTCCAGTTAAAAGTAAAGTAGAAAATGCTCAAAGTAGGGAATGAATATATATCCAATTTACCCTGTGACTGAAGGGCTGCTACAGTAGGATAATCTGTTGTTGGTAATCCAACTGTAATGTCAGATTGGCCACTCTTCATCATTAATAATGCTGTCTCAGGATCCTTAACCCACTGTATGTATACTTTTTCAGTTGGAACTGAACTGTATCCAGGATATCCTGGAATTGGAGTGAAATTGGGATTAGGGACAAGCACTATGGACTGTCCTGATAGGTATGATTGTATCATGTACGGTCCAGATCCCATGGCATTATATCTAATATAGTTATTGTAATCCTGTTCATTTGCCTGGGACATATAAGCCTGGAATCCAGCAGGTGTAAAAGTAATTCCAGCTCCATGCTGAACAAGCCAGTTCCAATCTAACACAGATGCACCCTCAGGATCAGCTAAATAATCAAGGAATGCTGGATCCGGTTTTAACAAATGGAATGTAATAGTCTGTGTAGCATTGTCATACGTTATTGCTTTCGTAATATTTTGATAAGAAATAGCCCCTGGTAAAAATCCTCCACCAGGTAATAGGTCTTGAGCAAGGATCCATCCAGGAGTACCTGGAGATCCAAGCATAAAAAGAAGAGTTCTTACATAGCTCACATATACATCCCATACATTTAATAGATCTCCATTTGAAAATTTCAAACCATTTCTTATATAGAATGTATAGTTCAATCCGTTTTGTGATATTCCACCATTTGATAATGTAGGTATCTCTTTAGCGATAACTGGTATAAATTCACTTGTACTTGAAGCATTATATGCTATGAGAGTTTCATAAACATTCGCAATTACTTCCATACCGACTGTTTCATAATCTATTGCTGGATCGAATGAATATGGACCAGATTCTACAACTTCAGCTTCGTTAATTACCCCCTGGTTTGAAACAGAACCCGAATATTTTATGATAGATGCTTTTTGACCTAATGCTGCAACATATATGCTAACAAAGTAAGATTCTACATGATGTTCTGAACCAATTACCTGATTGTAAAAGCTTGCTGGCAAATACTGAATTGATGTTACATTGTTTGTTACTAGATCACTCATGAATGATGATTCATTGTATGTAACTATTGTAATGTTAACTGCATAGAAACCACTTGTCTTGTATACATGGGAGAATGTTGCATGTAGATAATTTCCAGAACTTGTATTGTAAAGTGCAGGTGTAATATTTACAGGTGATCCATCTCCATAGTTAATAACATAATACCCAATAGTCCAGTTCGTGGCTGTTGGTGGCTGCAAATATGATGTATCAAATATTGCACTGGAATTCTGAGAAAATATAGGTGCATTTGGATTCAACGTTGTATTAAATGCAACTGTCGGCTGTGCTACTTCACTTGCCAATGCCGGGCTAAGTGTCTGAGGTGAAACTGTAA
>ERZ1669247.515-NODE-515-length-12650-cov-15.582056_pt1 | contig 12650 bp, 15 predicted proteins | sample MGYA00579297_ERZ1669247 | MGnify/ENA primary metagenome ERZ1669247 (study PRJEB41166, sample SAMN08046056) | hot springs metagenome | biome: hot spring; feature: acid hot spring; material: thermophilic sediment; isolation source: thermophilic sediment from acid...
ATCGCTGAAGCTGCTGAGATTTACCGCTTCCCCAAACCCCTAACATCCCTTAAAAGCTCATAAATCTATGTTATACATCATTTTTGACTGAAATGACTTGCCTGTGGAACCCAGGTGAATCGCCCGAGGATGATCGCGCCTCTTACGCGAGTCTTTGAATTCAACAGTATCCCTCATAAGCACGCATGTGAACTGAGAAAGCCCTAGCCGCAGGATTGGATAATTCATAAGATGTTAACATAGAGAACTAAAATATAGATAAACGTAAATTTATATATTTTATTTATAAAATTATGTTTAAGTGCTATAAATGCGGGCACAAACAGAGGGATCCCGGAAAATGTGAAGTTTGCGGATCTGCTACAGCTTTTCTACCGGACAATTTCAGCGAGCTTTCGGAAAAAAGCATCGTTGATTATTCAAGGGAAGGTATATGGAGGTATTCTGCGCTCCTGCCGGACTTCAGCAAAAAGGTCACACTTGGTGAAGGGCAGACCCCTCTGCTCAAAGCTACAAGGTTGAGCCAGACACTGGGCGTAGACCTTTACATAAAGAACGAATCAGTAAATCCAACCGGTTCATACCTTGACAGGGGCTCTGCAATAGCAGTGAGTTATGCCGCATCTTCTGGAAAAAAAGAAGTTCTCTGCGAATCAAACGGCAACATAGGGGCTTCCCTTGCGGCTTATTCCGTAAGGGCCGGCTTATCTTTTTCCCTTTATTATAATGAAGTTAGGAGCCTTGGAAAACTGTACCAAACCCTTGCTTACGGAGCAAGGGCCATAAAGGGCCAATTACCCGAAATTCTTTCTGACGGTGTTCACGTGAGCGGCGAATCTGATTCTTATTTCCTTACAGGGATGAAAACCCTCTCATATGAGATATTTGAAAAAGCTAAGGATGCTTTTGATTACATTTTTATGAGCGTAGGAGAGGGAGGGGGTATCTCCATGCTCTTTGCAGGTTTTCAGGATCTCCTTGAACTTTATAAAATAAGGATGCCGGCGCTGGTTGGCGTTTACCTGTCTGATAGGAGCAACGTTGTTGACGACCTTGCACCTGGGGGCATGCACTCTGCGCTTGCTGACTTTTCTATAAAGGTTACAAACGGGTTCAAGGTAAAGGTTGAAGATCAGGAAGTGATTGAAGCAGAAAAGCTTCTGGCAAGGGCGGAAGGTCTATTTGCAGAGCCTTCAGCTTCCGTAGCCCTTGCAGGTTTGATCAAAGCTATAGACTGGAACCTGATAAGCAAGGGCAGCAGGATTCTTTATGTCCTTACGGGGACGGGTCTTAAGGACCCAGTCGTTATAGGCACTTTCCTTGGCGTCAAGGAAAGAGGGGGTTCAGAAGAAACCGTTACAAATATGAGCGATACAAAAAAAGCCATACTTAACATGCTTTATTTATCACCGGCTTATGGATATTATATCTGGAAAAAGCTGAGAGAGCTGGGCATCGAAAAAACGCTTCCCGATGTATATGTGGCTTTGAAACACCTTCAGAAAGAAGGACTTATAGAGGTCAAAGAATTAAAAAAAGAAGGAAGGATCAGCAAACTTTACCAGCTGACTCAAAAAGGCAGGAAGTTCGTGGAGCTTTTCCTGTCTTACTGAAATATTTATCATGACTAATTTTATATAATAAACAACTCTTAGCTCTTGCATGGATAAACCAAAGCTTGTTAGTTCCGAAATGATATACAGGGGGAGGGTCTTCACAGTTTATAAGGAGGTTTTTCAGACAGAAAAAGGGGAAGCAGTTATCGAAGTAGTGAGGCACAGGGGAGCTGTAGCCATACTACCAGTGCTACCCGACGGCAGCATAGTTCTTGAAAGACAGTACAGATATTCGATAAAGGATTTCATATACGAAGTGCCAGCTGGTACGCTTGAGGAAAAAGAAGACCCTGAAAGCTGTGCCAGAAGAGAGCTAACCGAAGAGACAGGATACGTAGCCGAAAGCCTCAGCTATCTTACAAGGATACTCATGAGCCCGGGTTACGTTGATGAACAGATATACCTTTACGTTGCTAGAGTTAAAGGCGAAAAAAGCGTGACTAACCTGGACAGGGACGAAATAATTCAAACGGTCATAACCAAGCCTGAAGAGGCTATTGAAATGATAAAAAACGGAAAAATAATAGATTCAAAAACAATTAGCTTGATTCTTTTAGCGAAGTTTTTGGGTTATATTTAAAGCTCTATTTCAAGTTTTTCTGGAGGCCTTAGCGGGTATGTCTTCTTTAGAAGTTCATCGGGTACTGGTCTTGTTCCAAACAGGTCTCTTGATTTCAGCTTTGGCTTCACTACGTTTTCCCACATTTCCCTTGTTATGTAATAAACCCTGCTTCCACCGAGCTCGTGCTGGTACAGCGGCCACTGTTTTGTCTGGTGCACGTACCTGAAGCCCATCCTGAAACCGAACGGGCTTTCAAAAGTTGCCCACCACTCGTTAACTCCCACAAAGTCAAATGCGTGCTCGATCTTCGATGCATATGCCATTATGCCTAAGTTGGACTTTCTCCTGAATGTCATCGTGTGCAGGCTTATAGCTACGTTTTCGTCCCAGAACCTGTGGTTTACAAGAGCAAGAAGCTCACCGCTGTCGGATGTTACCACGAGAACATAAGAGTCCTTTATCCTGTTCTGGACCCAAGCGAGTATCTCTGAATATGTCCTCACGCCCACAAGGTGGTAAAAGTCCTTATCGTACTTGTGATCTATCAGCTGCTTGAGGGTTTGCAGAATTACTTCAGCTTCTTCTTTTTTGGCTTCCCTGACTATTACAGTTTCTCCTTCCTTTGTCTTCCACAGCTTTGGCGTATAAGGCACCTGGAACCTCGGGTTTGGTGGATAGCTCAGATAGTCCTCTATGTCTTCGATAGAAAACTTAAGGTCTGTTACAGATATAGGAACTTTTGGCTGTCCCATGCTCAAGATATTTTTTTGTGTATATTTAAACTTAAACCAGCATCTGCTGGCAAATTTTTAAAAAGATTTTTATCATATTCGTGCAATCAAAGAGATATAGTGAGCCAAAACATCGAAGTAAGCGTTGGGATCGATGATACAGATTCACCAAAAGGGATGTGCACGACTTATGTTATGTACAGGTTTATAGAAAGGGCAAAAGCAGAGGGGTTTAAGCTCAACGGCATGCCTAGGCTTGTAAGGCTTAACCCTGCTTGCCCTTTCAAGACGCGCGGCAACGCTGCGCTTGGGGCTGACCTGGTCGTTGGTCCTGATGAACTGTTAAAGCTGGAAAGCTTGCTCATAGACACTATATTTGAATTATCAGAGATAAACGAAAAGAAAACTAACCCAGCTTTCGTTGTATTGAAAAGGCAAAACGTTGATGACAAGCTCGTTGAATTTTCAAGGAACGCCGTTAAAAGGATTATCGACCTTAACCAGGCGCTCAGCCTTTTGAAATCAAAAGCGCTCTTTTCTTTTGGATTTAACGGCCCCCGGGGTTTGGTAGGTGCGCTTTCAGCCGCAGCTTACGATTTTCCTTCTGGCTACACTTACGAGCTGATCGCATACAGAACAAAGGAAATGAGGGGTAAAAAGAGGCTAGTCGACCCGCGATCTGTTTATGAAGCTGATTCAGCAACAAAGGGCTGCACCTTTGATAACGTTGATCAAGAAAACGGAGAAATAAAGATAACCCCTCACACTCCGTGTCCTGTGTTGCTGGGAATTAGGGGGCTTGATGCCGATTGTATAAAAAAAGCATTTGAAATGATAAAGATAGATGAACCCGTGGAAGGTTACATGATGTTTAAAACTAACCAGGCTACTGACGACCACATAATCGAGGTCAACAGCATAAGAGAAATAGAACCGCTAACGAGCGTGAGCATTGAGGGCAAAGTCGCAGGCCTGCCAACCCTTATGAAGGGCGGCCACGTTTTTGTGGAGATAACTGATGGAGTCGATAGAATAAGGGTTGCCGCTTACGAGCCAACAAGGAGCTTTAGAAAAGTTCTGATGAGCCTCAGGCCAGGAGATTCTATCCAGGTATGGGGTTCGTACAAGCCAAGGGACGGTGAGCCTGCAACGATAAACCTAGAAAAGCTGAGAGTCATAAGCGTTGCCCCTTACGGAAAGCTTCTCAACCCTTTATGCCCTGTATGCGGTACACGAATGAAGTCAGAAGGGAAGGATAAAGGGTACCAGTGTCCCAAGTGCAAGCACAGGGTTAAAATCGCTGAAAAAGTTCTGCAACTGGAGAAAAGAAACTTAAGTGTCGGTTTTTATGATGTCCCGCCAAAGGCAAGAAGACATTTAAGCAAGCCTTCTTTTTTAGAAGTGTTAAAAGATGAGGGGCAAAGTTAGAAAGCTAACGGTTAACATAAACGTCCATGCCACAGAAAGAGACGGAGCCTTCGAAAAAATGCTCAAGGAGAGGTTTGGAAATGGGGAGATCAAGGTTGAATCTCTCGAAGGTCATTATGGCGATGAAATAAAGAGGATAACATTCATATCTGACAAAATTGTCGCAGAAGAAACTGCTAAAAAGCTTTTACATGATTTAAAAGCGTTCGAAAGCGGTTATGTTTTGAACGAAATACTGAAAGGGGTTGACAGGAACTCGCTCTACATAAGGCTCGATAAACAAAAGTTTGTACAGGGTAACTTAGAGCTCGATGGAGATAAAGAAGTTAAAGTAATAATAAACTTTTATTCAGAGAAAGACGCAAAAGAATTTTTAACCAAACAGAGCAGCTAGCCCTTCTAAGGCTTCTCCGCCTTTCTTTTCCTCTTCCTCTTTCTTTTCTTCCTTTGGTTGGGAAGGCGGCTGGGCCTGTGCTTGCTGAGCCGCAGGAGCCTGTGCAACTGGTGCCGCTACCGCACTCTTCAGAATTTCATCTATGTTGACCTGCTTGAGTGCTGCAACTAGAGCCTTTATCTTTATCTCATCTACCGGTACTCCTATAGATTCTGATAGTTTCTTAAGGTTCTCTTCATTGATCTCTTTTCCTGCGCTGTGTAAAAACAACGCTGCATATACGTAATCCATTTTTATCGACCAATTCATCTTAACCTTAACTATTTATAACTTTATCGCTCATATTCACGATAACCCCAGAAAGTTTAACTTAAGCAAAAGTGCATTTTTTAAATGGGCAACGAAAAATCTACGCTTAACGTTCTGATCTTAGAGTTGGCAACCATGGTGGTTGCAATAGCGCTTGCATTTAACGCAGACGCCCTATCAACCAAAATTGACGTACCGCACTTAATCAGCTTCATCATGATAAACCTGACCTCCTCGCACTGAATGGCAAGGGTTCCCGAGGTCTCGAGGGTTACTCCCCTTTAGCGGGAGCTACTCCGTTATGCAGAACTATGTATAAACGTTTTACGCTTCGATCATCCCCGCCTTAAAAAGGAGAGGTTTTAGCTAATTGTAGTCCTTAGAAGCTTCGAGTTCCCCTATGTGGCTGGAACCTTAGCTGTTTTAATGATTTTCTGGTCTTTAATGATTTACGACATAATAAACGAAAATAAAGAAAAGATAAATGAGGAAAAACTGAAAAACATCCGTGAAGAGCTTGCTTCGAGGATAATCGTTGTCATCATCTTTGTTCTGAGCGTGATCGGATATTATATTCAGAAAGAGCTGGGTTAGTTAATTTTCTTAGCAACGGTTTTAGTTATAGTTTTCAGGAATCTGATAAATTGGTTCGAAAGATTTTCGGGAAAGAATAATCTCGATTAAGGCCTTGTCTAACGCTAAACGTTATTAATCAAGGGCTCACAATCTAAACTTATGATAGACGATGTAGACCTAAAGATACTCGGCATGCTTTGCAGAAACGCAAAGACGCCTGTGCGGGACATAGCAAAGGCAGTGGGTGTATCCATAGGCACGGTTCATAACAAGATAAAGAAGCTCGAGAAAGAGGGCTATATAAGATCTTACACCGCAGACGTGGACTGGAACAAGTTAGGGTACAGCATAACAGCTGTTATCGAGCTTGTAGTCAGTGGCGGCAAGCTTCTGGAGATAGAGAAAAAGGTTTCTGAATTTTCAAACGTTGTCTCTGTATATGACGTAACTGGAGAGAGCGATGTTATAATACTTGCAAAGTTCAGGAGCCACGAGGAGCTGAGCACATTCACAAAGACACTTCTTTCTATTCAAAACGTCGACAGGACTAACACTCATATAGTTCTCACGATACTTAAAGAGTCGGAGTGCCTCGTTGGCTAAAGGCTTTTATCTTGGTTTTCTGTGCCACTTTATTTCTATGCCAAAGACCTTAGAAAATAAAGCCCCAATCGTGCTTAGCGACATCAATATAAAGTAAACGTAACCAAGCATTGAGTACTTTACCTTGAGAAAATCTATGTTTTCCCTGTAAAAGTACTTTATGTACAATAATATTATAACTGCAACGCCCACATAATCTAGAGTAAAGCCTGCTATGCTGTAGAGCAGATAGAGGCTTTTCAAGAGACTGAACCCTATAGATATTAGCATGCTGAGTGCTCCGAAAAGAGGCATTGCCAGGTACATCTCCATGTGAAAAGTTTTCCTATCCTTAGGAAAGTGAAAGTAATCTTCTAGGGTGTCGATGTACCCCTTGTACCATCTTAACCTCTGTTTTAGAAAATCCGTGATGGTTGCTGGAGGCTCGATATAGACGATGCCTTCAAAAGAGCTTATCTTGATCTTTGCCCTGACAAGCCTTGCCCATAGCTCGACATCTTCCGTTAAGCTCTTTCTAAAACCGCCTATCTTCTCGAGAATTTTTTTCTCAATTACTAAACTATATCCTACGGTTGGAGAAGGCAGATTTAAGCTTTCGCTACCTCTTATTATATAATTAGTCAGGTCGCTTTCCAGGCTGACCATAAAAGAGAGCCAGCTTTTCCTTCGTTTTTTAACGCCTGTGAGCCCCACGAGAACCCTGTTTCCGGAAACGTATCTGTAAGCTGCCCTCTTGAGATAATCCCTTTCGATCTGCGTGTCGGCGTCCACAAAAACGAGCACATCGTTAGAAGCAACTGTAGCCCCAAAGTTTAGCGCTCCGGCTTTTCCTTCAGCGTTAGATTCAAGCTTGTAGACTTTGACGAGTCCTGGGTAAATTTTTTCATAGTTTTTTGCAACTTCGTAGGTCTTGTCCTCCGAACCATCTTCAACGATCAACACCTCCATCCTGTCCTTTGGGTAATCGCTCTTCAACACGGAATCCAGAGAAGACGGTAAACTTTTTTCTTCGTTTCTTGCAGGTATTATTACAGATATCCTGGGCAAATCTGTTGCTGAGATATTTAACGAACGCTTTCTGCACCTTAAATGCCGGTAAGCGCCGTTAGCTATGACTACGCTCCAGTAGAGAAAAAAAATCAAGAGCACGGCCTCTACTGATGCGTAAAACAAGAACCCTAAGCCCACAACAAACCTTTGTAAACACTTAAATAAAAAGTTATTTTCAGGTATTTAGCGGCAGGAAAAAGTCAGAAAAGCTGTTTTGGCTTATAATTTTTATCGATTTCTTTATCGTAAAATATTTATTTTATAAATATTTTTTAAGGTGTTTTGTATTCAAATTTTAACATAGCGCCCCCTTTATTTTTTATAAATAATTAAAAAATAGTACTTATTTTAGATAATATGTCTGCGGACTCAAAAATCATCATAAGGTTAAAATATACCGTTAAGTAAGCAACACAAAATGACTGCGGTACCAGTTGCGATTCACAAAGGAAGAAGTGGTAGAAAGCCAATTTACGCTAAAAACTCTTCATATATAGATCAGCTCAAAAAACTTTATAACGAAGGTAAAAAACCTTCAGAAATATCAAAAATTTTAAATGTATCTACCCCTACAATATACAGATGGTTAAAGGAATTGGGTCTTATAGAAGACCGTGAAAAGAATGTCGAGATATACGCTGTACACCTTGAGCTTAACGGTTTTGTAAGAGTAAGCAAAACATCAATCGCCAAGAAGCTTTTAAAGATGTACCCAAGCGCCAGGGTAGTCAAGATGAACACAGGCGTCGGAATGGAAGGCAGAAGGTTTTCTAGCGTTTCTTTCTTCGGTAACAGACCCTACACGTTAACTTTCGTGGTAAAAGACGAAGAATCATTTAAAGAACACGTTGCAAGGTTTCTTGAGGGGATATTTTACGAAAAAAATCCGAACCCAGACCCGAATCTGAAGAAGGCGTTTACTCACTTTATCCATTCATTTGGCCTGAACAAGATCTTTCAGGAAAGTCCATTCAGAAAAGTAGAATTATAAATAAAAATAAAAGCTGACTTAGCCTCCGAGCTTGTACATAGGTATGACCCTTTCAGGTATTTTGTTTTGTTTCACATATTTGATTATACCTTCAAATTTGTTTTTATAAACATCCTTTATAGCTTCTTTTATTTCTTCGTCGTTTCTTCCCTGCCTCATCATTTCCTTTATGTTCAAACCCTTAAGCGAGTACATGCAAGGCAGAAATACACCTTCAGAGGTTACCCTGACCCTGTTGCAGTCGGTACAGAATGGCTGAGAGACAGATGGTATTACCCCAAACTTTACACCGTACTCCTTTATTTCAAAGTACGTTGAAGTTGAGTGAGGCGATCTATCTAAAGGCTTTATATTGTATTTCTTAGAAACAACTTTTATTACATCTCCAGCTGTAACTACTTTGCTCGGAGACCAGCCTCCGTTACCGTCAAATGGCTCGTATTCAAGAAACCTGACTGTATAGCCTGTTTTTCTTGAAAAATCTATAAAATCAAATATTTCGTCTTCATTGAGCCCTTTAATTAAAGTAACGTTTATCTTGATCTGCTCAAATTGCTCTTTTGCTACTTCAAGCCCTCTTAATACCTTTTCAAGGCCCCTTGTACCAGTAATTTTATAATACCTGTCTTCTTTAAGGCTGTGCAGGCTTACGTTCACCCTTCTGAGGCCGTTTGAGCTAAGCGAAGGCGCCTTTTCTAAAAGCATATAACCGTTTGTAGTTAACGATACCTCATAGAGCTGCGATGCAAAGCTCACTATTCTTTGCAGGTCTTCCCTTAGCAGGGGCTCTCCCCCTGTGAGCTTCAGTTCTTTTATCCCGAAATCCTTGAAAATTAGCCCGATTCTATAGATTTCATCAAGCTTAAGGACATCCTCTTCCTTGACAAAATCTGGGTTGCTGGGCATGCAGAAAACGCACCTGTAGTTGCATCTGTCGGTAACCGAAAGCCTGAGCTTCTCCGCAATCCTCGAGAACCTGTCTACCAGCATCTGCTAATAGAAATGAACAGGTAAATTAAACGTTTTTGTTTATTTTTCTGCCTTTTAAAACATAAATTACAGGTTATTAATGGATCTTCTTATAATACACAGAAAGATTTATATTAAAAACATCTTAAAAAATTTCTGAGCGGTCGTCGTCCAGCCTGGCAGGACGTCAGCTTCCCAAGCTGAAGATCGCGGGTTCAAGTCCCGCCGACCGCATTTATGTCACTTATATTTGAGCTTTAAGATAATCAAGAGCAGTATTAGCAGGGCAGACACTCCGTTTGCAGCTATAACAGGGATTGAAGTTATAAGCAACCCATAGTATAACCAGAGTAGAGCTCCTGTTAGCATGGTAAAAAGCCAGATCAAAGATATCCCCTTTGTGTCCTTTGTATTGAAAACTTTTATTACTTCGGGAACGTAAGCTACGGTGGTCAAAAAACCCGCAACTAAACCCAATAAAAGAACAAATCCCATAAAAGCCTTCAAAAAACGCGTCTTAAAAACATATCTAAGTTAACGCTTTTCAATCAGCTAATGCGCAGAACAAAATTTGGAATACTTATTTATTCATGAATATAAAATAATTATATAGATGAAAAAGGAGGCTCAGCTTCTGAAGAAAAAGGATGGCAGAATTGAGTGCCTTGCATGTGCAAGAGGCTGTACACTAGGCGAGGGCCAGATAGGGTTCTGCGGCGTTCGAGGGGTCTATGGCGGAAAACTTTACCTCCTTAACTACGGAGTTTTAAACGCTCTGCACATGGATCCCATAGAAAAGAAACCACTGGTTCATTTTCACCCAGGCAGCAAAGTGCTCAGCATGGGGACCACTGGCTGCAGTTGGGCATGCTCCTTCTGTCAGAACTACGATCTTTCACAGAGAAAAAGGGTAGAGGGTTATGAAATTACTCCAGAAGAAGTTTTGAACATCGCGAAAAAGTACGAAGCTGATGGGTTCGCTTACACTTATAACGAACCAAGCATATTCGCAGAATTTGCCCATGACGTGGGAGTTATGGCGCACAGATCAAGTCTGTTTAATGTTTTTGTGAGCAACGGATATTTTACTGACGAAGGCGTCGATTACTTTTCTGAATTCCTTGACGGAATCACAGTTGACTTTAAAGGGAACGCCAATCGTGATTTTTTGAGAAAATACGCTGCTGTCCCTGATCCAGAGCCTATATTCAGGTCTTTAAAAGAGTTAAAAGATAAAAAAATACACATAGAAATAACTGACCTTGTAATCCCAAAAATAGGCGATAACATAGAAGACGCAAAAAAACTTTCCAGATGGATAGCTGACAACCTTGGAGAAGATACCCCAATTCACTTTTTAAGATTTCATCCAGATTATAAACTTCTTTGGTTGCCAGAAACTCCTGTAAAAACGCTCGAAGAACACTACAGAGCAGCTAAAGGAGAAGGACTGAAATACATCTATATTGGAAACGTACCAGGCCATCCTTACGAGAGCACTTACTGCCCTAACTGCGGGAGGCCCGTAATAAAAAGGTACGGTTTTGACATCGTAGAATATAATTTAGACGAGGACAACAGGTGCAAATTCTGCGGCTATAAGCTCCCGATAGTAGGCAAATTTAAGAAAGAGCCGTTTGAAAGGAGGTTTTTCCCTGTATGGCTGTGAACTACGTGGACAAATCGTTCAAACGCTTTCTTAATCGGTGCTTTTAATGAAAAAGTGTCTTGAAATAAAAGATGAGTTACGCGAAGGACTTGTGGTTGAAAGGGCTAACAGGTTCGCAGTAAAAGTTTTAGATGGCTCGAGATTAAGGCTTTGTCATCTACACGATACGGGAAGGTTAGAAGAGCTGATCTTCTCCAATAACGCTGTACTTTTTGTAGATAAAAGAAGAAAAGCAACCGATTGCGAGATCATTGCAGCTAAATCACGTTATAACTGGGTAATAACTAACTCGCTCCTTCACAGAGACCTCGCGCTGTGCGTTTTCCAAAGAAAATTAAATCTTGTACCAGAAGTTAAGCTTTACGAAAGCAGAATAGACTTCTTCATACCACCTGACCTTTACGTTGAAACCAAAGGATGCACGCTCATCAGAAGAGGGGTCGCCATCTTTCCTGACGCGCCAACAGAAAGGGGCAAGAAGCACCTGCTAACTCTGATGAAAGCCGTCGAATCCGGTTATAAGGCTGAAATCATGTTTCTTGTTATGAGCGAGGAAGCGAAGTGTTTTTTCCCTAACTACAGGACGGATCCAGAGTTTAAAGAGTTGCTCTTTAAAGCTATGAGAATGGGAGTAAAAGTGAAGGTGCCTGTATTTTCGCTTAAAGGAAAAACAATTTACTACTTAAGGGAAATAAGCGTTTGCAAAGATCAACCTCAGATCTAAAATCCCAAAATATAAAGGAAAAAAGGTATTGTTTATTTACTTTTGAACGATTTTTTATAACATAAATGGTTACAAACTTAACAGAAGAAGCCAAGGCTATATGGTCAAAGGCTATAATGACCAGGGATCCAAGTGAGAAGCTTAGACTTTTACAGCTATTTTTTTCAAAGATGCCTCATCATAAGGGAACAGAAAAGCTAGAAGTTTCCATAAAAAGGCAGATGGCTTCATTAAAAGAAGAAATAGCTGAAAGCAAGAAAAAGAAAGCTGTAAGGAAAGACGTATGGATAGTAAAGAAAGAAGGCATTTTAGCGGTGGTAGTTGACTTCAATTTTACAGATTCGTTTCACAGGCTCACCGGCGTAAATATGTCAAAGTATGAAGTGTTTTCAAGGCCCGTTGTGGCTCCTATAAAAGCTCTAGATGTAACGCTTCAGACATATTACGCTCCGATCGGCGCTGGAAATTTCAGAAACTTCCTCAAGTTAATAAAACAGGCTGATGTGCTCATCATTACAGACAAAAGGGCCATCGAGCTGATCGAAAATGAAGGCATAGTGCTAGTAACAAACAAAAGGAGGCTTGTTGAAATCAGCAGGATGCCGAGCGGCGGCATAAGGATAATAGGTAAATCAAAAAATATTAACGAAGAAGAGCTCAGGAAGTTTTTGAAGAGCTATGGGCTTGAGAACTGTGTTATAAAGCTCAGCGAAGACGCAACGCTTGACGACGTCGAAGATTACATATTCGGGAGGATGCAAAAAGTTTACGTTTTACCAACATATGATAAGGAAAAAGACGTCAGAAACGTCCTCAACGCGCTTGGACTTATAAGGGTCTATACCTTGGATTCCTCTGGAGTTGTAGAAGGTCCGCCGCTTTTGGTAAATGAAAACAGCACTGCCCAGGATATTGCTAACAAGATAAGCATAAAGAACATGAGGTTTGCTTATCTTATCAGAGATAATTCAAGGTTGAAAGTTGGACCGAATTTTGTCCTCAAAGATGGAGACAAAATTAGAATAATT
>ERZ1669247.519-NODE-519-length-12578-cov-3.814821_pt1 | contig 12578 bp, 9 predicted proteins | sample MGYA00579297_ERZ1669247 | MGnify/ENA primary metagenome ERZ1669247 (study PRJEB41166, sample SAMN08046056) | hot springs metagenome | biome: hot spring; feature: acid hot spring; material: thermophilic sediment; isolation source: thermophilic sediment from acid hot...
TATTGATATATTTTTATATACTAAATAATTATTATGGAGATAGCAGTTATTTAAATATGGTAAAAGATTTAATAAAACAAAATAATAAAACAGAAATATTAAAAATTTTCATATAATTAATTTTTTAACTCGTCAAAATTGTAAAATAAAATTTAATTAATTGTGTTAATTTAAAGAATATAGGGAAAATGGTGAGCAAGTGCATAATAAAAACAAATAATGCGCAAATAATTGAAGGAGATTGTCTAGGTATAGATAACGGTTTCATATTTATTCAAGAAAATGGTAAATTAAAGATTCTTAATGCCATGTATTTAAGAGAGGTAAATATTGACGGAATTCTTTTTAATATATTATTTATTAATGAAAATGAAAATTTCTTAGTTCCAATTAACCTTGATACATACATTGAAAATGTTAAAAATATTATAGAATTTATAAAAATTAAAAATAAAGTTCTTGATAAATTTATTTATGAAAAAGAAGCTCAGTTGAATAATTTAAAACAAGAAAATGAGGCTTTGAAAATCCAGTTGGACGAGGCATTAAAAAAGATTAAGCTTTTCCAAGATACATTAAATGAATTACAAAATAAATTAGATAATTTGAATAAAGCAAATGCTATTTTGTCCGAGCAATTGAAGAAATTCTCTAGCGGAGAAATAATAACTGAGCCTATTAAAGCAAAGCTAGATGAATTTAAATTGGAATTAGAAGAAAAAGAAAAAGAGATCATTTCATTAAAAGAAGAGTTAGAAAAAATTAAAAATGTTCCTAATATAAATTTAACAGAAAGTCAATTAAATATATTGAGAGCAATTGAAGAATATCAGAAAAAAACAAATGTGGATCCATTTAAGGCCATAGAATCTTATATTAAACTAGTTTCAAAAGCTTCAGAAAAACAAATAACCCAAGAAAAATCTAAAGTCGAAACTGCTAAAATACAAACTCAAGAAATAACCCAAAAGAAGGAAGATTTGTTCCCAAATATATTTCAAACTACTGGAAAAGAGGTACAGCAAAATATTAAGTCAGAAATATTAAGACAATTAAAAAATTATAAGGAATTTAATTTAACAAGAAATAAAAATCTTGCATCAACAGGATCTATAAAAATTGACATGGTTTTAAAAGGTGGAATACCTTACGGAAATTCCATTATGGTTTCATATACACCTTTTGCTGGTGGAGATCTTTTTAGTTTGCTGTTGATTTATGGTGGGTTAAAATCAAATGAAAATGTATACGTAATTTTAAATGGTATTAGTAAAAATGATTTTCTTGTTTTGTTCAACACATTTAGATCAGATTTAGATGATGATGAACTTTCAAGGATGAGTATTAAGGAAATAGATAATATAGAGGATATAATATCAGAAGCTTCAAACTTTGTTTCTAAAAACACAGAAGATAAAGAAAGATTTATTGTTTATAATATAGATAAATTTTTATTTAATGGAGAAATTTCTAAATATACTTCATATTTAAATTCAATTAAATATTCAATAAAAAATACAAAGAAACTCTTGTTTATTTTCGTCACATATTCTAAACAATTCGATAGAGACATACAATTGTTGTCTACGTACTTTTCAGCATTATTAGAATTCCATGACCAAGAGATTGGGGACAAAATAATTCATACATTTAGGGTCCAAGGAATTCCAGCAGAAAAATACAAATGGCTTTCTTATAACATTGATGGTATTGAATTCGACCTTGAATCTCCAAATATTAGAACAATATAATGGATTACATTGGATTTATTTCTATTATGTCTTTCAATTTTATTATTTTGTAATCTTTAAACTTTTTATTTGCATAATTCTCATATACCATTATATGAATTGACTTCTCTTCATTATCAAAATCTATGATATTTGCAATTAAAGAACTTTCATCCTTTAATTTTATTATTACATCCATTCCAATCAAGTCTACAAATTTCATAATCTTCCCACCCCTTCATATTCTTTTTGTCTTTCTGATTCGCTTGCATAATACTTAAATATTTTTGTTGTAAATGAAACAACATCATAAATTTGATTTGATTTTACCATACTATCTAAAAATTCTACCCTCTTTTTAAATTCAAACTTCAAATAATCAATATCAATGCCATGAACTTCCGATATTTTTCTTAAAATATAACTTTCTATTCCAATCTTAAATGTGTCTGTTAAAGAATCCCACTGGAAATATGGGTTGAGATTCATCCTTTCATAATTCTTGTCAAAATAATATTCATCAACTTCAAAAATACGCCTAACGGGAATGTTGTTTCTAATTGCATGCTTTAAAACTATAAATATATCTATATTTGCAATCTGATTTTTGGGAATATTTAAAGGAGGTTCTGTTAACCTTTTTACTGCGGATTCAACGTCTTCAGCATGAAAAGTTGTATATCCAGTCTTACCGGTTGCCAAAGCTTGAAACATGTATGCGGCTTCTTGTCCTCTTACTTCACCTACAACTAAATATTCAGGTCTCTGCCTTAAAACATTTTTAACAAGGTCCATCATTGTTATTTCTCCTACCTTTTCATATATTCCATATGGATTTATTACTCCCACAGCTCCCCTAGTTACTGCAGGTATCCAATTTTCATGATAAAGATTTAATTCTCTTGTATCTTCTATGCTAACAATTTTGGCAAATGGTTTCGCAAACATTAGTATACTATTTAACATTGTTGTTTTACCCGTTGCTGTTCCCCCTATGATCATTATGTTTGCAAAATATTGAACAGCTAACCATAAATATGCATATATTTCGGATGATGCAGTATTTGATCTTATCAAATCTATTGGCGTAAATGGTTTTTCGGTGAATTTTCTAACCGATAAGGCGGGACCAGTAATAACAACATCACTACTTATAGTTGCCTGTATTCTTGATCCATCTGGAAGCGAGGAATCTACAATTGGCTCTACATATGAAATATGCTTTCCACTCATCTCCGTAATTTTTCTAATTAATTTTTCAGAATCTTCATCGCTTTGAAAGACAATGTTTGTTTTTATTGAACCATATTTTTTATGGTAAATGTACACTTTATTTCTTGTTACTGTAATATCCTCGATGTTATTTTTATCTTTTATAGGTACAGTCAAAGGACCATATGCTAAATATTTTTTATATAATTCATAATAAATTTTTTCACCACTCCTTTTCGAAAATCCACGACTCATCATATCCTCTAAAATGTATTCCCTCAACCTCTTCTTTTTAAGTTCAATGTTTACATCTTCTTGAAAAGTAATCTTTTCAGGTAATTTTGTCATTAATATCTTTATATACCTTTCTAATTCCTTTTGCTCTTTTAAAGTTAAAATAGGTTCAATTACCCAGTAAATTACATCTCCAAATCCACCCTCGTCTTTAAAAATTTTTACTGCAGAATAACCAGGTTCAACATTATAGAATTCAAGTTCAACATATCCTGGGGGAACATGAGGCATAATTAATAAATCCTTTGGAATTATGGATGTTACGCCTGTTCTACCTTTTCTTTTACTAATAAAAAGTGCCATTATTCACAACCCCCATACCAATGCTTGGGTAATCATGGCTATGAGAATATAAATTCCAGAATAAAAGAATCCTGATTTAAATGAATTTTCCTTTAAAGTAGATGATACGAAACCTGTGACAAATCCTAAAATTATTACTGAGAGGAAAACATAGTATTCAAACTGTTGTATATAAATCAAAGATAAAGAAAATCCACTTCCAAAAGCAGTTATACCACCAGACAACTTAACAAATTGTGGAAATAATGTGTCAAATACTAATGCTATTGTAAATAAATATACACCGTATCCAATAGATGCAATAATCATGTATGAAGATACGGCAGCCATCTGAGATTTTTTGGCATTAATGTATGATGTAAATGCCATTGCTAACTGGGAAACTGATGCTCCAATATCCCCTCCTACTTTATCTGCTATTACCAACAAAGTTTTTACTATTTTGTTATTTTTATAATTTATTCTACTAAATGCGGCCTCTATGGAATCGGCTACACTAAATCCCATGTGTAATCTTGCTTCGAGGTCTTTTATAACTGATGAAAAAACACCATATTTATTTTTTGCAGTTTGTAAAATGGCTTCTCTAAGTGGCATCCCAGTGTTAACATAATTTGCCAAATCGTTTAAAAACAAAATTAAATTTTGATTATAAATCCATTCATGCCTTAGCTTTAAATAATTCCAAAGGCCATATGGGAAAAATGAAAATAATGATAATTCAATCATGAAAAGGGATAATTTATAATGGCCTTCCACATAATATGTAATACCAATAAATAGGAATAAAAACATAACCATTATTGAAGCAGATAGAAAAATTAAATCTATTTCAGATTCCTTAATTTTAAATTCCATCAATATCCCTCCTGGGCAACTTTAGATAACCAAGCAATCATAAAACCTCCAAGAGGGATCAACAATAGACTTACCAATAAAATATAATACATTGATGCAACTGCTATGGCAGGTTTCGAAACTATTCCCATAATTGCAAATACTAGTATTAAAAAGAGTGGAAAAGAAACTACTATGCTTATGAATATCTCGGCATACATGCTGAGAGTGTCTGTTAACTTCATGTATTCTATGTTCATATCGTTTCTATAATCTTCATAAACCCTTAAAATATAATCTCTCTCGATACTTCCGGATTTTCTTGCAGTAACAAGTCCTTGTATAAACAATAACCATTTAGATTTTTGGGTAGTCATCATTAAATATTCTTCTAATATTTTGAATATATCTTTTGATGCAAATTTTGCAGATGTAACCAATTCACATGCTTCATCACTTAAAGTAGAGAAACTCTTTTCTTTGCATACCTCTTCTAACATCTCTAACATTGTTATATTACTCATGCTTAAATTGGCGAAAAATCTTAAGGCCTCGCCTAAATGTCTATCTATTTTTTTAAGTCTTGATGATGCCTTTATAGATGGGTACTTAAATCCAATATATAGATAAATGAAAGGAATTATAATTATTGTCAAAAACACTAAATTCAAAAATTCAATAGTCAATATCAATCCTATTATTATAGATGAAATTAATAACAATGTAAACAATGCAAATATTGATGTTATGTATTCATCGGCCTGGAGATGCATTCTGGCAACATTGAGATCTTTTTGGATATCCGATATCCTTCTCTGAACAAAAGGGAAGTAAATTGAAAATCTAAAGTGTGATTTAAAAGTATCGAATATTTTCATACTTTCCCCTCCTTAATATATGTCTCATATCTCTTAAGATAAATAGGGAATTCAACTACTTCTACATCTTTTAACAAATGGTATACTTGGACAAATTTATGCAATTCCTTGTTTGATATTTTTCCTTTATAAAGCTTTTCCAACGTGCTTAAAAATTCTGCTCTCCTTCTAACTTCTCTATAAACGTCCATAGTTGAAATATGATGCAACGTAGCAATAGCCTTATATCCAGGCGCTGATGTATCAGTTATAAAGGAATCTGTAACTGGATCATATCTAAAAGCAGATACAAATTGCAATTGATTTTTTGTTTGATCATATCCTGCAATCTCGGCAATTTCCTTTACTCTCCTTTTTTCCACCATCTTTTCAACATAAGCTTGCATTATGACAATATCAGATAAAAGTGTTAACATTGATCTTGGCAAGCTAATTGGCGCATTTTCTATTCTTGAAACAAATGATTGTATGTCTGTTGCATGAAAAGTTGCCAATCCTGTATGCCCAGTTGCCATAGCCTGAAATAGTATTTGAGTTTCTTCTCCCCTGGATTCTCCAACAACAAGATATTCAGGCCTTTGTCTTAATGAAACTTTTAGCAATGTCATTATATCCACTTCTCCCATCTCTATTCCAGAGGAACCTTTTATACCTACACCAGGTCTTGTAATGGTTGCAACCCAATTATCATGATCAATGTACAATTCATGGGTATCTTCAATTGTTACGAGTTTATTTACATCTTTGATGAATGTTAAAAGATTATTAAGCATTGTTGTCTTTCCTGCTGCAGTTGTTCCTATTATCATTACATTTCTGTGATTTTCAATTTGTAACCATAAGTATGATAACAATTCATAACTAACCATTCCTGAATTAACAAGATCAAAAATTGTCAATGGAGACATCTTAAATCGTCTTATAGTAAATGTTGGACCAAAGGCCGTTACTTCATTGCCCAAGGATAAATTTAATCTATGTCCTTCTGGCAAAAAAGCGTCTAATAAAGGTTCCCTATAAGAAACTGTTCTATGGGCTTTTTCTGCCAACCTAAATATGAAATGATTAGCTTCTTCTTCACTTTTAAACATTAATGATGTTGGTATTGAACCTGTATATCTATGATATACATAAATAGGCTTATTTACGCCTGTTAGAGATATATCTTCTACTAAATCATCATTTAAAATTGGTGTTATTTCACCATAATGAAACATGTTCCTTTCAATATAATATAAAATTGTATAGTACGCTTTTCTATTGACTATGAAGTTGTTAAATTCTATGAATTTATCTAAATATTGCATAATAAGCTTGCTATTTATTTCTCCTCCTTTGTAATGTATTGTAATGTATTCTGGAAATGCTCTAATTATAGATGCAATATAAGGGGATACTGGAGGCTCATATATATAATACATGTAATTTTCGATATCTGAATTGAAATGTAAACCAATATATACCACACCCTTTTCAATTGGATATATAATATCTTTTTCATGTTTCTTTTGGGGTGGACTTGTAATCTGTGGTATTTGGAATATTTTTTTATTAGATTCGAATTTTGTAATTGGAATATTTGAGGGGATCATGATAGAGCCTCCAAAATTTTTATATTAACATTTATATATACTATCCTAACATAATTTACATTATTTATTATAACTTCATAATACTGGCCTTCCTTTTGTATTTGGGCATTACCATTTGTTATATTTTTTAGGTAATTTGCCCATAGATATGAGAGGGGATCATGTAAAGTTAAATTTATGGTTCCAGAATCTGCATAATTATCATATGTTACTGCATTTATATTTATTGATAAACCTACGGAGCCAGTACCTGAATATGAATATGGTATTCCAGAATCTGATATAATATAAATGCTAAATGTACCATTATAATAATTTGCAATACCGTTAGATAGCACTGAAAGATTTTTGACATTAATGTTTGGATATCCTGTCGCAATCATACCATTATCGAAATATATTGCTTCTTGAGAATACACCCTATTGAGTAGGTATATTTCAATAAATGTTGACCCATTGAAAGATACAGGTTGTCCTTGCGGTGTTGAAAATGAAATATTTATGAAATTATCGTTGTCATATGGAATTATATTAATTTGACCTGGAGAAGGAGGGACCAATATAGGTATACTTTGAGTACCCAAATCTACACTTTCATAGATCGAATATGGGAAAAAACTAACAGATGTTGAAGTAACTATTCCGGATTTAATTTGAAAAACTTGAGAAATTACATGTGAATAATGTTGTGCCTCAGCACTACTCACTGAGGATGGCACTACAGTGTTCATGAATGCATCGAATATTATGAATACTGCTACTATAACAAGGAGGAAACCTAAAACTTCCGCGACGCCTTTTTCTTTTTCATTAAATTTTAATTTCATAGTTTCCTCCTCATATTTTTCTTAAATAGTTGACCTAACTTTGAAAACTTGATTCCTATCCTTACTAAAGGTGGTAATGATTGAACTGTGTATTCTGCACCAGGTTTTGAAACAGATGAATATATCTCCATTCCTGTACCCCAATCCAATATTCCTTTTCTGAATCCATCCAATATTGGAGGTGGAATTGTATAACTTGGTGGTAATGGTTTGGAGCATACTTTACATATATCAGCATCTATATCATTAATTGCTCCACAGCTTGGACATTCTTTTTTCTTCTGTTGGAATTCTTCCTTTAAAAGATATAATCTGAATGACTCATAATTTTTATTATTCATCCACCATATAAAGAATTCGGACTCTGGCTTTCTCATCTGTAGATAATTAAGATGTATTTCTTCCAACTTTTTATCATATTCATCTTTAATCGTAGATAAAAATGCATAATCCAAGTCTCTTTCGTCTGTAAATATCTCTCCGCAATTTGGGCAATACTTGGAATGCTTTGGATATAACGTATCGCAAACATAGCAATGATCGGTTTCTTCTTCAAGGTTATAATCACAAACTGGGCACTTTATAGCCTTCTCATAAATTGGTGCACCACAATTTGGACATGTCCTCTTTCTCATAAATTCATGTTTTGCCTGTATTGTTGTTACAAAGTATAATGAAACGAATATGATTATAATAATCAAAATTGCTGATACAGTTAATATTGGGAATGGTTGTGATATAATGACATATCCAACATCTTGATATGTTAATTGACCGCCACTATTGAATGATAATCTAACTGTATAATTTCCAGAAATGTTAGTTGGGACCTGTATTAAGAATACTGCAGATCCATTTGAGGATGTATATTCCATATAGGATCTTCCTGCGAGATATAAATAAACAGGATAATTTGGTTCATAAATGGAATATCCATATTCTTGCGTTGCATTTAAATTTAAAAGATAGGCCTGAACTTCTAAATAATTTCCACCTAAAACATTGTGTGATGACATTATAACATAGGGCTGAATATATGGATAACCTACATTGATTATTGGGCCAGTAATATTTAATGTACCTAACTGTAAATATGATGTTAGAGGTCCTACCTGTGTTAAATTAAAATCTACTATCATTATGTATGTTCTTTGTGCAGGAATTGATGGTACTAAAAATTCTTTAGTATAATTTCCCAAAGTAATATTGGCATACATTGGTGTTGATGCAATACCACCCATATTATTTAATACTATTTTGAATGGTACAAACATTCCTAATGTGTAGTTAGCCTTCTGATATATACCAAAATATGTAACATTTATTGAAGCTGGGTAATATATAAAAATATTTCCCGAACCAATAATTACAGAGCTTCCATTCAATTGAGATCCAGTTACTAAAACTGAATATTTTTCAAATATTGTTGGTGTAGTAATATGCAATAAAACTAATGATATGTTAAACCTAAAATTAAAGGATGAATAACCTGTAACATTTCCTATATAATAATACCATGTTTTGGGACCTATTTTTAATAATATTTCAGTATTTGATAATGAGCCAGTAGTAATATTAAATGTTCCATATACATTTAATGTAGAATTATATTGTGCCGAGCCAGGTAATATGGAATATCCATTAACTGTAGGTATTTGTATTGTGACAGATGCATTGTCATTTGAAAAATCTGATTCATTATATGCTTTGTTAGCATTGATCCAAACTCTCAAAATATAAACACTTCCAACTCTAAGAGTATATGTTAATGATGAGACAGCGTAATTTTGAAAACCTCTCACATAAGAGGATCCTATGAAAATATTATTCAAATAATAATTTACCAAAAGAGGAGGTATATCAATGGGCAGAACATTCTTAGAGCCAATATATACATTTAGAGAGACTTGTACTGATGTTGTACTAGGTGAAATTGGATTACTCAATATATTATAAGTAATTTTAGAAACAAAATAATCAACATTAAATATTAAAGTTTGTTCATAGATATTGTTGCTTTGATTATAATCCCATATTTGATTTATTATAATATATAAAGTATAAATTCCCGGTGAGCTTGGTATAAAGCTAACTGAGAAATTTTCAGGTGAACTAGGAATAGTCTTATTCAATATTATATATTCTTTTGTATTATAAATATAATATACCTCTAAATTAGCTGTGAAAAAGCTATCTGTCCCCAAATTTTGAGTTTTGAATGATATCTTAACTGGAACAAATAGATAACTTTCACTGATATTAACATTTTCAATTGCAAAATCTACATTTGGATATATAGTTATTTTCTCACTAAATATATCATTGAAATAATTTGTTTCAAAAATTGTATGATATGGATTAATTTCAACAATAATCGTATAATTACCATATCCTAATCCCGACAAACTAATTGAATTTGTTATTGTTACAGATACATTTCTTTGTAATGATACAGGGAAAGTTCCAAAATTCTGTATTCCTTTAGGACCTTGAAGTTCAAAAATAACGGTTGTATTTTCAGTAGGTGGCCCTCCAAAATATCCAACAAAAGCGCTTAATGTGTAAGTTTTACCTACGATTAACGGTTTTGGAACATTTACACTTATAACTCTAAAATCTGGGATATTAAAATTGATAACATATGGATAGTTGTTGCTTAATGTTGATAGCATTGGGAAATGATTTAATGATATTGTAACTTCCTTTAATTCTCCACCATTTATAGGATTATAAAATGTTAAATTATAATTTCCTAAATAGAATCCATTTGGGAAATAATTGTAATTTAAAACATCTGAAAGTAATGGTAAAATTACAATTCCTGAAGAATTTGTAACAAAAGATGGATTATAAATATTCCATATAATACTATTTAAATTATTTACATAAGATTGTGGAATGCCAATATCATATGGTAATACATTTACTGATGAACCTACTACATATGTTCCATCCCAATTCCTTGCATAAATAATTGCATTTCTGAAAATATAAATATTTGTAGATGAATCTTCAAAAATAGGAATGTTTATTCCTGAAGATGTGGTATTTATTGAAGTATTATACCAATAAATGGTAGAATATGAATAGGCATATAAAGCATCGTAATAAGATGCATTGAGATTATAATTTAAATCAACATAAGAATTTAATATATAAACTGTTGATGACTTAACAACCATGATATGATATTGCATATATCTAGACACATTTAAAGGGGTGTTAAAATCTACAAAAACATTATTTACAAAGATTTCATTAGCTCTAGCCTGATCTATAAATACTCTAATTACACCATTTAAATAATATCCAATAAACATTGGTGGTGAAACAAACGCAGTCCTATTTTCTATTGGAAGTTTTGTGAGATTAATCTGAAATGTCAAAACTTGTGATGACCCATTTATGGGTTTTGTCATTGAATATAAAGTATATGAACCATCAGGTGTCGTAAGTTCAACAATTCCTTTTGATGTTCCTGGAACAAAATTAAAGCTTGTTCTGTAATAAATGTTGACTGTAATATTTTCAATCAAATAATAATATGGAACAGGATTTAGCAACGTATAATTTTCAGATATTAAATTCAAACCCGGATTTGGAACGCTTTTTGAATAAGGAGAGTATCCTATAGTTAATAATGATTCATTAGATGGATAAGATTTAAACATTGGGGAAATAACGCTATTTATTAACTTTACATTATTTGAATATGATATGTTTATAGATGGTGCATATTTAGCCAATTCTGCACCAGTTTTATTCATTCCAAATTGAATTGCCCTTTGAATAGAAGTTTGATTTACGCCCGTAATTTTACTGTCATATGCATAAAAAGACCCTCCATTAATATTTAAATTACCAAAAAATGATAACGATGAATTATAAAGATAAACAGCACCTGTTGTTGATACTGTCATATTTAAATATAAACTAGGACCTAACATATTTGGAGCAACTGTTACGCTACCATTGTAAACAATTAATTGACCTTGGATTATAAAATAAATAATATTGTATATACTAGATAAGAAATATAAATGTGCATTTTGAACAACAATTTTTCCTGTTGGCCCTATTATGACAGGAGTATCAACCCCATAATATCCATACTTCCCAGTTAAAGGATCTTTGGTATTTTCATTTATGTAAAATGTGTTATTAACCCATACTGGGGGATAACTGTAAAAATTCTTTACTTGTCTATTTTCTTTAAAATAATTAACATGAGGATATGAATTATAATTCATAGGAGCTACAGAAACCAACAATAAAGATACGATAAATATAACCCAAAACCATTTCATATGTAATTTAATCAATCTCTAATAATTAAATTTTATTATTTTAATTTTTAAACATTTGACGTAAATGTATAACTATATGACACAATATTACCTGAAATTATTTTAAAAGAATATCCATATAAAGATGTTCCAAGGTTCTGATAATTTATTATAATTACATCTCCTGCATCGAGTTTTCCATCATTATTTACATCAACAATTGTAACAGTAATTTTTCCATTATCTGCAGATATTTTAACAGGTGTAGTTGTTAAAACTACTCCATACGAATTAATAAGATTTTGACCTGATGGGCTTTCTAAATATAAATAAAATGGAGAGGGAATTGATCCAGATTCCACTATAAAAACATACTGATCATTTTGTTCACTAATTATTGACATTTGTAAATATGAAGATGTACCTTTTGATGATGCAACACCTGTATATAGACCAGAAGCATATAAATATAAAGCTAAAGCTAAAATTACCGTTAAAGCTAATATTAAAAGTGTTGATAATATTTCAGATATTCCATTTTCTTTGTTTAATATATTCACAAAAAATTAATTGTTATTTTGATATAAAAGTTTAATGCTATTTTTAAAATTTTATTTTC
>ERZ1669247.520-NODE-520-length-12564-cov-4.301383_pt1 | contig 12564 bp, 10 predicted proteins | sample MGYA00579297_ERZ1669247 | MGnify/ENA primary metagenome ERZ1669247 (study PRJEB41166, sample SAMN08046056) | hot springs metagenome | biome: hot spring; feature: acid hot spring; material: thermophilic sediment; isolation source: thermophilic sediment from acid...
CCGCCGTCGCCACCCGCCGAGCGCGCATCCCAGCACACCCCGACGATTGCTTCGGAAAAACCCATCTCGCATCAGCCGACGATGCAGGTCGTCCCCACGCCGTCCCACAGGGTTCAAGATACGGTTCCGCAGATGGGAGCGCGGGAAGACGACCATACGCCGCATTCGCCACAGAATCTCCAGAAACTGCTTTCACCCTTCGGAGGTAATCCATGATGCTTCGGCTATACAGGAGTGCCCATATGCCGCAAAAAATGGTCCGTACGCGTTCTCTTCTGTTTTCCGCTTCCGCTGTCCTTCTGGCCGCTGGCTGCGCTGCCAAGTACGGAACGACGGTGCCAGCCATGCCCATCAGCATGGATCAGGCGCAAGCCCAGGCCAACGTCCGCCAGGCAGGCATCAACGTATCGCGGCAATTCGTCGGGGCCTGGGAAAATGCCAAGGGCACGATGAAAAACTCCCTGGCCCAATGTGCGATGGCTTCGCGCCAGGATCAGAGCGCCTGCTGGCAGAAGCTGCAAAGTCAGGCGAACGCTTTCTCCACGGAATTTGCGGGAATGACCGTGCAAGGCCTCAGTCCAGAACAGATGCGCAGCTTCGGCATGGCCCGACAGGCAGCGGTTCAGTTCTTTCAACTGAGTAGCCAATACGCACAGGCCTGCGGTATCAGCATTGCGCGCTGTGTGCACGACGACCGGCTCCGCTATCGGATGAATGCCGAACGCAAGGCTGTGGACGGATATCTCCTCAACGCTCGCATCATCCCTGGCAACACGGGGCAAGCGATGCAGTACGCTGGTCGATCGGTCGATCAGAACCTCGAGGCTATGCGCAATCCGGCGATGACTCCACCGGCAGATAACCAGCCGCTTTTGCAGAACAACTCCGGAGCGAATCCCTGAGGGCGATTCGCCAGGCTTCAACCCACCACCTCGGGAGACTTCATGGCTGCCTACCCAGAACCGGCCCTACCTGCGCACGAGCTGGACTTTTCCATTCTCATCAAGGCGCTACGCGGACTCACCTTATGGCGCCCCATCGCCGTCATGGGGACCGCCCTTTTCATCGGATTGTTAATACTTGCGATTCTCGAACGCTTCGGTGGCACAGGCGCCGCTGCCTTTCTCTTCCTCGCCTTGGGTTTTCTCGTGTATTTCGTTGCGGTGGGGGCGGGTTACCTCGGCGCGGGGCACAGCCTCGCGGCAACGGTACAGGGACGCGAAGCGCCAGGCATCCTGGATTGCCTGCTGTTTGGGCTCTTCACCTTGCCACGCCTGATAGGGCTCGTGCTTCTGGAATCGTTGCTGCTGCTCGGCCTGCTCGTTGCAGAGGTCATTCTGGTAGAGATCTGCCGCATCCCCGCGCTGGGGGGCCTGCTCTCGTTGGTAGTTTTTCCTGGGCTGTTTCTGGTGAACATCGCCAGCGTTCTGACTTTCATGGTGATATTCAGCCTCAGCGGACCAGCGCTATGGTTCGGTGAGACGGTCAGTGGGGCGCTGGGTCACTTGGTAGCGGTCGCGCGTTCCCGGCCAGGGCCGGTCATTTTCATCCTGGCCCTACTCATTGTCCTGGTCAGTGTCGTGACCGTCATGATCGCTGCTCTGGCCTTCTATTCTGCCATGCTGACAGGCAGTCTGATATCGAGTCTGGTCCTGTCGGGGGTCCTCGGGGGTATCCTGCAACCCCTCATCCACAATCCCATCGCTGCTTTTTCCATGCTGGGTGGCCAGGGGGTCGGCCTCAACGGAGAGCTCTACATCTTCGCCTTCGGGCTCACCATCCTCCTCGTGACAGCGATCAGCGTCGCCATTCCCAACAATGTATTCCTGCTCGGACTTGCCTACCTCTACGACGAGAGCACCAAGACGGTAGACGCTGAGGCCGGCCATGCCTTCGTCGGCGGAGTGATGCAGAAAGTCGGCAGGGCAGCAGAGGCGGCACAGAAACGCGCTGAAGCAGCCGCTGCCAGAGCCCGAGCGCAGGCGCAGCAAGCGTCGGCGCATGCCTCCGCCGCGGGCTTCGCTCCTCCGCCAGCTGCAGCGTCGAACCCGGACAGCGCGGCATCGGCGGCAGCGATACCCGTCCACGAGGTCGTGCACTGCCCGCATTGCGGTGCAGCGGCGCAGCCCGGGGATCGTTTCTGTGGAGAATGCGGCAAGCCCTTGGCAAAGACCTGAGGGTTTTGTCCCCAGGGCGTCACTCCGTGGCGCCGTACTTGCGGAAGAAGCGCTGGAACAGGACGAGATAAGCTCCCTGCAAGGCCGCTGCCAGCCAGAACGGCCAAGACAGCAGGCCGGCTTCAAAAAAAAGACCGGCGATACTGGGTCCGATGGCACGCGGCGTCTGAATGGAAAGACTGTTGACGGTGGCCGCAAGGCCGCGGTGGCGGGCGTCCACGAGGCCAAGGAACAGAGCCTGCCGTGATCCGATACTGCCCTGATTGAGGGCAGCGCGAAAAATGTAGCAGGCCATGGCTAACCAGAAACTGGGCATCCAGGGTATGGCCAAGAGCAGGCCAAGACCCAGCAGACGCATGCCAACGACTGTGTCGATCATGCCGAAGCGATCCACCAGCCGGATACCCAGGAGCGAGAGGGTGGCAGCACTCAGAAAGGCCAGGGACATACCGGCGCCGATGGACGCCGGGCCCACCCCGAATCGCAGATGGAACCAGTAAGCCATGAGCGGGCCGACCATGCCGATACCGAGCCCGTTGAGGCTGTTGACGCCGGCAAAACCAAGGAGCACTCGCCAAGGGCGGGATCTTGGCGCGTCGTCCCCCGACAATTCCTGGAGACGGTTCGGGCCTACAACGCCTGCGGAGCGATCTTCGTGGGCGCCGGCCAGAAAAAGCAGGCACAGCAGGGATCCCAGCAGAACGATGACGAAGAGCAGACGGTAACCCTCGGTCAAGGGAATGGCGGGGGCCAAGTACTGTGGCAGCGCCCCCAGAGCTGCGCCTAGCGCCATACCCGAAAGTCCAACGGCGGTATTGGTGTGAAAGAGCCGCCCCCAGCTCCCCGTGGCGGCGCGGGACAGCCAGGACTGTTCTGCCGGAGCAAAGGGCCCGGCACCCCCGTTGGCCCCGCGACCAAAGGCACCCAGCACGGCGGCGAGACTGAGCCAGGCCGTGGCACTGGTCAGCAGAGCGACGCCGGCCGCCAGTATCTGCAAGGCCTCATAGGCCAGCAGAAAACCCTTGGCACCCAGACGATCGCTGGCGGGACCGACGATCAGAGTCGCCACGGCCCCCACGAGCAGACTCGCAGAGTAGAGGGTGCCGATGGCCAAGGCCGACCAATGCAGCGCGTGCAGGTAGAGGGCAAAATCCACGACCAGCGCCCCTTGGCCGACACTGCGGGCGGCACGAGCGGCGACGATGCGGCTGCTGGTGGAAAAGGCCAAGAGGATTCAGCGACTGCGGATGTGCCTTACGCAGGTGTCGAATGGATCCTTGGGGTGCCGGGCGGTCATGCTGGGGTGTGCCGCTCACGCGGACGGTTGTCGCCGTCGACATAGACCACACGGGGCTCGAAATTGTCCGCCACGCTGGCCGGGACCAAGGCGTAAGCGGCGACGATGAGTAGATCGCCCACGGATACCCGCCGCGCCGCCGCGCCGTTGACGGAAACGATTCCGCTGCCGGATGCTGCGGCGATGGCATAGGTGGTGAAGCGCTCGCCATTGTGGACATCGTAGATGTGGATCTGCTCGAAAGGCAGGATCCCGGCCTGCGTCAACAGATTCTCATCTATGGCACAGGAGCCCTCGTAGTCCAGCTCCACCGCCGTGACCCGCACCCGGTGCAGCTTGGACTTGAGCAGAGTGAGCTGCATCAGTGCCGGTCCTCGTCGCGATCCCGCTGGCGCGAGAGGCGATGGACTCCCCAGGCCACGAGGATCATCACTACCGGCGTACCGACCATGACAATGACATCTCCCCACACACTCATCATGCACCACCTCCCTTGCCTCCCCTCATGTTACCCCGAGCCGAAGACAACGGAAACCAAAGAGCGCCGGGTGGTCCTATAATGAGAGCTATGGATGGCATCGTATTGAGTTCATTGTGAGCGAAAGTCCCTGCACCGGCCTCAGCAGCGCGGAGGCGGCGGCGCGCCTGCAGCAGTATGGACCCAACGCCGTGCGGGAGGAGGCCAGCCACCCGCTGCTTCTCTTCCTGCGCAAGTTCTGGGCACCGGTACCGTGGATGCTGGAGTTGACCTTGGTGCTCGAGCTGGTGCTGGCCAAATGGCCGGAAGCCATCATCATCGCCGCGCTGCTCATCTTCAATGGCATTCTCGGCTTCAGCCAGGAACAACGGGCACAGAAGGCTCTGGAATTGTTGCGTGAGCGCCTGCGGATAGAAGCGCGGGTTCGTCGCGATGGCAAATGGCGCAGCATCTCCGCGACGGAACTGGTACCGGGCGACTGCGTCCACGTACGTCTGGGCGATATCGTCCCCGCCGACATCCAGATCACGGAGGGACAGATCCTCGTCGATCAGTCCGCCCTGACGGGAGAATCGCTGCCCGTGGATCGCAAGGCGCAGGACACGGTGTACTCGGCTTCTACGGTCCGTCGCGGCGAAGCTACCGGCACGGTGACCGCAACCGGCGCGAAGAGTTACTTCGGAAAAACGGCAGAGCTCGTGCGCGGTGCCGGGGCCAAGAGCCACCTCGAGATCCTGGTGCTCGCCATCGTCCGCTACCTGGTGATCATGGATGGACTCCTGGTAGCTGCCATCCTCGCCTACGCCACCTGGATGCAGATGCCCCTGGCCGAGATCCTACCCTTTGCCCTCATCCTCCTGGTCGCCTCGGTACCTGTGGCGCTGCCCGCCACCTTTACCCTGGCCACCGCCGTTGCCTCGCTGCGCCTAGCGCACCACGGCGTACTGGTGACGCGCCTCGCCGCTATCGAGGAAGCGGCGGCCATGAGCGATCTCTGCAGCGACAAGACCGGCACCCTTACCCAGAATCGACTGCAGGTCAGTGCCGTGCAAGCGGCCTCGGGCCAGCAGCGTCAGGAGCTCCTGGCCATGGCCGCCTTGGCCAGCGACGAGGCCACCCAGGACCCCATCGATCTGGCCATCCTGGGTGCGGCCCAAGCGGAGGGCGTGGCAACTCCGGATCGTCAGGATTTCATTCCCTTCGACCCCTCTAGCAAACGCTCCGAGGCGGTTTTTCAAAAGGATGGCAGCGCCTGGCGGGCGCTGAAAGGGGCGCCGCAGGTGATCGCCGCCCTGTGCCAAGGAGCGGACTGGGAGAAAGAGACGGAGGAACTGGCCAGCACGGGCGCCCGCGTGCTGGGGGTGGCGGCCGGCCCCGATGGGGCTCCCCGATGGCTGGGGCTCATCGGCCTCGCCGATCCCTTGCGTGAAGATGCTGCCGATCTCATTGCCAAACTCCAGAACTTTGGTGTGCGGGTACGCATGGTCACTGGCGACAGCCCGGCCACCGCCGCCCACGTAGCCAAAGAGCTGGGCATCTCTGGGAAGGCCTGCGACCGCAAGTCACTCCGGGAGGATTGCGGGGTCTATGCCGGGGTCTTCCCCGAGGATAAATTTCACCTCGTCCAATCTCTGCAGAAGCAGGGCCACATCGTCGGCATGACCGGCGACGGCGTGAACGACGCGCCAGCGCTGAAGCAGGCGGAAATGGGTGTAGCCGTCGAGAGTGCCACGGACGTCGCCAAGGCGGCGGCCAGCCTCGTTCTCACACAAGCGGGTCTGCGTGGAATCCTGACGGCCGTCGAGACGGGTCGACGCGTCTATCAGCGTATGCTGACCTACACCCTCAACAAGATCGTGAAGGTCTTTCAGGTAGCGCTCTTCCTGAGCCTCGGTTTTTTGGTCTTTCACGACTTTGTCGTGACCCCGTTACTGGTGCTGCTACTGCTTTTTGCCAACGATTTCGTGACCATGTCCCTGGCCGACGACCACGTCCGCCCCTCGCCGCGACCCGATCGCTGGGATGTGCGCAGCCTGGTCTGGTCCTCACTGGTGGTGGCCGGCGCCTGGCTCGTCTACATTTTTCTGGTCTACGGTGCCGGTATCCTGCTGCACCTGCCGTTGCCGGCGCGGCAGAGCCTCGATTTTCTGGGCCTGGTCTTTTCCGGCCTGGCCAACGTCTTCCTGGTACGTGAACGGGGCCATCTCTGGGCTTCGCTTCCTGGGCGGTTCCTGCTCTGGGCGAGCCTTGCCGATATCGTGGTCGTCTCGGTGCTGGCAAGCCAGGGCTGGCTCATGACGGCGCTGCCGGTACCTATCATCCTCGCCCTGCTGGCCGCCACCGTCCTCTTCACCCTGCTGCTCGATCAGATCAAGGTGCCCTTGTTGCGGCGCCTGAATCGGGCCTGAACCGGAAGGAGGAACAGGGCATGGAACAGCCGCAGAGTCCGTCCCGAAAGCTTGGCCATGCCGAGGTGGTCTGGCCCCTGGGGGCCATCCTGGGCGAGGGTCCCTTGTGGTCGCCGCGCCACCAGGCCGTGTACTTCGTAGACATTCTCGGTCAGAAGATCGCCGCCTTCTGGCCTGCCAGCGACACCAAAGGTCTGTGGGCGCTGGAGGAACCCTGCACCTGGCTGGTGGAATACGCGGACGACGATCTTTTTCTGGCTGGCCTACGGCGCGATATCGTCTCGCTGCGACTGGAAGAACACGGCGTCCGTCTACGCCGCCGCTTCCCCCATCCGGAACCGGAGCACGCCCACAATCGCTTCAACGACGCCAAGGCCGACCCCTGGGGCAGGGTCTGGGCCGGAACCATGGACGACGACGAAAAACGTCCCACCGGGGCCCTTTACCGCATCAGCGGGCAGAGCATGGCCCGCGTCGACGCACCCTATATCGTCTCCAATGGCCCAGCCTTCAGTGCCGATGGGCACACGCTCTATCACAGCGACAGCGCCCTGCGCCGCATTTACGCCTTCGACCTCTCCGCACAGGGCGAAATCCGCCACAAACGGCTGCACATCCAGTTTACCGAGACCGATGGCTATCCCGATGGCATGACGGGGGATGAGGAAGGCGGGCTCTGGGTAGCGCACTTCGGCGGCGGCCGGGTGACGCGTTTCGATGCCGAGGGCCGGGCCACCGACTACATCGAGCTACCCACGCCGCAGGTCACATCGCTGTGTTTCGGCGGGCCACAGTATCGGGATCTGTACATCACCACCGCCGCCCGGGGTCGTCCTGAGGATCCCCAAGCGGGCCACCTCTATCGTCGGACGGTGCCCTACCGCGGCCTTCCCCACCACGCTTATCGGCGCCACCCGCGTCATGGCTGAGACCACCCGCACCGTCGATATCGCCATCGATGTAGGCACGAGTGTGCTGAAGGTCGCGGCCGTGGATGGCGAAGAGCGGATCATCGCCCAACGACGGTCCGCGATTCCCCTCCTGCAACCTGCTCCGGGCGCCGCCCTGCAGGACGTGCTGGCCATCGAGGGGCTCCTCCGGGATCTGCTCCAGGCCTTGGCCAACGATCTCGGGAAGCACTATCGGGTCGAGAGGGTAGCGTGGAGCTGCGCCATGCACAGCCTACTGCTCGCCGATGGCCACGGCCAGCCCCTCGGTCCTGCCTATACTTGGCTCGATGGGCGGGCGGCGACCGTGGCACGGGATTGTTGGGACCATGGCCCGGGTCGTCGCCTCTACGAACGCACCGGTACCCCCATACACCCCATCTCCCCCCTCATCAAACTGCGCTGGCTGCGCCAAACCGCGCCCACAGAACTGACCCGCGCGCGCCACGTCCTGTCCATCAAGGAGTGGCTCTGGTGGCGGTCCTTTGGCAGCTACGAGGTGGATGCCGCCACGGCCAGTGCCTCAGGGCTATTGGATATCCACCGCGGCCAATGGAGCGCGGAAGCACTGGCCTATGTGGATCTGGACACGGGACGGCTGTCTCGGCTGGTGGACCGCAAGTGGCAACGTCCACTGCGCCCCGACGATCCGATTTTTCCGCCCCAAATGGCAGGGGCCTCGGTATATCTGGGTGCAAGCGACGGCGTGTTGGCGCAGTGGGGGATGGGGGCCGTCAGGGAGGACGTTCTCGGCGTATCCCTGGGAACCAGCATGGCGGTGCGGCGCTATGCGGCGCGACCCCAGCTGTCGCGGCGGACTCGCAATTTTGCCTACCGCGTCGACGATCACCACTGGCTGGTGGGTACGGCCAGCAACAACGGTGGTCCACTCCTCGACTGGGTCCGCCGTCGCGGCTTCGGCGCCGAGACTGGCTTTGCTGAGGCCCTCGCCGCCGCTGCCCGCGCTACCCCCTCGTCGTTACTCTGCCTGCCCTTTCTGGAAGGCGAACGGGCTCCACTCTGGCGTGCCGAGGCCCGCGCTGCCTTCCTCGATATCGACGCCCGAGACGGCCCTGCCGAGTTCCTGCGCGCAGCCGTGGAGGGGCTTTTCTTTACCCTGCGTTGGCTCTGTGAGGATCTGCAGGCTCGGGCGCCCCACCCCGCCAAGCGCCTCATCGCCAGCGGTCACCTTTTTCAAACGCCTTGGGCGGCGCAGCTTCTGGCCGATACGCTTGCCCTGCCGTTGCAAGTGGCCGCTGACACCGACGTCGCCCTGCTCGGCGCCATTCGCTGGGCCAGGCAGGATAGCGCCAGCACTCTGGACCGCAGCAGCGCCGCTGTCACCCCCTCTGCGCTGCTGCCTCAGTCCCGCCACGAAGACCGCTACCGACGTTTTCGCAAGGCCGCCCAGGCTCTCTATTCCTGAACGGCCGGTCTCGGGTCCGGATCAGTCCGGCTGCGCATCCAGGTGGCTCTCGATCTGCTCCAGGCTGCGTCCCTTGGTTTCCGGAACGATCCACAGCGTGAAGAGAATGGCCAGCACTGTCATCGCCGCATAGAGCAAGAACGTGGGGCCGCGACCGATGGCCAGCAGCAGGTCGAGGAAAATACCCGACACCACCATGTTGGAGACCCAGTTGGCGATGGTGGCGATGCTGGCACCCCGGCCACGGATGGCCAAGGGAAAGATCTCCGATATCAACAACCAGAACACGGGCCCAAGACCGATGGCAAAAAAGGCCACGAAAGCCGCCACCATGATGACGATCACGTAAGCCAGTGCCCCTTGCAATTGGACCATGAAACCGATGCCGATGGTGACGAGACTGACGAGCATGCCCCACAAGCCCCAAAGCAGAAGCTTGCGACGCCCCCAGGAATCCATCAGGCGCATGGCCACGAGGGTCATGATGACATTGACAGCGCCCACGCCCACGGTGGCAAGGATCGACACCGAAGCCGACGACAGGCCGGCATCCTGAAAGATCGTCGGCGCGAAATAGATGACGGCATTGATGCCGGTAATCTGCTGAAAGATCGCAAGACCGACGCCGATGATGAGAGGTTTACGCACATCCTTCTGCAGCAGACGCGACCAGGGTGCAGCCCGCCTGCCCTCCTCCACCACATCCTTGTGCAACGCTGCAAGCTCCGCATCCACGTCGCTACGACCGCGCAAGAAACGCAGCGCCGCACGGGCCTTCTCCAGGAGATTGTGTCCCGCCAGCCAGCGCGGGCTCTCAGGCAGAATGAACATACCCACTAACAGGATCAGACCGGGTATGGCCCCCAGTCCAAGCATCCAGCGCCAGCCATCGGTGACATCCGCCAGGGCGTAGTCCACCAGATAGGAGACAAAGATCCCAAAGGTGATATAGAACTGATTGATGGTGACGATGGCACCGCGCCAGTGGGCCGCCGACACCTCCGCCAGATACAAGGGGGTCAGCATGGAAGACACACCAATGGCTGCACCCACCAAAACGCGACCGACAAAAAGCACAGGCACATTCTGGGCGATGGCCGCCAACAAAGCGCCCAGCACAAACATGAGGGCCGTGATGATGAGCACCGTACGGCGGCCGAAGGCGTCGGAAAGTGCACCGGCGAAGGCCGCGCCCACCGCCGCCGCCCCCAGGGCAATGGCTACGAACAGCCCCTGCAAAGTGGAATCCAGGTGAAAGGTATCGCGCAGAAACAGCAGGACACCGGCAACCACGCCGGTATCGTAACCGAACAGCAATCCGCCGAGACCCGCCACGATGGCGATGAGCACAAAACGAAAATCTTTCTTCGGCGCGGGTTGGGGATCGGTACCCGCTGCCGATGCTGTGGTTGTGTTCATGATGGTGCTCCTTTATGCCCCCCATGCGGGGCGCTTTTGTCGTTGTTGTGTCTCCCAAGAGCCACGGGCTGAGTCCGGCCCTCATCCAGGCAGCGCCTGCCAGAAAAGCGCAAGCTCAGCGGGCCGCGCTGCGGGTCGTACCGAGACTCCCCTACGCTGCGGGCGGCGTCGTAACGAGGGCCCTACCCATGGAGCCGAGTAGCTGCCCATCGCCGGTCGCCTCCCGACAGCAACTTCTGTGTTAAGGTATAGTTCTGTGTCTTGCGCCACGCAAGGCAAGTTTGCCGGCGCCCACCAGCACCGGAGACGACAGTCGAGAGATCCCAAACCCGAGGAAGAAAGCGCAGCCATGGCCCAGTACGTCTTCACCATGAATCACCTGAGCAAGGTCGTCCCGCCCAAACGGGTTCTGCTCAAAGACATATCCTTGTCCTTTTTCCCCGGCGCCAAGATCGGTGTCCTCGGTCTCAACGGGGCCGGAAAATCCACTCTGCTCAAGATCATGGCCGGAGAAGACCGGCAATACGAAGGGGAGGCGAGCCCCATGCCTGGCCTGAAGATCGGCTACCTCCCGCAGGAACCGCGGGTCGCACCGGACAAAACGGTGCGCGAGGTGGTGGAAGAGGGCCTGGGTGAGATTCTCGGTGCTCAGAAGGCTCTGGACGCCGTCTACGCCGCCTATGCCGAGCCGGATGCCGATTTCGATGCCCTGGCGGCGGAGCAGGCACGATTGGAGGCCATCCTCGCCGCCGGAGACGGTCACCAGGCAGAGCAGCAGATGGAGATCGCTGCCGATGCCTTACGTCTTCCCCCCTGGGACGCGCAGGTTGGCCCCCTGTCCGGGGGTGAAAAGCGTCGCGTCGCCCTCTGTCGCCTGCTCATCAGTCGCCCTGACATGCTCCTCCTGGACGAGCCCACCAACCACCTGGATGCGGAATCCGTCGATTGGCTGGAGCAATATCTGCAACGTTTTCCGGGTACGGTGGTGGCCGTCACCCACGATCGCTATTTTCTGGACAATGCCGCCGAGTGGATCCTGGAACTGGATCGCGGTCAAGGCATTCCCTGGAAGGGCAACTATTCTTCCTGGCTGGAACAGAAAGAAAAGCGCCTCGAACAGGAAGCCAAGACCGAGGCCGCGCGTATCAAGGCCATGAAGCAGGAGCTGGAATGGGTACGACAGAGTGCCAAGGGCCGACAGAGCAAGAGCAAGGCCCGACTGGCACGTTTCGAGGAGCTCAGCTCCTACGAATATCAGACCCGCAACGAAACCCAGGAAATCTTCATTCCTGTGGCAGAGCGACTGGGCAATGAAGTCATCGAGTTCCGCAATGTCAGCAAGGGCTTCGGCGATCGCCTGCTCTTCGAGCAGGTGAACTTCAAGATCCCACCCGGCGCCATTGTCGGCATCATCGGCCCCAACGGGGCGGGCAAATCCACCTTCTTCCGACTGATTACCGGTGCCGAGCAGCCGGACAGCGGTGAGGTCGTTCTCGGCCCGACGGTCCAGCTGGCCTACGTCGACCAGTCCCGAGACGCCCTGGACGGCCGCAAGAACGTCTGGGAGGAGATTTCCGGGGGCCTGGACATCCTCCGGATCGGGCGCTTCGAGATCCCCTCCCGCGCCTACTGCGGCCGCTTCAATTTCAAGGGCGCCGACCAGCAGAAGCTGGTGGGGCAACTCTCGGGCGGTGAGCGCGGCCGCTTGCACCTGGCAAAGACCCTGCTCACAGGTGGCAATGTGCTCCTTCTGGACGAACCCTCCAACGACCTGGACGTAGAAACCCTGCGCGCCCTGGAAGACGCCCTCCTGGAATTCGCCGGCACGGTGCTGGTGATCTCCCACGATCGCTGGTTCCTCGACCGCATCGCCACCCACATCATCGCCTTCGAGGGTGATGCCCACGTGGAGTTCTTCGCCGGCAACTATCAGGAGTACGAAGCCGACAAAAAGCGGCGTCTGGGCGACGAAGGCGCCCGACCACACCGCCTGCGCTACAAGCCCATCACCCGCTGAGATGTGCCCCGGACTCGGATCGGTGGGCAGCACGTTGCCTGCCCTTTCACGAGACCGTGGTCGGGCTGTGTTCGATGCGACCACGCATGGGGCCGGCCCAATTTTGCAAGTCGGAGCGACGAGTACAAACCCAAGAGTTCGGTCAGGACCCGGCGGCAGCGGGAAAGTTGACGAGGTCCGCCATGCCCCATTCGCAGCCGGCGATGGCGTGGAGACGTGCTCGAACTTACAGTAAGTCAGGGGAGAATCGCGAATTTTTTATCCGTCGATCGCGGCACGATTTACTGTGTCATTTTCGGTGCCAAGGCTCGATTTAACGAGCTTTTTTATTAAAAATCATGGATTTATTTGGTGCCCAGGGGCGGAATCGAACCACCGACACGAGGATTTTCAGT
>ERZ1669247.524-NODE-524-length-12465-cov-12.029654_pt1 | contig 12465 bp, 11 predicted proteins | sample MGYA00579297_ERZ1669247 | MGnify/ENA primary metagenome ERZ1669247 (study PRJEB41166, sample SAMN08046056) | hot springs metagenome | biome: hot spring; feature: acid hot spring; material: thermophilic sediment; isolation source: thermophilic sediment from acid...
CAGCTCAGAATATGCAGGGAGCTCTATAACAGAGCCTACCGTGAAAGGTTTGAGCACTACGAGAAAACAGGCAAGGGCCTGACTTATGCCGAACAGCAGAACGAACTACCTGAAATGAAGTCACTTAAAAGATGAAAAACGTATAATTTCTCACTAATTTTTATGCTAAGATTTTCTAGGACGTCAAAGGAGATATCAATATAACGTTATCTCCCCTGATTATAACGGATCCCAAGGATTTGAACGATCCATCATCCTGCAGTTCCTCGCCGTTATTAAGAAGTAAGTTCATATGCTGATCAAAACCCTCTAAACTACCCCTTATTCTCTTTCCTCCTTTTAATCTGATCAGGACTTTTTTATGCAAACTGTCCGAAAGCACTTTTATTGTTATGTCTCTATTGTATTCTGACATGACATTGAAGATAAATATGCCGCATATTTATACTTAACTATTTAACCGGAGGATGAGCTGGGTCGAAGTCTCCTCTTCACAGAAAGGATATTTAGCTTCATTTAGAAATTTCTTAGAAGCATATAAAATTATGATTTTTACGGACCGATGTTCAAACCATGGAAAATACAAGTATTGGGGAGGAAAACCCTCTCTTTGATGGTAAACGGTTCACTGCATAATAATAAATTAAATATCGTTTATGAAGCCTCAAAAGGGTTACAAAGCCGTCCGTGTTTTCTTCTCAAAATAGACTTTGATAAAAAGCCTTTCCTTAGGTTAAAAATCACTTAAGCATAAAAGCTGGCTTGAAAGGAAGAGCGTTTTTAGCCCTCTGAGCCTCCTCGTTGCTTGCTTCGGAAACGGTCTTTATGTTTATGGGAACTCCGACTTGTCTCGCAATGTAATCCAGATGTTTTTCATATACTTCTTTTTCTTCAATTTTTCCGATATAATTTTTTAACAGGTCCGGCATAGAGACTTTAATCTTCATAAATTTGTTCAGCGCGTCTTTTACTGCTTTCCCATCAACAAAATTTATCGAATCTGATTGTGACAATACAAACACTGTTATCTGTGTTGGCTTTTTCTTTACGATTTTAATTACTTCTTTTATGTCCTCTACCAGCCTGTTAACCAGTTCTATTTCAACATCTTTGACTTCTTCGTATTGTATTCCAGAAGGCCAGCTTTCAAGGAATACGCTATCCTTTTCACCAACTTTCTGATACATTTCTTCAGCGGTGAATGGAGCAAATGGAGCAAGAATTATTGCCCAGTATTTTATAAAATCTTTTAAAGTCGTATAGTTTATGTTTGAATTCACGTATTTCTTATAATCCTTGTACGCATTGTCCATTATGAAGAACGCTTCAGTTACAGAAAGCTTGACGCTCATTTTCTCCATGTTCTCTTGTATGTTCTTTGAAACCTTTGAAGCCCTGTTCAAAAGCCAGACGTCATAATCATTTTTATCTCTTTTGGATGACGATTTAAGATCCTGATCTATATCCAGCAGGATCTTTGCAATCCGTTCTTTTATAGACACTGCGTAGTCTCTCTTAAAGTTGGCATCATCCATATATTCGGAGCTGCTAAGCAGAGCGATCCTTAATGCGTCAGCCCCAAACTCCCTAATACCTTCTTCAAGAGTTATCACGTTACCCTTAGACTTTGACATCTTTTCCCCTTCAACCCTAAGCATGCCGTTTACAGCGATGGCTTTTGGCCAGTGATTTCTCTCAAAAAGCGCAACATGATGGAATATGAAGAACGTAAGATGATTTGGAACGAGCTCTTTGGCTGATACCCTAAGGTCTACAGGGTACCAGTAAAGGAATTCTTCTCTCATTTCGCGAACTTCGTCTTCAGGTATTCCAGTAACGGATGCTATAAACGATGGATCACCTTTTCCAAAGAAAACGTAATCGTATAGCTCTTTTTTCAACTGTTCATGAGTGTATTTTTTAAGTCTGTGTCCAACAGTGTAATATGCCATATATACAGTTGAATCGCTAAGAGTTTCTACGAGCCAGTTTTTATCCCACGGGAGAGGAGTTCCAAGCCCACTCTGCCTCGCACACGGGTAATCGTTCAGCCAGTCTATGACGTCAAGGAACCACTGTCTGGCTTCTTCAGGGTAGATTCTCATTGTTCGGACGCATTCCCTAGCGGCTTCTTTCCATCTTTCATCAGAATATTTCAAGAACCACTGGTCCTGGAGTATCTTAACGTGGCACCTTGCTGTACATCTGCATATTACTGGTTCAGGGAGCTCCCACATAGAAGATGCTAATCCCAATTCTTCAAGCTTTTCATAAACGACTTTTCTCGCAGCGTTAACGGAAAGTCCGGCAAAATCTCCGCAATTTTGTTTTAAAACTCCTTTTCTGAACTCAGCCGAATAAATGTTTTTGGTAGCAATGTCAGCGTTTGGATCGTTCTGGTCTTTTATTCTGAGTTTTTCTACTTCTTCAACAGCAGGAAATTCACCGTAGCCTTCAACATCGATTATGCTTATTGGATTTATTCCCTGCGCATCTTTATAACCGCTTTTCTGAAGGTCTCTGAGCGCAAGATAATCGTAGGGCGCGTGCGCGGGAACACTGTAAACTACAGCGGTTCCTATCTCAGGGTCTATAAAGCTCGCAGGAAGGATCGGAATTTCTTTATTAATAAGAGGCGCAATCGCTTTTTTACCTATGAGCTCGTTTCCCTTAATTTCTGAAATCACTTTGACTTCAAAGAGCTGGTCCTTCAGCCTTTCAACAGCGCTTTTGCCGATTATCCACAGTTTGCCGTTTATACTTGCTTTTACGTAAGTTAAATCAGGGCTCAACCAGATGTTTGTAACTCCAAAAATCGTTTCTGGCCTAAGCGTTGAAGCAACCAGATAAGAATCTTCATCCTTTAACTTAAAAAATATAAGCCTGAACTCAACCGGGAAAACCCCTTCTCCCTGAAGCCTGTCATGGTCTCCTACTGGAGATTTATCTCTAGGGCACCAGACAACTGGATGTGAGCCTTTTGTAACATAACCCTTATCTCTAAGCGTTAAAAACTGCCATTCTATAAAACTTGAAAACCGTTGGTCATAAATTGTAGTGACAAATTCCCTTCTCCAGTCTATCCCGAGCCCGAGTTTTTTCATCGCTTCCCTGTTCCTTTCTGTGTAGTACCTTGCCATAAACACAGGATCTTTAAATTTTTCAAGTATTTCCTCAGGCACCTTATCAATCTCCTTGAACTCTCTGACCATCTTTTCATCACCTTTCGCAAGCCTTTCTGCAGCAGAAACTATCGGCTGACCTGTCCAGTGCCAGCCCTGAGGATAGAGCACGTTAAAACCGTTAAGTTTCTTGTACTTAGCGTAGCTATCAACTCTGGATGCTGTAAACGCGTGTCCAAGATGAAGCGGACCGTTCATATAAGGTATTGGGAAAGTCACAAACACCTTATCCTTAGATTTATCAACTTCAGCCTTAAATATACCAAGGGCTTCCCATCTTTTAACCCAGGCATCCTCTACGCTATTATTCATCTTTTCGATTTAAGCAGCTGATATTTATAAATATGTCGACCCAAGCTTTTATCTCGAGCTAATTTTACTTTGATATCATTTCAATTTTTGCAATAATTTCTCTTATGACGCTAGCTTAATGAACTACCTCAACCTCTAGGTTGGAGATTCTCGGTTTATCGCCACACTTTAACAGATGTCATCCTGGAAGTTTCTTTTCTTATGTTTGCATTCTTTACATGGCTGGGTATCAACCTGTAGATCGTGCGCTTAAGGTTTTTAAAAAATTTCTTTAATAGATCGAACGTCCCCTTAACTTCCCAGTTAAGTTAAAGCAGAACTGGATGGGGAATGACAAAAAGGCTTTCAATTCATACCAAAGATCGGCTTTTTTAATAGCGGCGGCCGGCAGGTATCCCCAGAACCTGAACAGGATGCCCGCAGGCTTACGGTCTAGGCGGTGACGGCGTGGCGCCCCTTTCTCGCCTTAGGGCTGCTCCCTCCCGGGCCTGACCCGTTTCGGCGATTGGCGCTTACCGGATCCCTTCGGATCAGGATAGCGCCAAGGTGGCCCGCACCGGCGCCCTTTCATACCATCAGCCTGCGTTAACCCTTTTCAGCTCCTGGTTTCAACCTGCCTTTTCTGGCCCCCGCATATAGCCGGTTTCGGGAAATGGGGGACGGCTAACCCCCCGGCCCTACCCGCCGCCATTGTTTTGTTTCCTGTAATTCGCTTTAAGCGTTACTGTCTTTCTCCATGAAAGACCTTATTAATCCCTTCAGAGCCTTTTCATCGCACTTTGCGAAGCCCTGTGCAACGTTGTTCTTTGAACCTCCATTTCCCCCGCACTTTTCCGAAAGCACGCTCACCGCTGATTTTGCTTCCTGAGACCTGTCCTTTGGAACCATTATAAAGTAAAAGCAACCGTTCTGGTTGCAGTTGAGCCATACAAAGCTCTTCCCCAGGCTGTTGACAACTGCGTCACCGATGATCACGGCATCATCTTTATCTATGTTGCTGTCGTCTATCAGCAGAAGGCTTCCCTTCTCAGAGTTTCCGAGCGCAAGTGCGTAGCTCTTCAGGACTTCCCTGTACCTGTTTTTTGTATTCTCAAGTTCCTTTATCTTTTCATCTACGGAGCTCTGAATCGAACCTATATCGGGCGCGTTGAGGATTTTCCTCAAGCTCTGAAGAGTTGTATACATGGACTGGACATAATTAACAGCTGGCTCCCCGGCAACAAACTCGATCCTGTCGACCCCGTCCTGAATCCTGTCAACGTTTGTAATCTTTATAAGCCCTATTTCGCCGGTCCAGTCGCAATGGGTTCCACCGCACGCTTCAACATCGTAATCACCGATCTTCAGTATCCTGAGGACGTTCCCCGGGACTGCGCCTCCCTGATAAATCCTGAAACCGAACTGGTTTTCAGCAGATGTCCTGGGCAACAGGAGCTTCTCCACTTTAACGTTCTTCTGGACGATCTGGTTGGCAACCAGCTCTATCTGCTTTAACTGTTCTTCGCTTATGGGAGAATGATGTGTTATGTCGATCCTGGCGTAGTTTTCCTCTTTAAAAGCTGAATGCTGCCAGACCCATGGCCCGAGAACAGTTCTCGCTGCAGCGTTCACTATGTGAGTTGCTGTATGATGCCTCATAAGCGCTTCCCTCCTCTTTAGGTCTATCTTCCCCTTCACGGTTTCCCCTTCTTTAAATTCAGATGCATTCTCTACTTTGTGGCCTATTACGTCTGAAATCTTTATGACGTCAAGCACCTTCATTCCTTTTAGCTCGCCATGATCTGGTTCCTGTCCCCCCGACCTCGGGTAAAACGCTGTCCTGTCTAGTATTACGTACCCGTTATCAACCTTTAGAACTTTAGCTTCAAACTCAACTACGCTCCTGTCGTAGTAAAGCTGTTCAGTTTTTGGAAGGCCCTGGGGGTTAAAAGCAGGCCTGATGCTTTCCGTTTTCGGGTTGATGTGCTTTCCGGCCACATAATTGTACACCTCTGATGGGTCGAAGTCTATAAGGCCCTTTTCTCTGAGTACCTCGGGGGATATTCCGTTTGACTCGTAAAGCTTTGCAGCTTCGTTCAGGTCCAGCTTTCTGTTTTTATAAGCGGACAGCACCTTTTCAGCAGTCTGAAGCGTTCTTTCGTACTTCTGCTCTTCAACTTCAACAACTTCCTGAAGCCTGTCTATGTTCTCCGTAAGCTCCGGGTACATAGGCCTGAGGTACTCAGCGTGCATTTTCATGAGTTCGAAAATTGAAACCTGCCACTGCCTTCTCTTTATTATGTCGAGCATCCTCCTGAGAACAACCCTGAGGTTGTATCCTCCGCCGACGTTGCTCGGCAGCTGTCCATCGCTGAGAGCGAAAAGCAGCGTCCTGGAATGGTCGAGCAGTATAAAAACGTCCTTCAGCTTCATGATTTCCTGGACCTTTTGCTCCGGGATCTTCAGCCTCGAATAAAGGCCCTCAAGCGTATCACCTTCTGAGAAGTCCATCTCTCCTGCCGTCGTATAAAAAGAAGAAGCGTACTCCTCGTGAAGGTCAAAGTCAAGCTTGCCCTTAAGCTTATCCAGGATACTTCCGAAAACGGCTTCATAGCTAGTTGGAGTTCCGTATGAAAGCCAGACAAACCTTTCAAGTCCTGCGCCCATATCAACAACAGGAGGTGAAAACCTAGTGTAGCTCGCGGGTGAACCCTCAAACTCAGTGAATACTGCGTTCCCAAGCTCCAGGTTCTTTACAAAGTACTCAAGCGAATACCCAAAGGCGCCGTACCCAAGCCACACGTCCTCAACGAAAACTACCTGTTCCTCAGGTATTCCGAGCCTCTTCGTTAAAAGGTCAAAGTCAAGCTGAATGGTCCTGTCCTTCCAGTAGCCCTTTTCGTTAGCCAGCGCGTGCTGGCCGATCATGCAGAAAGATGTGTAATGTCTTCCCGTGAGGCCAACGTTTGTTATGTCGTTGAACCTCAGGCTCATCTGAGGCACTATGAGCGGGTTTGCTGGAAAATCGAATATTATCTTCCCTTCTTCAACCCTCTGAAAGTCAATTATGGAGGCGACTGTAAAGTAAAGGTCGTCCCTCCAGCGAGCGACAACCGGGTACCTCCTGACGTACTGGTGCCCGTTTTCAACAAAAAAGTTCTTTACTTCATCCCACATGTTGACGTAGTCGAGCTTCTTGCCAGATGGGTTCTTTATGAACTCGTACCTGGAACATGGCTGATTGGGGCAGTACTCCCTATTTGGATCTAAGGTCCAGAAGTACCTGCCGCATCGCTTGCACTTTTTCCTTATAAAACCTCTGCTCTTGAAAAGCTCGACTTGGTAAAGTTCGGGATGATTTTCAGAAAACTCCCTTCTTAAGCTTTCTTTATCCATTATACCTTTAATGAAAAAAGCTTTGATTATAAATTTATCTTATTTAGTTGCCGTTTTTAAAAATCGAACGCCGTTTCTAAATGTGAAAGAATGTTTATATAAACGGAAGCGATTCATTATGAACAGGTTTGGTCAAGATAGATGTTGAAACTTCTTTGGACAGGTTCAGAGAATTCATAATACTTAGCACTTGCAGGTCTTTTATCCCAGACGAGCTTTATATGGACAGGGACGTCTTTCCCGAGAGGGAAACCGCCGTTGGTCCGATATACGTTGAAGCGGAAGACAAAGTTACTGTAAAGAAGATCGGGGAGATATCTTTTGTAAAAGCTGTTAACGTCCTCGGGGTGATATACGAGTCAAAAAGCGGAAACACAAAGCTAAGGTGGAGACAGACAAGGGACAGGTTCGGAAAAGTTAGCGGCGAAGCTTCTGGGAACTCGGTTGTAAATTTGATAACTGCGGGCGTTATAACCAAGTCTTACGTAGAAAAAGTTTTAAACGTAGAAAAAAGTTCTACTGAAAATGGAACACCCAGTTCTGATGATACCGGGCCCGACAAACCTCAGTGAAGACGTTATAAAGGCTCTCTGCCAGCCTATGGTAGGGCACACGAGCCAGGAGTTTTATAACGATTTTAAGGAAGCTCACGCGCTAACAGCTAAGCTTTTCGGTTCAAACCCGGAGAGGACGGTGCTATTCAGCGGCTCGGGAACTTTTGGGATGGAAGCACTGTTTTCAAGCTTCGCTGAGCCCGGAGAAAGGATGCTTTCTATAGTAAACGGGTACTTCGGGGACAGGTTCGCCGAAATAGGTTCAATTTATGGACTGAAGGTCAAGAGCATGAAGTTCGAACCTGGCCAGGACGTTGACGTTGATGCTTTGAAAAATGAGCTCTCGCGCGAAAGCTACAGTTTCGTAACGCTCACTCATGTAGACACTAGCACCGGGACGATGAACGACCTTAAGAGCGTAGGTGAAGTAGTAAAACAATACAACGCCTTTTTCGTTGTAGATATGGTCTCGAGTTTAGGCTGCGCCGAGTTTAATTTTGATGACGGCCCTGTTGATTACGCTTTTTCAGCTTCTCAGAAATGCGTTGGTGCCCCGCCCGGTGCCATAATGGTAGCTCTTTCCAAGGAGCTGATCGAAAAAAGGAGCACAGTAAAAGGGAGATCTTACTACTTTGACCTTAAGAGGTGGTTACCGGTCATGAAGGACCCCAGTATTTACCTTTCAACTCCGAACATATCTGTGCTCAGGGCTTTGAGGGTTGCGCTGAACGAGGTTTTTGAGGAAGGGCTTGAAAACAAGATAAAGAGGCATCAAGAGCTCGGTAGAATGGCATATGAATTCGTTGTAGAAAGGGGCTGGAAACCGCTTTCAAAGAGGCCTTCGCCTTCTGTAATAGCTTTTGACCTTGGAAAACCGATTGCAGACGAAGTCCAGAAAAGGGTATACAAACAGGGCATACTGATAGCCAAGGGGCTAGGGAGCATGAGCTCAAGGGTCATAAGAGTTGGTTACATGGGATGGACCACCAAGGAGCTGCTTTATAACACTTTAAAAAAGATAGAAGACGCTTTTAACGGCCTTTAACGATAAGATAACGATGAAAGGTTCCGGAACAAAACGCTTAGCAGCTTTAACCATACCTTTCTTTGCCAGCTCGATGGTCGTTTACTCGCTGCTCTATAAAGCTATAGCGCTGTCAGCAGCCTTGGGCGTTCCGGCAAGTTATGTTGAAGCAACAATGTCTTACTCTTTTTACGGAGGAGCAGTCGGAGGCATAGCGCTAGGGTATGTAGCTGACAGGTTCGGGCACAGGAAGGCAATGGTCCTTGCGGCTTTGATTTATTCAGTAGCTTCAATGGTGGCCCCGTTTGCAAGATCCTTAGCTTCGCTTTCTTTGCTCTGGACAGTTGTTGGCTTCGGGGTTAACGCTGAGAACGGGATAACGTATGCGCTCGTTGTAAAAATGTTCAGAGCTTCAAGGGGAGCATTCGGAGGCTTCATACAGGGGCTTTACTTTGTGGGTATGTCAGCAGATGCGCTTCTTTCGATCTTTCTCAGGAATGTTTACGCTTACTTTTTTTTGATAGGAATTTTAGGAATTCTTACAGCGATCCTCTTTATGTTACTCCCGAAATCAGAGCCCTATAAGCAGAAAAACGAAGGATCAGTAATAAACTATCCTAAAAGGCTGATTCTGGGCTCTCTTATTTCTTTTTCTGCTTTCTTTTATACGATAGTCTTGGTTACTTTCATACCTCTTTTCGTTAAGGGATACATGATCACAGTGCTCTCGCTCGAAGGCTTCATGTGCTTCCTCATCTTTGGATACCTTTCCGATCTTTTTAACAGGTCTGCAGTATCACTCGGTTTACAGCTTGTGGGAGTACTTTTCATATTTTTCGCAATTACAAAAACTGTAAACCTGAGCTTCGCTTTCGCCGGGCTTTACCTTGCTACATCTTTCTTCTCTTACCTTGGGGTATGGCTTGGAGAGTTTTTCCCGGAAAAAGTAAGGGCAACAGGCATAAACGCTTCCCTTTTTGTAGGAAGGCTTGTAGGCGGGCTCGGCCCGCTAATAGTGGGCTACTTTGGAGGCCTACGCATTTTTTACCTTTATATGGCGTCGCTCCTTTCAGCGCTTTTGATAGGCATAGTTTCCAGCCTGCTTATCATGAAAGCTTTAAAGAGAGAAAATATTTCCTGAAAGTCAAAAAATTCTGGTTTTTAGGAAAAAACCATAGACAACCTGTTTTATCACTGAATCACGCAAAGACAGGTTCATGAGAAAGTTAAGGCTTGAAGACGTTCCGGATTACGGGGACCTGGTTTCAGCCCTTATGAAGAACAGGTCAAAATTAAAGCTCAAGGATCTCGCTTTCGTGTCCTTCTTGGCTTTTACCGGGGCAAGGATAGGTGAGGCGTTGAATTTGAACTGGGAAGATCTTGATTTCAAGAACAGGACAGTTACGATAAGGCAGGAAAAAAAGAGAGAAAACTACGTTAGAAAGGTCCCGGTCCCAAACGATTTCTTCTGGGACATCTTGAGGAGGCTGAGGGAAAAGAAAAGCACGGGCAGGCCCTTTAACTTTACTGAAAGGAACGGTCGTTACATAGTTTACAAGGTAACCAGAAAGATTCTGAAGAAGAGGTACAGGCCTCACGCTATCAGGCACGCTTATGCAACGTTTATAATGAAAAAGACAAAGGACCTTGAAATGGTAAGGAGGCTGCTAGGCCACAGGGATTACACAGTGATAAGGGAGTACATGAACTATACACAGGAGGATTTAGAAGATGAGCTTAGAGGTATATTCAACGAAATAGAAACATCGAACGAATAAAAATAAAAAAGAAAAAAGTTTTTACTGTTTCTTCTTGACGACTATTTCTATCGTAGAAACGTTCCTCTTCTGGTCTCCTTCTCCTACTTCCTCTGTGCCGATAGTTATCCTGTCGATCTTGTAGAGGTCCTTGCCGATCCTGTTGACGAGCACTTCGGCCACATCGACAGCTCTTGATATGGCCCTTCCCCTAGCCCTGAGGATTACCTCAGGATAGGAGGAAAGCTGAAGCTGTGCTGATAGAGCGTAGACCATCAGAGGTTTCTTTCCTATAAATATGTTGTTTGGCGGATAAGCCCTTTTCTGTTCGGCTGATTCGCCCTGTGGTTTTTCAGAAGGTTGTGATGCCATGTTCCCTCACTCACATTACCATAAAATAAGTTATATATATTCTTTTTGAACAAAGCGTTCTGAATTTCATCTTTTAAAGCATGCTAAGTTAAGCAATATACCTGTGCTGAGCTATAATTATAATCATAATATTAATAACTGATTTTTGACATTTTCTTGGCATGGTAAGGGGAGTCTTCATAGGTAGGTTTCAGCCATTTCATTATGGTCATGCTGAAGCTATAAAGTTCGCACTGGATAATTCAGACGAGCTTTTCATAGTCATAGGAAGCGCGCAGAAGAACCACGAGCTGGAAAACCCATTTACAACAGGTGAGAGGTATGAGATGATCATAAGGTATCTGAAGACAAAGGATTACAAAAAGCCGATACTGATTACTCATATGGACGACATAGTGAATCACAGCCTCTGGGTGAGCAACTTAAAATCATACCTGCCGCGCTTTGACTTCATATTCTCAAACAACAGACTGGTTAAAATTTTGGGAGAAGAAGCCGGGCTAAAAGTGATTCCAGTGCCCTTTTACAAAAGAGAGGAGCTTATGGCGACAAAGATAAGGGAAAAGATAATCAAAGGAGAGCCCTGGAAAGATCTGGTCCCGGATCCTGTTTATGAATACATAAAAGATATAGGGGGAGACCTCAGGATAAAGGAGCTGGCGCAGGCAAAAGAAGACGTTCACTGAGACAGCAAAGATTCATCCATAAGGATCGGCATATTGTAAAAAGTAGCCAGCGCTACAGCGTCAGAGGCCCTGTAGTTCTCGAGAACAAGGTTTCTGCCGTTTCTGCCTATAAAGTAGATGTTAGCCCTGAAGACGTTTGCCCGAGCGTAGATCTCAACTTTCTCCAATTCATATCCCTCAGCATTGGCAAGCTCCTCTATCAGGTTGTAAACTGTCGGAAGGGATTTCCTGTCTCCCTGCATGAACCTTATTATGTGGTATGAGACCTCTCCGCTGAAGGAGCCCATGACAACCTTTCTGCCGTCCTGGGCTGTGAACTCTATGAAACCTTCCGTACCGCTTTCATCCAGAACACCAACGTTTGTTATCTTTACTTCTACAAACATGCTTCTGCTTATTTTTTCAAACGCTTTGCTAAAAGCTTTTTGCATTTTTAATCGAAAACATTTTTATCTTTGAATGCATTATAAAGGGCAGTGGATGCTTAAGGCTAAATCGCAATCTACAATAATCGGTAGCTTGATAGTCATAGTTATAACTGTAATATTGGGGATAGCAATACTTTCGTGGGGGGTGTCTCTTTTTACTTCAACACAATCCGGTTTTAACTCGATATTTTTTACAAAAGCTCAGATGGTTGAGGATAACTTTAACATCGAATACATCAATGAAAGTCCTTCTAGCTCTTCGATCGTAAACGAGCTTACCATATGGGTTGGAAATTATGGGCAGACAGGGGTTCAGATTATTAGCGTTATAGTTTACAATTCAACATACAGCTATACTTACAAATGCAACGTCATGGTGCCACCTTCCGGTTTAGCTAAAATAAATATAGATGGGTTGCAGCTTGTGAAGAATGGTGTTTATAGCGTTAAAGTTGTTGCTTCGGACGGCAATACGGCGGTGAGCGAAACATGAAAAAGAAAGGGCAAGCCGAAATTATAGGGGCGCTTTTCTTTATCATAATACTTATGATAGCATTTGCCACCTTCTATTACATTTATTATGACTTTTCTAACTTTGCTTACCTTGAGAATCAAAGGCTCCAGCAGGAGCAGATTGCAAAGGCTCAGGTTTTGATAGAAAATTACAGTATACAAGCACAGAACGTTCAGTTCAACGTATCTTCAACAAATTCTTTAAGCAGCTCGCCATATCTTTACAAGCTTGATGGTATAGCTCCTGTTACTTTAAACGTAA
>ERZ1669247.528-NODE-528-length-12383-cov-8.466175_pt1 | contig 12383 bp, 8 predicted proteins | sample MGYA00579297_ERZ1669247 | MGnify/ENA primary metagenome ERZ1669247 (study PRJEB41166, sample SAMN08046056) | hot springs metagenome | biome: hot spring; feature: acid hot spring; material: thermophilic sediment; isolation source: thermophilic sediment from acid hot...
ATCCTTGTTTATACCATCCACTTTGTGGAGATACAGATCCTCTTGTCGTGTTAGTTAACATAGTAAGATAATACCAAGGATAAAACTTAACGTTTTGTACAATGTTAGAATTTACAGTTAAAGTTCCATTGGTTACATTAGGCACATATTTTATTGTGCTGTTTATAGAAACGTTATTTATATCAAACTGATATGTTCCGTGTATAGTAGTAAAATTGATTGAATTTGTAGAAGATGATTTTGAAGTTCCATTTAGGATAGCTGTCCATAATGTATTTGTTGGCAACCCAGTTTCATTGAAATACACAATATATTTGTTTGGTTGGAAATTAGCAGTCTCATTTATCGGTCCATTCATGATTATTGTTGCTAGACTATTAGTGCCACTATAACTTCCGTTTCCGATCCCTGTCCAATTTACAAAATGATAATATTGAGCTGGTATTGCGTTTATTGTTATCACAGAACTTGAATTATACCACCCGCTGTTTGGTATCACGTTTCCGTAAGTTGGCTCGTTGGCTGACATCGTAAGATAATACTGCTTTACAAAATTTATTGTTATTGTTGTGTTTGTATAATTAGAAGAAGTTTTTCCGGTTGATGGAAAAGCTTCGTATCTGCTGTTCTTTGTGATTGGAATCGGAGATCCAACACTGAAATTATAAAGTTTAAATCTAGCAACTTTAAATATTATTTGGTTTGATGTTGAATTCTTTAGCGTTGAATCTAAAGTTACATTCCACAGCGTATTTGTAGGCAGTCCTTTTTCATTAAATATTAGCTCCAAAGGAGAGAGTCGTGGTGGTGGCGGGCACGTATAATTATTTATAAATGATCCGTTTAACAACAGCCTGAAACAAACTGATTGGTTGTTTTCTAAAATAGGAATTTTAGTATAATAACCATATGTTTTGTTTGCTGTTGTAACAACTGTAGCGTTATATATGTTTGAAATCACGAATGATGAAGTTGAATTGGGTGAAACATATATTGAGTAATTTTTCAATTTTGATGTTAAGAAAACAGTTCCAGGAACTTGAACATACTCATTAAACGTATAGTTATAATATAAAAGAATTGAGGTTATCAATTTAACTACTTTGTCCAAAATAATTGGTGTTGTTTGAGGTAACTTATAAACGCCAGAATAGTTCGTGTAATTTGGCTTTTGTATAGTCGTATAATGGATTTTTAATAAAACACTATTTCCAGAATAAGGAAATGTCACTTTTCCACTCGAATTTGTTACTAACGTCAGTAAATTGTTTATATTTACTGTTGCGTTTGGCAACGGATAAATTGAAGTGCCATTGAACCCATAAACATTCAAATTTTGTTTTGTAAAGTTTTCCGGCAGAGTTATAGTATATATGTTTTCGTTAGGTTGAGTATATATTATTTTGTTAATGTAAAAGTATCTTGAAACAAGTGTAATATTATTAGTCGATGAGGTTAAAGGAATATAAGCAAATTTAACGCTAGTTGGCAAATGTTCCAATTGTCCATTTATATATATTTCAGTCCCGGAATACAAATTTGGAATATACAAATAATATTGCGAAACATAGCCACTTGAAGTATAAACATAATTTTGTGTAGCTGGCTCATAAAAACTGATAGAATAGTATATTGGATTTGGCATAGGAAAGTTGATGGTGGTACTTCCTGTGCTTAATCTTAAGTTAGAATAGTTTGCAAATGCTGTAGAAATAGATGATTGGTTAGCATAAAGTTCTTTAAGTTTGGCATTTATTAAAATAGGTTGTTGAGAGTTTGTTATCACTATAGAGTTTGGGTATGCGTAAATTTTTATACCGGTTTGAAATTGGTTTTTTAGCGATGATAGTTGATATGACTCTGAAACTGAATTACCCCAATATATACCATAAACCAAAATAACACTAACAACCAATACGCCGAAGACAAATAATAGGACTTCTTCTAGACTTTCCACAATATTTTTTTATCTTATAAATTTAAAATCTCATTTTTATATTAAATCGTGTGGTCTGACAATTACAAAGCTTATTTGATGGCAAATATCGATGTAAAGAATATTTCTGATATTGAAACGTGCGATAAAGATCTTCAAAATTTATTTAAAAACCTGATTCTTGGTTTGGTTGATTTCAAAAGTGCGAAGCCAACGTTTACGCAGACAAAAAACACAGCTTTGGCTGAACTTGTTGAAAGAGATAAAACTGATTTAGAAACAATATTGACGAAAGCGAGCGACATCGCCATAAAGAAAAACAATGATTATGGTTCAAAGAATATATTGAAGTTTGGTATTATAGGTATTATAGTAAGAATTGGCGATAAAATCTCAAGATATCAAAATCTTGTTAATAACAAGACAGCACAACTAGTTCAAGATGAAAAAATAGAAGATACATTGCTAGATATTGTGAATTACGCAACTTACGGAGAAATGCTGAGCGACGGCATCTGGGAATAGTTTTTTAAAAGAATAATGCAATTGTTTTATTGTGGAAAAGATATTATTTACATTGTTGTTATTGCCTATTATATTATTGCCAATAGCAAAAGGTTTATCAATAAATATATCAATAAATACAACTCCGTTAAGTGCTTGGTTAAACAGTACCGTTATACATTATCGTTATTTTAATTTTTCATATCAACCTTTCACTTCTATTCAAATAAATCCTTTATTTGCGAATTTTACAGAAGTATACAACAACTTCTATTATCTTGGCAATTTCACAGAAAATAATACAAACATTGGCACAATTTTCAGATTGGCAACTATAGCGTATCCTCAACCGTTTGTTATTTCTATGATAAAAAACAATTTTTACGCATGCACATCCAATACTTTAAACGACACATTAGCAGGAAGCTTTTTCCAACAATTATGCGGTTTATATAAATGGAATTATAACGTTTCATTTTCAAACGAAACGCCAAACGAGACAAATAACACGATAAGAGAGATTGTTGCTACTTCTATGCCAGATGACCAATTCACTAAACAACTGTATTCACTATTTTATACTTATAGCTCGGCTTGTAATAGTAATAATTCCTTTTCCTATGCTGTAAATGGGTCGCTTCTAGGAAAAAACGGATATTACTCAGTTTCATACAATCCAAACGTTTCTTCAGTTATAACATATTCGGCGTGTAGAGGCAGTGAGCAAAATCCAGCTTTGCCATACTTTTTAGATTACATCAAGTATATAAAATCTCTTCAATTGTTTATGCAAATTATTGACAACTACACACCACAAGTGTTAAAATATGCTTTGGAATATGACATGAAATTTTCAAACGTGTTTCCTCTTGAAAAAACACCAGACTTAATTCAAGACGATATAGCGTTATTGGGCGTTTATCCTGGCGCTATTCCGTCAGGTCTCTATGCAGAAAAAATGTTAAATTACAGTCAATTGGGTTTGCCGATAAATTATTTTAAAGATAATAATATAACCGGACTAAAAAACAATGGGATATATGTTTATTCTGGAGTATATCCAAATATAACAATGTTTGTGGCAATGCAAAATGAAATAAACAATTATAGCTTTTATAACATAAGTCCTAGGGGATCGCCTTTCTCTGGATCGTTAAGTGCAGGACCTATAACATATTATGACAGTTGTTCTGGTGGAATTGGCTATGCTACCGCAACTGAAGAAGAAATAAATCAAATGAAAAATGATACCTATAAAGCATTATCATCAGATGGTTTAATTCCATTTAATTTATATTCACAAATGCCAAAAACACTAGCGTCAATCATATATGGACCATCAATAATTGTAGCAACGCCTAGCAACATTTCAATTCAAACTAATAAAATAACGTATGGCGCATTGTATTACAATAAAACAATAGCTTATGAATCAAACATTACAGTTCCATTTTCGCCAGTTCAAAGATTAGTGAGTTTAGTCATTCCAACTAACGCAATCAAAGATAAAAGCGCAGTTCATCAACTTTTTGCAACACTAAACAACAGCTATTCATATACAATGAATTATTATGGCTTCAACACATATTTTTCCTCTCCTCACTTCACAACAACAAGTGGCTCATATCAAAAAGTTGAAACAAAGGTCGTAGATAATAAAACAGTAACGTATACTGTAACGTGTTATACACAATCAGTTTCTGGAACAATGTCTTACAATTCCAGCTTAATTAAAATTGGAAGCAAATCGTTTAATAAGACGTTTAATAAAAGAACTTACATAAACGTGAGCACAAACATGTCAATATCTAAAGTGTTTGATGTGAACAATAATGGTTATGCAGATAAATTAAATTATTCCTTTGTGTTGTACACTTCATCATCTCCAGAATTTAAGTCTTTTGCTAATCTAACAGTACCAACTGGTACAACTTTCACAATTGCTACAGAAAATGGAACCCCATTGGTAGAGTTTACTTCTTCTTATCCAATAAATGCAACTATAACCGGATATGGAAGTAAAAGTTTAATTCTTTATGCTCCAACTTACGTGTTTCCTGATATATACCAAAATATTGTATACTATTATCCAACTATATCAACATACGCAAACAACAATGAATATTATATAACCTTTAATCCATACATTACCTCAATCACATCGCAATCTCAAGTTGAAACTGGAATAATCGGAGTTATGGCGTTTATATTCGAAGGCGTTGCTAGTACAATAAACCATATATTATTTAACGCAAATGTAACTAATTCTCCAGCTTACATAATGGTATCAGCAGAGCATCAATCAGAAATTTATTATTTGGAAGGCTGTCCTTATACACGCATTGGCTATGTTTGTATAGCACCACCACCACAATATACTTTGACACCAAACCAAACACAAAGCCAAGCAGATTTTAATTTACTGAATCCTATACTTTACACAGAAGACATGTACTATTCAAGCGCAGTAACGCCATCGTGGTTGTGCTCGAAAGTGAATTTTTGGAAAACTATATTATCGCCAATTTATCCAAGTGTGAATAATTGGCAATGGTGTAATCCAACACAAAAGAATAAAGGAATTAAAGTAATATTTTATACAGATTCGCAATTGTTATTTAATGAAACTTGGGCTAATTTTACTCCCCAGGAAAAATTAACTTTTCTCAAAGATTTGTTAAATTCATCGACATATAACAATTATACGTATTATGGCGAAGGCACGGCAAATCAATATTCTCTATCAAGCGAAGCTTTTAAAGTAGGAAAAGTTTATTCCATAGTGTTTCCACCGACTTACATAAATCAGGTAGCAAACTTGACATCATCGATAGTTGTCGGAAAAAGCACTAACGTAAACTTAACTGGAAGTTATTCATCATTAAAATTTGATGAATGCGTTTTTGATATGTGCTATTCAACCAACTTATTGCCGACAAAAGTTTACACGACGTTATTTTATAACTATGTATACAACGGCAATTATACGTATACAGTTAGCGTTTATCCTAATGAATATGAAAACGCTTCCATGATGGTAAGCAATGATATTGAAGATCCAGCAACAGTTGCTATGCGATTAACTTATACGCCTCTTCCTATCAACACAACTGAAGCTTCATTAAGTTTTGTAGCCCCATCAACTTTCCACATTAAGCAAATATCATCACAAAATGTTTCGCTTAAATTCGCCAATAATACATTATATGTTTATGTTCCAGAGTTATCTGATTATAAATTGTACTTCTCTTTCGATAGGCAACAGCTTCCTTCGGTTATGAATGGTAAATACAACTTCTTAATACTTCCACAAAGTTTTGTAATTACAACAACAGTCGCGCAAGCTTACAGCGAATCAACATGGCTCGCAATCTTAATTGTAATAATTATTGCTATACTGATGTGGAGAACAAAATATTTTCAGCCACTAATTGAGGATATTAAAAACATATTCAAAATACGCGAGCAATAAACCTTTTTAAATGTGTGAGTCATAAGCATTATTAGTATGCCCCACTTTGAAAAAAAGGTAAATTATGAAATAGATTTTGAAAATCCAATATTTATTGCGTATAAACCGGATACAATAATGTCAGCTTCTGCGAGAATATTCAAAAACAGCACTTTGACATTTAATTTTATAGTAAAAAATGACAGGAAAATAGAAGTTGTCTATTTGTATTTTATAATATCCCCTGAAGATATAGAAAAATTCAAAGGATTGACAGTAAGCGACACAAAAAACATAATTTACAATAAACTTTCAAATACAAGCGCGTTTTATCAACCTTTATAGTCAAGACCAAGAATTCTTAAAATTTTTGCTTTGTTTTCTTCTGGAGCATCAAGCAATTCTTCAAAGCGCTTTGAAATATAGAAACTTATAACATTAGAATAAAGTTTTGCGAACTTTTCTTTCTTTTCATTTATGTCAATTTTATATTTTTCAAACAATTCATTCATTTTTTCATGCGTTATATTGTTTCCTAGTTTGAAGCAACTATAAGCAAATTCTCTATATGACGGATCCAAAATGTTGAAAAGGGTGTAAACATCATAAATTTTTCCATTATTTTTAAACAAATAGCCAAGTTCTACCAGTTTATCTATGCTTTCTTTAAAGGTCGGCTGTATTCCGTGCGAAATTAAGTAATTTTTATTGTATTCGTTTACAGCTCCAGGATAAATGTTGTAAAAAACCGAAAGAATCCAAGAACTCAACATTATTTTATCAACTGCTCTTTTGAATAATGGCGAAATAATCATTTTTCTGTCATTGAAAACTGGCTTGATTCTTGTTATACCTGATTCGCTTACTATACTGCCAAGTATTAGTTTGTTGTCAACTTGTATATAGCCAAGATATGACAAAATATCAAACTTGCTTAATGAAATGGTTGCGCGCGGAGAATTTTGTTCTTGGTTGTAAAAAATAAACTCGGTAATAGCATCTACTGTATTGTGTGAAGCTTCATCAAGAACGGACAATTCTAAATTCAAATTCAATGTGTTTGCGATTTTTGTAGGCTTTATATAGTATGTTTGCGGTTTGTCAATTATTGGTATTGCTGTAAAAGTGTATTTTCTATCGCCGTGTTCAATTCCTATTTTAGCCAATATTTTTGGAAATGCTTCTGGCAAGCTTAACATATATAGGAAATAGCCAGTTTTTTCACCTTCTTCATCGTAAATAGGCTTGCGAGTAGGCTTAAGCATAAAATAATTTTCCATGATTTAATTTTTCAATGTTTCTTTAAAATTATAAACAAGACCAGTTAGAATTTTAAAGGTTTGGCTTTAATAAATAATAGATGGCTGACAATTTACAAGCTGTTGCGTTTAAGGAGTTTAAAAAATCAAACTTGACTCAATTTTTTGTGCAAAACAGAGCTATGCTTGGCTACTCATACCCATCAAAAAGCCTTGTAATAGCAGTTCACGAACTTGTTACAAACTCGCTTGACAACTGCATTGTTGCTGGAATAAAGCCTGATATTTTTGTTAAAATAGATTATGACCCAAAATACATAAACACTCCACAGCAAAAGAACAGGCTTATTTTGACAGTTAGGGACAATGGAACAGGGATTCCGAAAAAGATAATACCGACAATTTTCTCAACATTCCTCCAGGGAACTAAATTTAGAGTAAATAGGCAACATATGGGTCAGCAGGGAATTGGAGCTTCAGGTGTTGTTCTATTCAGCCTTGTAGAAACTGGCGAGCCTACATTTATGAAAACTGGAGATGGTCAAACAACAATAGAAGCGGAAATAAAAATGGATTTGGAGACGGGAGAAAGCCAAAATCAAATTCTCAAAGAATATAAAAGCGATTTTAGAGGAACAGAGATAGTTGTTCATCTTGGAGAAGTTTTATATGGAAGCGGTTCAGCAAGTGTTGATGAATACTTGAAGGAACTCTTTCTTGCGAATCCTTTTTCGCATATAACTTTCATAAATCCAGACGGCGAAAAAACAGAATACAAACCAATTGTAGATCAGATGCCTAATCCTCCAGTAGTTGAAAAGTATCATCCGTTGGGATTGGATGTTCAAACATTTCTAACTTTATTGAATAAAAGCAAATATAAAACTGTTGGCGAATTTATTGAAAAAGATTTGCAAAGAAGTGGAAGAGACAAGGTTCTTGATTTAAACAAAATTTTGAAAAGAGATTTATATAAAATAAATAAAACCGCTGTAAATAGAAAAATGGCAGAAGATATAATATCAGCGATTAAAACATTGAAATGGAAAGCGCCAAAGACAGATTGCTTGATGCCGATTGGAGAAGAAGCGTTGACAAGGGCGATAGATGAACTTTTCAAGCCGGAATTCAAAACAATAATAACAAGACCTCCAAAGGCATATCGTGGCGGAATTCCTTTTATTGTTGAAATAGGCTTGGCTTGGGGAGAAAATTGCGGAATTAAATCAGATAAGACAGTTGAGCCACAAATTTTGAGATTTGCCAACAGAGTTCCTTTGCTTTTTGATGCTAGTGCTGACATGATAACGCAATCTATAAAAGAGATAGATTTCAGCAGGTATATAAAGAATACAACAAATTTTCCAATTAGTGTTATTGTAAATATAAATTCAACATTTATTCCATTCAATAATGCTGGAAAAATGGCAATCGATACAGATGAAGATATAAAAGCTGAATTTAAAAACGCTATGTTCGATGGTCTTAGAAAAATAAGCGTGTTTATAAATAAGAAAAGAGCAAGAGAAATACTTGAACAGCATAAAAGCAAAATGCGTGAATATGAAGACCATCTCGCCAGAATATTGAGCGAGGCTTCAGATGGTTATAAATCTCCAAATGAAATAAAAATTGGTCTTGAAAAAATAATAAATAAATTGGGTGATAATGGTGTCGAAGATTAAAAATGAAAATTATGATAAAATTAAGAATTTGACAATAGAGCAAATAAACCAAATAATGAAAATGAAATATCCAGAATTAGAACTCATAATGCGCGGGAAAAACAACACTTCTTATAATCCAAAAACCAAAACTATAGAAATAGGAAACAAGAAGGAAACAAGAACTTACAAGAATTTGCCACAAATAAAAAAATATCTTCAGACAATGGCAGTGTTAAATGAACTTAAAAAGAATATAGAATCTGGGCACACGATGTCAATAAGGAATTTATTCTACAAATTGAAATACTCGCTTGGCGATAATGTAGATGAACAGATGTTCGAAGAGCAAAACGAAAGCAACGACATAGCTGTTGACGCTGAATTGCTATTAAACACAACAAGAGAAAAACTTAATTTGATAACTGATCCAAAAGGAGAAGTCGCTGGAAAAATAATAATAGAGGATTACATAAACAAAGATGATAAGTACATAATAGATATTTCAAAACAAGGTTCAAGCGGTTGGAACACACCATCAAATGTTGATTCTCCAAAACTTAACATAAAAAAGGTTGATGCTGATTTTATAGTAGTTGTTGAAAAGCACGCAATTTGGAACAGCCTTAATGAAATGAAATTCTGGGAAAAGAATCACTGCATTGTAGCAAGCGGAAAGGGAAGTCCAAGCAGAGGATTTAGAAGGTTTATAAACAGGCTTCATTATGAATTCGGATTGCCGGTTTATATTCTCGTTGATGGCGACCCTTACGGAACTCAAATAGCTTTAACTTATAAATATGGTAGTTTTAACATAGCCCACATAAATAAATATCTCGCCATACCAGATGCGAGATATATCGGCATGTTCTTAAGCGACATAGAAAAATATCCGCTTTTGAGCTTCTTGAAAGAAAAGAAAATGTATCTGGCTATGAAAGATGTTGACATCAAAAAAGCGAAGGATTTGCTACAATACGAATGGGTTAAAACAAATCCTAAATTGAAAGCAGTGATAGAAGAATACCTGAAAACAGGTCATAAAATAGAAGCTGATGCGTTGGGTGGCAGAGATGCTGAAGACCTTGGCAGATACATTTTAGAAAAAATAAAAAGAAAAGATTGGATAGATTAAAACGATTTAAAATAGACAAAATAATAGAAAATTATGAATAATTACATAGTTGTAGTTGTTGAAGGAAAAACATTGAAGGAATTGAACAACAATTTGGACGCTGTCTTGTCTGAAATTCTAGCTTACGACGTTTCTTATGAAATAAAAGGAAACGATATTATTCTTGAAACTAATGGATTGGAAGGCAGAAAATTTTTAACAATTACTGCGAGCGTGTATGATATCGGAACTTGTTATATTCTAATTTTGCCAATAGATACAATGAAAACAGTGTTGTTTTTTAAATATGATGGCAATTTCATAGATCAGGGCAAAATTCTAAGTTTGCCACCTCTAAAATCGATTATTTTTATAGCAAACAAGGAAACGCTTTTTGGTGCGATAAACACCATTGCTTATAGTATTGTAAATGAATATAAGAAAAATTTTGAGGAAACGGGGGCTGAGTTTAATCCTGACATTCTGCCGATTTATATAGAAAATGTCGAATCATACAAGATACCTGTGAAAATTTACGATCATTTTCATATCGTGTACGATAAAATTCTAGCCACTTTAAGAAAAATTGACACAAAACCATAACATATTTAAATCTTTAGTTTCATAAATATAAGTGATAAGTATGGGATTCGGAAGGAAATTATTGGTTTTCATAATACTTGTGGGAATCGTATTTTATTTAGCTTACACCTATGATAAGCCATTAACATGTGGATTGATAAACGAATATGTTCCGTCTGTGTCGCAAATTTTAGGATGCCAAATGACTCCATTGCTAAAAAATAGCACAATAACAATAAACAACATAACCGGCTATAAAGCAAGCGTTTTCCAAAACCTCACATACAAATACAACAACGCCAGCTATGGAGTCAACTATACAAAGCAGTATGAACTGGCAAAGAAGGCAAATCCAAACATAACAAATGTTGTGCCTTTTACCAACTTCACCACTTTCTCAAATAGCATACGAAATCAAGCATATCTTAACAGCGCGTATACTGAGTTTAGCTTTGTGGGATCTAGTGCGAACGTTATAAAATATTCGGGTATTTACATACAAACATATATAATAGTCTCAGATTATTATTATAAAAATGGCAATTTGACAAACTACATACCACAACTTATAAACAAAAAGATATACGTTCAAATGTTAAATCAAGAAAATCAGCCGTTTTACGCTCCATATTTAGTAAAATCGGAAATAATAAAAGGAGATAAAATATATTGGAATCTTACACAAGATACAGGAATTTCAAATTCTAACGCTACAAGCGTTTATAATATAATGAATTTAAAAGAAGGTATAAATGGTATACTTGGGATTTATTATAATGAAACAGAAATACTGTTTCCAAGAGATGTTTAATTGTTGTCATATTGATATAGCAAATATCCATTTGCTGATTTCCAGTTTGTTGGAGAGCTGGCTACTATTTCGTAAAATTGTCCACCATATGTGATTATGCTACTGCTTCCTTGCTCTGCTACCAAGACGCCAGGCATGCCGTTGATTTCTGCTTGTGTGGTGAAGCCTGCTTGATAGACTGGAATAATATAATAAGCAGTGTAATTTACATCAGCTGGATAACATAATGTATGTGCCGGTATTAGATTGCACGTATATGTGCCGTTTGTGTATTCAGATAGATATTCATTGTTGTTCGGCAAACTTATTGTTTGATTGGCATAATATATATTTTCCATGTATAGATCGAGTGCCGGATGAGGTTTTCCAAATTCAGTATTTAAAAATCCGCAAAAAACAGTTGGAAAGTTTGTGTTGTTTTCATACGTTAGTGCGCTAGATAAATATGTGAATGTTTGTGAATATGGTTGAGGTCCGCACCAGCCACTATAATTGCCATTTATTCCATAATATACAGGAATATAATAGCCGTAATTCATTTTTATAGTTGATGGTCCATAAAAACCTATTGTGGAATTCGTATAATAAAATTTAAGCTGGCTAGCGTTAGATATTACAGAATAATTTTGGTTATTATACCAAACATCTTGATATGGAACTCTTTGGTTGCAAGTTTCAAGTTCATACGCCCCATTACTAGTATATAATGGACATGTAGCAAGATTACCATAATAATCTGTTAGTAGATTCGTTAATGCCACATTAGGGAGATTAGGAATTGGTGCGGATGAAGTTGCTGATGTAGAACCACTTACAATTGTTGCATTTGAATCTAGAATGGCATTTTCATATGTTATACAAGTTTCTATTGAACCTTCATCAGCACAGTGTACTGGGTTTCCATAACCACCTATAACACTTGGATCCGGCGTGAATCCGCTCCTGCTCCAAAATCCATCCTGCAATAAATATGTGTGCCCGGTATAATTTGAAATTTGATTGTTTGTGGGCGGTAACGCAAAGTATGTGGCAGACTGTTTAATTTTTGACTGATTAAATCCT
>ERZ1669247.533-NODE-533-length-12185-cov-5.843446_pt1 | contig 12185 bp, 11 predicted proteins | sample MGYA00579297_ERZ1669247 | MGnify/ENA primary metagenome ERZ1669247 (study PRJEB41166, sample SAMN08046056) | hot springs metagenome | biome: hot spring; feature: acid hot spring; material: thermophilic sediment; isolation source: thermophilic sediment from acid...
AGGAGATTGTTGATGTTGCGGTGCTCACAGAACCACTCTCGGTGGTTGAGAAGGGGATTGACATGGCCATGAGGATTGGGCAGGCTAGGTTTGATTGGAAACCAAGGACCGCGTTGGTGCTCGGCGCTGGGCCCGTGGGGTTATTAGCCACGATGGTTCTCAGACTTATGGGCTTAAGCACGGTGACAACAGCCACAAGGCCGCCAGACAGCCTAAAGGCAAAGCTCGTTAAGGAGCTTGGTGGTACATACGTAGACTCGGCGGTTGGGCAGATAAGTGGTGAATTTGATATTGTGGTTGAGGCCACTGGATCGCCACAAGTGATTAATGAGGGGCTTGGGCACATAGCACCCAATGGTGTTTATGTCCTACTCGGTGTATATCCAAGCGGTGGTTCTCTGAATAACCTCGGCGAATTAATGACAAGTGTCGTGCTTAACAATAAGGTGATTGTAGGCTCAGTAAACGCAGGCATTAAACACTTCGAAATGGCACTGGAACACCTAAGGAGGGCTAAGGATGAATTCAACAATTGGCCCGCCAAGTTAATAACAAAGAGAGCTAACCTAAGTAATTATCAGGAGGCATACACGTGGACTCATGACGATATAAAGACAGTGCTAGAGATTATTCAGTCGTAAAATTACGACAACATGCATCCAAGCTTGTTATTTATACCTAAGCCATCATAGAGCAGCTTACAGCCCTTGAGCATCTCCTTAATGACTGGGTCATCAAGATCATCAATACTAAGTATAGTTAGGTCTAGGAATAAACCCTCGGGCTTTAGTGAACGAAGCCTCAATAACTCACTATGCACATCAGATACCTGCCTAAGTATTACAGCAACATCATAGTCACTATTAGGTAAGTAATCACCACGGGCTCTAGAACCAAAGAGCACAATAGTGCTCTCAGGCAACTCCTGAATCAACCTATTCACATACTCCTTGAGAGCCTTATCTCCATCCTCGACGTACTTAGCCAGGGTCCTTAGAAACTGACTTAACAAATTCAATGAGTCTCCTCGCATACTCAACACACCTAACTGCAGTATCCTCATTATAAACCCTGGGCTTCCTGCCAGGATACCTGGCTAACGTATACTCACCGCTCAGGGCATCTGCATATAAGTAAAGTTCCATAGGCACATCAACACCTAAGGATTTAATGGTCCTTAATAACTCAGCTAAGTCGTGAGTGAATGGGTAAGTACCTACCCTAGCCATTAAGAATCCCTTTAAGTAAAGTTCTGCGGCTTGTTGGGCTTAGAAGCATGATAGCCAATAGAGTCCGTCATTTACATGATTCTCTGCATCCTTAAGAAAGGCATCACCTTCTCAATCCATTCGCTAGGTAGGTTCATTACTTACCAGTAATTATATATAAATAATTAAGAATAATAAGGAATTATGCAAGCAAGCACTGATATTATTATTAACACAAGTAAGTATAATAGGTTATTAGTTCTCTACATAATGAGACATAGTCATGAAGATCACTGATGTAATCACATACGTAGCCAGGGCCTATGTGGGAAAACCAGTTACTGGGTTTAGGGGACCCTATGAGGAGGTTGCATCGAAGATTAGTCATGGATTCACCGCAGTCTATGTTAAGGTAGTTACTGACGAGGGATTGATAGGCTGGGGCGAGGCAATAGCTAGGGAGGCTCCTGAGGCCACGGCATCCGTTATTAACGCATTATTTAAGCCAATGCTGATCGGAAAGGACCCTCTGGATAATGAGGTTCTTTGGGAACAATTATTCTCTGCCATGAGGATCCGCGGGCATTACGCTGGTTATTATGTTGAGGCCTTGTCAGGTATTGACCTAGCCCTATGGGACATCAAGGGTAAATACCTTGGTAAACCAGTGTATAAATTGTTAGGTGGCGCCTTTAGGGATAAGGTTAGGGCCTACGCATCATCAGTATTGTTCATGAGTCCCGAAGATACTGTTAAGGAGGTGGAAAGGTTGGTTCAAAGTGGGTTTAAGTACGTTAAAGTTAAGATTGGTAGAGGTTATGATGTGGATAAGGCCGTTATAAAGGCAATAAGGGATTCGCTAGGTAATGATGTTGAGATCATGGTTGACGCAAACACGGCGTACAACGTCTCAACGGCCATTAAGGTCGGTAGAATGCTCGAGAAGTATGATGTGCTTTGGTTCGAGGAGCCAGTACCACCTGATAATATTGAGGCTTACTCGAGGATAGCCAGGGCACTTGATATACCAATAGCCGCAGCCGAGACACTATTCACTAAGTATCAATGGCTTGAGTTCATGATTAAGGAGGCCGTGGACATAGCAATGCCTGACATAGCCAGAGTCGGCGGTATAACCGAGGCCATGAAGATAGCAGCCCTTGCTGATTCCTTTGGAATACCAATGACATTCCACGTAGGCCTATCAGGTATTGGCTGCAGGGCAGCCACACTGCAGTTTACTGCTTCATTACCAAACCACGTAATATTTACACCAACCTATGAGCACTACTACATAGAGAAAAATCCATTAGCCTATGAAATAACCAAGGAACCGGTGGAAGTATTTAAGGGTGATTATGTAGAAATATCAAATAAACCAGGACTTGGTATAGAGATGAATGAGGAAAAATTAAGGAAGTATACAGAGGCCTAACCTTATATATTTAAATAATTTACTTAATAATCTTCTGGTCAAGTGACAAAATTAATTCTATAAAGAGGAATATAGAAAGATAAATAAAATTCTTCATAGATTTTAACAAAAACTAGGTTTAATCATTAAAATTAAACTCGTTAGCTACACTAACAACTGTTAGATATAGAATATAAAAATAAGCAGGTAATCGTTTTAGCGTGAGGATTTTTAGACTAACCAATAAAGGTTGGGTTGGAAACTTTGCAATAATAAATAATAAAATCTACGTATTATTAAGTGACCCAATAACCGCATTAAAGATTTATTCCGAAGGTAAGGACATACCATTAGGTCCCGAGGTAAGCATCAGTCTTGATGATTTACTTAATAGAGATTACACGTTTAAGGACCTTAGATTTACTAAGCCTTATGACCCACCTGAGGTTTGGGGTAGCGGTATAGTCTACGAAGTAGCCAGGGCTAGGTATAGCGAAGAGGATGTAGCCATGATAAAGGGTAGGACCATTTATGAGCTTGTTTATGACGCAGAGAGACCAGAAATCTTCTTTAAAGGTACAGCAAATAGGTGTGTCGGACATGGTGAACCCATAGCTATTAGAACTGATTCTGAATGGACTCTGCCTGAACCTGAACTCGGTGTGGTTATTGATTCCAGCGGTAAAATACTGGCTTATACTATTAGCGATGATGTTTCTGCAAGGGATCTAGAAGCGCAAAATCCACTTTACCTACCTCAATCAAAGATTTATAATGGCTCATGCGCCATAGGACCATTCCTAGTAACTCCAGACGAGATTGGTAATCCATACAGCCTTGATATATCAATGAGAATAATAAGAAACGGCCAAGTAATATATGAAGGCAGCATTAATACTTCAAGAATGAGGAGAAGAATTGAGGACCAAATAAAGTACTTAATTAGAAATAATAGTGTGCCTGACGGAACATTACTCAGCACAGGAACAGCAATAGTTCCCGGTAAAGATAAAGGATTGAAACATAGCGATATTGTAGAAATAACAATAACAAAACTGGGGATCCAAAGGACCCCTGTTATAAAGCTTAATCTTTAGTCTATTATATTTTAATACTGGTAAAATTTAAAAATAGGTTAAAAAACAAGTAATACGATGCATGAGAAAGGTATATATATAGGTCGTTATACTATGCCCAAGGATAGAGAATACTACGAAATCAGAAATCCTGCAGATACTAGGCAGATAATATCAAAATTTCCCAAATTAGCTAGGGATGATGTTAAAGCCGCAATCTCGATTGCTAAGGATGCATTTCAAAAATGGAGTAAGACTTTACCTGTTGAAAGGGCTAAAATACTCTATAAGACTGCAGAAATTATTGAGTCAAGGGCAAATGATTTGGCTAGGTTATTAACAATGGAGGAGGGTAAGACTCTTAATGATAGTGTGTTTGAGGTTGTCAGAACGGCGAACTTACTTAGATTTTATGCTGGTTTGATAACGAGAGCTCAGGGTAAGGTAATACCGTCTCAAGATAGGAACACGATAATACTTACCACCAGAGAGCCTCTTGGTGTAATTGCCGTAATTACACCCTGGAACTTCCCACTATCATTACCTGCGTGGAAGATAATACCAGCTATAGCCACCGGAAATACTGTGGTTTGGAAGCCAGCCAGTATAACCCCAACAATTGCTCTTGAACTCGTTAAGGTATTCTACGAAGCCGGATTACCAGAGGGTGTTTTGAACCTTGTAACGGGTCCTGCCAGTGAGGTTGGTGATGAGTTAGTAACAAATAAGGAGATAGATGCCATAACATTCACAGGCTCACTGCAGACTGGGAAGGAAATTAATGAAAAGATTGGTAGGCAAAACAGGTTTATTAGGATACAACTTGAGCTAGGTGGTAAGAATGCTACGATTCTTTCAAAGAATGGTGATGCCGACTTAGCCATTGAATTGACTGTTAGGTCCGCCTTTGGCTTAACTGGGCAGGCCTGTACAGCTACATCAAGGTTCTTGGTGCCTGAGGATATGCATGATGAGGTATTGAATAAGTTAGTAGAAAGGACGAAGAAGGTTGTTGTTGGTAATGGGTTAAAGAATGGCGTTGACATGGGTCCATTAGCAAGTAGGGAGCAGTATGAGAAGGTTCTGAGCTATATAGAGATTGGTAAGAATGAAGGTGCTAAGCTTGTTTATGGTGGGCAACCAATTAGAGGAGGTGAGGAGTTTGATTATGGGTATTTTGTTATGCCGACAATATTTGACCAGGTAACTTCGGATATGAGAATAGCTAAGGAGGAGATATTTGGCCCGGTACTGGCTGTTATGACTTATAGGACACTTGATGAGGCGATAGATATCGTTAACTCCACGGAATATGGATTAATCGCTGGCATAATAACTAAGGATATAAGTGAGGCAGCAAGGTTTGCTGAAAACGTTAAGGCCGGTGTAATAAAGGTGAATAAGCCAACAATAGGGTTAGAACCCTGGGTACCCTACGGCGGTGTGAAGAGTTCAGGAAATGACGTATATAAGGAGATGGGTGAGGAAGCCATAGAATTCTTTACAAAAATAAAGGCAACATACATAGGATACTAATCCTTATTCTTAACTTGATAAAAATTATAATTTTCCTAAATTAGGTATAAAATTTAGGATGCTAAGCAAGGAAGACCTTCAAAAGATCCAAACAAAAAATGTCTTAAGACATCTTTATATATGTTATATAATACTAATACCTTAATTATTAATTTTACTCTACATTTATATTTAATTATTTCTTTGCTTAATAGCCACCGTGAATAGCCCTTTGATATAACCGATACTGTAAATTCTTCCTAGGTATGAATAGCCTGGTACGAACTCAACATCATTCTCAAGAGTCGGTGTATGATCAACCCTCAAGTACCACTCATGATCTATCTCAAGAAGTGCCTTTGCGGCTTTCACAAGGTCAGTCTTACCCTCACCGATCAAGGTCTCAACGAAGTTATACTTATCGCCCTGAACATCCCTGAAGTGAACAAAGTAGATCCTATCCTTCAACTTCCTAATTGCATTGGCAATATCATCAGTCATCAACGTGAAATTACCCATACAGAAGGTTATGCCGTTATGCTCACTCTTAACGAGAGCCATCAACTTCTCAAAGGCTTCCACACTATTCATAATCCTTGGAATACCTCTATAATCAGGTATTGGTGGGTCATCAGGGTGTATCGCTAATTTGACGTCATACTGCTCAGCAATAGGTATTATGTATTCAAGGAAATCCTTAAGATTCCTCCACAAGTCCTCGTGAGTAACCTTACCAACACGCTTAAGTATTGCCGGTTCAGGCGCATTCTTAATATCATCAATACTGAATCCTGTCACGTACATACCGCCCCTACCTTGAATATGAGTCCTAGTCCTGGACCATAGGATGCCAGCCATCCAATTATAGATCCAAATTTTAATACCCAACTTACCCATATTCTCAATAAGCCTAGCCACAGCATCCAACTCCTCTTCCTTCAACTCCCTAATACCAAGCCTAACACCATCCATTGGAGGATTATCCTCAATAGCCACAAGCCTAAGCCCATTCTCTTCAAGCATCTGTTTATAACGCATCAACGGTTCATAATCCCACGGCTTCTCCTCCTCAACCTGTCTCCAATCCCTAAACCACCTAGGCAAAACACCATCAACATAGTCAACACCCAACTGCTTAAGAGCACGCCAAAACCAACTGGGCCTATTCTCAAGTATTATTTCTGCAAATTTAGGTTCCATATACTAAACCAAGCGTTTAATAAGTAAATCAGAGATATAAATATGTAGTTTAACCGGTGAACAGTACAAGTTAGGAGATAAGTATCATTAAACTTTAAGTGACCTCTTAAATAATCCTTAATATTCCACGTTAATATACTCTTTTAAGTAGCGCACTATCTTACCACGAATTATGAAGTTATATCAATTAAGTATCTTAGGTATTAAATGATACATTTATGATTATGATAATATTATATGTAAGATAAAATCCTTAATAGGTTTAAGATATGCTTCAGGATAATGGCACTCTTCGGTTGGGTTGGTAAGGTGTTATATATTGATTTAAGTAATGATAAGGTGTGGATTGAAAATGTTGATCCCGAGATTTATGATAAGGTACTTGGTGGCGAAGGTTTTGCTGCCTACGTGATTTATAAGAGGTTGAGGGAAATAAAGGGTCCGCTTAATCCGTCAAATGTGTTGGTATTTGCGAGTGGTCCTTTGACCAGTGATTTGATTCCGCAGAGCGGTAGGGTTTCTGTTGGTTTCATATCGCCGTTGACAGGCATATGGGGCTCTGCGCACATAGGTACTAGGTTTGCATATGAGATGAAGAGGGCTGGCTTTGATGCGATTGTTGTACTTGGCAGGGCTGAGAGACATGTTTATGTTTATGTTAAGGATGACATTGCGGACATTAGGGATGCCAGTAAGTACTGGGGTTTAGATATTATTGAGACCGTTCATGCATTAAGGAGAGACCTTAATGACCAATCAATTAGAGTATTAGCTATAGGGCCTGCGGGGGAGCACTTAGTTAAGTTTTCAACAATAGCTAATGAGGAAGGTATTGGCGGTAGGGCAGGTGGTGGTGCTGTCATGGGTAGTAAGAACCTAAAGGCAATAGTAGTGAAGGGTACAAAGCCAATAGAGTTTGCCTACCCAGAGGAGTTGAGGAAATACGTTAGGGATCTAAACGCAAGGCTTGGTAGTTCCGCCAGAGGTGTGTCGCTTAGGAAGTTTGGTAGTGCTGGGAGCGTTGGGATCTATAACGAAATCGGCAACATACCAGTGAGGAACTTTGCCTGGGGTAGGTGGGATGATAATGAAGTATTCAAAATAACTGGCGAGACCATGGCAAAGACAATACTCGAGAGACCATACCCATGCACCACATGCCCAGTGGCCTGCAAGAGATTCGTCAGGGTAAAGCCAGGAAAGTGGTTCGATAAGGAATTTAGGGGTTTAGGGCCTGAGTACGAGACAATATCACTATTCGGTACAAACCTACTACTCAGTGATTTGGAGGCCATAGCGAGGATGAATGAGGATTGCGATAGACTTGGTCTCGACACAATATCCACGGGCAATGTCATAGGCTTCATATTTGAGGCTGCAGAAAGGGGATTAATAAGTAAGGAGATTGAGGGTTTAAGGCTCGAGTGGGGTAATGCGGATACTGTAATTAAGCTAATACGAAAAATAGCGTATAGGGAGGGTATCGGTGATTTATTGGCTGAGGGTGTTAGAAGGGTTTCGGAGAAGATTGGTGGGCAGGACTTTGCAGTTCATGTTAAGGGTCTTGAGATGCCTGCCCATGATGGTAGGGCATTCTTCGCCCATGCTCTCAGCTTCGTGACAATAAATAGAGGCGCTGATCACCTTGGATGGCCTCACATGCCCTGGAGAGGAATCGCAGTACCCGAACTTGGTATTGATGCTCGTAATGATAGGTACAGTGAATCTGAGGAGGTCGTAGATATAGTAATCAAGATGCAGAACTTAATGACAATATACGACTCACTCGTTATGTGCAAATATGCCTTTACGGCAGGACTAACCGTAACCGACATAGTAAATCTACTGAAATACACAACCGGCAAGGAATACACAGTTAATAAGTTAATGGAAATGGGGGATAGAATATGGAAAATAGAGAGGTGGATAGATAATCAACTAGGAGTAACGAACAAAGACGATAAATTACCAAGGAGAATGCTAACACCGCACGCCAATAGAAATGATACAAAAGTACCATATATAGTCGAGAAGTGGTTACCAATATACTACAGAAAGAGGGGTTTAACAGAAGATGGCATTGTTAAGGAACTAGACGTATAACTATCCGGCGCTTCATAGTATGTGGATATGCGCCTATTGTAGATAGTGTACCACCTATGATTAGCATTATGGTCCAGAAACAGAAGGCGTTAGTTTAAGAATATCAGGTGCATGAGTGATTTAGGTTGACTTAGCGGCCTTTACAGTATTCCCTTAAAATCTTCATTAGTGCTATTCCGTCTTCACTTCCATAGCCTTTACTACTGGCCATTATGTAGAACTGAATGGCAAGACTAGCCATGGGTAATGGACAATTAATGTTTTTAGCAGACTCGAGTGTGTACATTAAATCCTTTATTATGAAGTCCACTGGGAAGTATGCCGAGTAATCCTCCTTAAGGATCTTCTCACGCCTTGCATCAAACCAATAATTATAGGCTGCTGTATCCTTGGCAGCTTTCAGAAAGTCCTCAATGCTCATACCGAACTTAGTGACAAACTGAAGGCCTTCGAGAAATACCAATAATTGTGCGAAGCCCATTGTGTTCGTTATTAGTTTAAAGGCGACAGCAGTCTCGATATTGCCCATATAGTAGATTTTACCTGATGATAGGTCCATGAGTAGTCTTTGTACGTTAGGGTTCTCAAAAATCTCCTTAGGTCCACCAACAAAGAGCGGTGTTTCTCCTCTCTCAGCTTGAGGTACGGTTAAACCCAGCATAGCTACGAGAAAACCAACACTTTTTTTACTACACTCCTCAGCAAGTTTCAGCTTGCTTGGTATATCCGTGGTGGTGGTTTCGATTGCAATTAGCCCAGGTCTAGGGGCTTTAAGGATGCCGTTCTCACCAAGATAAACGTTAAGCATGTCCTCGGATTTAGGTACATTAGTCAGCAGTACATCCACAATCGAGGCCATCTCGGCAGGTGAGGACGTGCCTTTGGACCCAAGTTTGGCGAAATCCTCAATCTTAGACTTAACAAGGTCATAGACATAAAGTTCATATCCCTTCCTGAGTAAATTTCTAGCCATTGCGCCACCCATTCTACCTAAGCCTATGATACCTACCTTAATCATAGTAAGTCATTTACTCTTTATTATTTATTTTAAATATTGTATATTACAGGTAAATAAAAATATTATGTCCTAGCATTGTTAACATACGTACTAATGATCTTTTTAAGGGCGTTTCTTAGATGAATATTTACCGTGGCTTTACTCATATTGAATTCCTTCGCTAAGTTGTTTAGATTTGTGCTTCTTGGATAGTTGAAAAAGCCATCATGGTATGCCTTAAGAAGTATTTTCCTTTCGATATCGGTTAATTCATACATAGGTGATGTAAAAATTACTGATTTAACTGATCTAGGTACCTTAGAGACATTAAATGTTATAATCCTACCATAATTATTAAATTTGTCATAAAGATCTTTAAACATTGCAGAGGAATATTCGTAATCCTTTGTAAAGAAATATGCCGTAAAGTCCTTAACTCCATCTTTAACGTAAGAACTCACTACGATACCTCCTTGTTCAAGTATTAGGTATTTTAACATTCCATTTATGTCGCCTAAGAATGTTATTTCATAGTTTCTATTGTTTAATTTATTTACAGAAACTACGTCAATTATATTCTTTAAATTTCTAAATCTTCTAATAAATGATTTGATAACGTCATTTTTCCTACTGCCTACGGAAATAACTTCAAAGCTATAGCCCCTTTCCCTATAAGGGTAGTAATATTGCATTACGGTCATTAATCCTTCGTAATCCTTAGTGTAATAACTCCAGTCATCAAAATGCTCCATTCGAACATAGAGCCTAACCAGTTTCATGGACCCGCGTTATAAATACTTTATTAAAATCAATTTAAATTTTACCGGTAATTAATTTTAAGTTTAAGATTTAATGTTGGCTATTTAGATCATGAAGCCTTTGCCTCTTCTGTAAGTTCTGGTGGGTGATATGTACGTGCATCATATCCAATTATTAAGCCAAGTATTGCCGTTAATATGGCATATATTGATAAAGCAAATAGCGTTCCGGATACGCCGATCATGGCGAACCACGTGGGTGCCCAGAATGAGCCAACCACAGCGGCTAGCTTTACGAAGAAGTAGCCCCAACCAGCTGCTGTACCTCTCTCGCGTGCTCCAAAGAATGCGTTTATTGATGTCATGCCTTGGCTGGCAGGTCCTATTACGTGGAAGAAGAAGAATGTTGATGCCCATAGCACAACTAACCAGAGCGGCCAATGATACTTTAGCGTTAGTCCCAGTAATGCCATTGAAATACCTGTCATGAATGCGCCCATTACATATTGAGCCTTAGTACCTATCCTGGGCGTTAAATATGCCGTTAATATTCCTGCAACGACACCAGCACCATAGAAAATAGCCGACGCCTCTATGGTTGCTAACGGTCCTGCCAACTTAAATGTTAATAATATATAAGGTAGGTAAAAGCCCCATGAGTAAAACTCAAAACCTTGTTCATAATTACCATTGAAGCTATAGACGAGTTCCCTCCACTTACTCCTCCTAAATATACTGAATGCGCTCCTAAGGCTCCTTGCAACCTTTCTCAATTCTACGTCTACATCGGGTACATCTGGAAGATCTATGCCATAGGTTTGCTTCAAAATTCTCTTGGCTGTGGCTAACTTACCTTGATATGCAAGCCAAAGAACAGATTCGGGAATCCTAGCTCGAAGCATCAGAACTATGAAGGCGAAGACACCGCCTAAGATCATTATTGTTCTCCACATTATTGGATGCGTCAAAGAATGCAGTATGAAATAAAGAGGTAAGACAATAAATGCTATCGTAACAAGGTACATAAGGTACCACTGAAGCTGCCATAAGTTCGACCAGAATAACCTTTGCTGCTTCTCGAGGTACTCAAATATATATGTGAACCCTGTAGCCGTATCGGCACCTAGAGCAAAACCTAATAGTATTCTGAATACTGTGAATGTGTATGGGTCTGGTGCAAGTCCTGCGCCTATCGCCATTACTGTGAAGAGTATCATGTTAAGAATAAACATGTTCCTTCTACCAATCCTGTCTGTCAACCAACCACCAATAATAGCGCCAACAGTGGCACCAATCTGAATAGCAGCTATTGATAATCCGAATAGGTATGTTGACATCCAGGGAAATGTTGCTTTAAAGGCAGCAGTTGCGAAAGTGAATGCTGCAAAATCGTAGGCGTCAATCCACAGTGAGGCTAAAGCTAATATCACTATGTATCGTGCAGTTACGTTCTTAGTGGACAAAACTGTTTCATATATTTTGGCTATACCGCGTTCTATCTCCTCCTTTGAGTACGTTCCACTCATTAATCGTTTAATCTAGGTAATAGCTTTAATACCTTAATTCTTACCTGTTAAATTTACTGAACAAGTATTACCTTCATAGCAAATTAATTAGGTAAATTATGAATATAAACTTAATAATAAGTAAATTAAAGAAGTTAAGAATAGAAACGAACTTTAAGGAAATGCATGGTTTTATTGGTTTTAAGGCCATTCCAATGATCATAATGTACCCCTATAATGAGGATGATATTATTAATATTATTGAGATAGCTAGTGAATCTCATGCACCGATTAATCCTTGGGACACAGGCACTAGTTTAATAGAACACTGTGGCTTGTAATGACTGCATATTAGTTAACATGAGGAAAATGAATAATATCCTTAGAGATAAACACGGTTGATTAGTAC